>ERZ773277.2086-NODE-2086-length-13948-cov-22.197869_pt1 | contig 13948 bp, 10 predicted proteins | sample MGYA00511957_ERZ773277 | MGnify/ENA primary metagenome ERZ773277 (study PRJEB29015, sample SAMEA2737800) | human gut metagenome | biome: human gut; feature: human-associated habitat; material: faeces | place: China | collected 2012 ... | reverse complement strand
GCTGGGTTCAGAACGTCGTGAGACAGTTCGGTCCCTATCTGTCGTGGGCGCAGGATATTTGAAAGGCGCTGTCCCTAGTACGAGAGGACCGGGATGGACGAACCTCTGGTGCACCAGTTGTCACGCCAGTGGCACAGCTGGGCAGCTATGTTCGGATCGGATAAACGCTGAAAGCATCTAAGCGTGAAGCCGGCCTTAAGATAAGATATCCCACTGAGATAATCAGGTAAGACCCCTTGAAGACTACAAGGTTGATAGGCACAATGTGTAAGTGGCGCGAGTCATTGAGCAAGGGTGTACTAATAGGTCGAGGGCTTGACCCCATTTTCGATTGATACTTCATTTGCTGAAAGCAGTTCGATATTCAGTTTTGAAGGTATATGCCTTCAGAAAAAGAGAAGCTGACGAAGGTCAGGAATGGCCGGTGTCGATGACGGTGAGGAACCACCTGTTCCCATTCCGAACACAGAAGTTAAGCTCACTTGTGCCGAAGATAGTTGGCTGGAAACGGCCTGTGAAAATAGGTAGATGCCGGCTTCTCTTTTTTATGGCCCGTTGGTCAAGCGGTTAAGACAGCGGCCTCTCACGCCGTTAACGTGGGTTCGATTCCCGCACGGGTCACCAGGAAAAGCACCATAGCGTAAGCTAAGGTGCTTTTTTGTATGTCTAAAACCACTCGCTAGGCGAGTGATTCGATAAAGATTATATCGATGAGTAATGAAACTCAAACGAAGAATTTTGGAATAGTACCAGTGGGGCAATTCCAGACTGGGTTATTGGCGTATCGCCGGTAGTCCTGTATTAAAAGGTTCCATTGCAAACGAAAGACTCGCAGAAGCAGGATATTTTAGTATCCTCAGGCGCTACTATGAGTCCTTGTACTTATGCGGTTGAACCGCCGTGTACCGGTCGGTACGCACGGTGGTGTGAGAGGTCGGCTCTTTAGTTAAGAGAGCCTCCTACGCGATTTTTTTAGGTAAAAAAGCAAACAAACAGAACACTTCATTCAAATGCATATAGCGGCTATTTATTTCATACAGAGACAAATAGCGGCACAGAACAGATATAATAAAAGAAGCTATAAAAAGCAGGTATTCACGTGGAGGACGATATCGTTTCTACATGAACACCTGCTTTTTTATTTATTATTTACTGGTGGAATAAATAGTGGTAGCCAAGTATTCATCACTGACCCAACCATGAATCCCACTGTAATATACAACAACCCAGTCAGGCACATTGCTGCTATAGCCGCATTCCCATACGATGATACCGTAGGGGATATTATCCATTTTTTCATAATTTGTACCGGGACCTTTACGCATAACCAGCCCATGATCAGCAGTGGTGCAGGTACAAAGGCTATCAATTCGGCTAAGCGTTACATCTGGTGCAACGCATCCATCCGGCAGAATAATGTCGGCATTGTTTTCGGTATAATCCTGTACTTGCAGCAAGCCCCAAAGGCCATTCTGTTTTGCCCATACGCAGCCATCGCGTGCGGGGGCTAAATCTTCATATTGCCCAGCGGAAATTATCTCATTGCCGTAAACATCCAGAACTAGCTTTTGTCCGGATTGATTTTTCACAACTACCATGCCAGATAAGTCTGCGTAAGGATATTCAACAGTTTCGTTCATGATGGACAAACTCATCTGCGGCTGATAAATGCAGGGGATTACTAAAGCACCGCTTTGGTCGCAATATCCCCAGTTACCGGCTGCATCCTTTACCGCGATTAAAGATTCACCGGCCATGCAGGCATCCTGGTAGTCGAAATCGGTTAAAATTGTACCGTTTTTATCCGCAACGGCAAAAGGTGCAGAATTGTCAACAAGATAACCGGCATATTCATCATCCCAAATGCCTTGCTGGATGCCAACCAAATCAGGAGCATACACCTGTTCGATGGGCGTGCCACTAAATGTATAGACACCAATAGCAGAACGGTAAATCTGGCTGTCACCTAAAATCCACTGGATGCCATACCCGCCGTGCCCGCCCAGCATGGTTGTAAAAGGCATTTGTTGGGCAACCAGCTCCTGGTTAATCTGTTCTTCCAGGGCATTCAGCTTCTGGTAATCGTATGTATCATCTACCCCAATGGAAAGCTCCTGCTCACCATACAGGTACGGGATGCTTTCTGACAAATCTTCCAGAAAAGCATTACAGTTGGCAGCATTAAACAGGCTCCAGCGTTCGCCCTTGCGCACAGCGTACAGATTTCGGGCAGCGGCGTAACCGGCAGTGTGGGTTTCGCGGGAGAAGAGAGGAATCATCTCGTCAAAATCATATTGCGGCGGTAACTTCCAGTTGGCATTGCTAGTGGATGGTATAGCTGTGGCAACAGCTTCAATGGTCGGGGAAAGAGCAGCGGAGGAAACAGGTTTGTTTTCTGGCGCTGCAGCACAAGCGGTAAGCATTATTGCGGTGATAACACTGGCGGAAAATGAGAATAACTTCCTTTTCATGGCTTTTCACTCCTTGCGCAAATGATTTTTCGGTAAGATGAAGAAGTAATATAAGAAAGTGAATTCATAAACCCTATAATATCTTATTTTATCAAAAATATCTGCTAATGGGAATAGCTAACAATTCTACATGGATAAATTTGGATAGTATGACAAAGATTGCAGAACTGGAGTGAAAGTCCGAATTATGGGATGAGTGATCTGCTATAATAGAGAAAAGCAAAACAGAAGGGAGTTTGATTATGCACCAGGAGAAAAAGATGCTGGCTCATATCAGTGAAGACGGAACCCGCGTCCAAACGGTAGCGGACCATTTGCAGGGAACGGCAGTCCTATGTGGGCAATTTGCAGCAGCCTTTGATGCCCAGCAACAGGGAACTTGGCTTGGATTACTGCATGATATTGGTAAATATAGTACAAAGTTTCAAAAGCGCCTGCAAGGTGGAGAGAAAGTGGATCACTCAACGGCTGGTGCACAGGTGGCTGCCCGATATGGTCAAATCCCACTGGCTTTTGCTATTGCGGGACACCATAGCGGCCTGCCGGATGGAGGAGGCCGAAGCGATACCGCGCAGGATGCGACAATGTTTGGGCGATTGAAAAAGAGCGTTGAACCCTATACCCAATGGACGAATGAGATTAAACTGCCGTCCATACCGCCCCAGCCGGAAATGATGAAGGAAAATCGTTTTACACAGGCATTTTATACCCGGATGTTGTATTCCTGCCTGGTCGATGCGGACTATCTGGATACGGAAAACTTTATGAGCAGCCCTAAACCGCGCGGACAAGGCCAGACAATGGATGAACTGCTGAAAAGGTTGAACCAATATACCGCAAAATGGAGCCATCCCCAGGGAACCTTGAATCAGCGCCGCAGTTCAATTTTGAGTGCCTGTACAACGGCAGGGCAAACAGGGCGGCGCGGCCTTTATTCCCTGACCGTTCCTACAGGCGGGGGAAAAACGGTAGCGTCATTGGCATTTGCGCTTTCGCTAGCTGTAAAGAACCATATGGACCGGGTTATTTATGTGATCCCTTATACATCCATTATTGACCAGACCGCGGATGTGTTTTCGGAAATATTAGGAGCAGAAAATGTTTTGGAACACCATTCAGGGGTGGACTACTCTGCCAAGGAAGATGATGAGCCGGCAGCCTACCGCAAAGCATTGGCGGCGGAAAACTGGGATGCTCCGGTGGTGGTTACCACATCCGTGCAATTCTTTGAATCACTTTACGGCAACCATGCGTCACAATGCCGTAAATTACATAACATTGCAAATAGCGTGGTCATTTTTGACGAAGCACAAAACCTGCCGGTTCCTTATTTGCGCCCCTGCGTTGCGGCAATCGCGCAGCTGGTACAGCATTACCGCGCAGCAGCGGTGCTTTGCACGGCCACACAACCAGCTTTGCAGCCCTTGTTTGATGAACTGGCGCCTGGGCTGCAGATGACGGAACTTTGCCCACATCCCAAAGAGCAATATCAGGCATTCCGGCGTACAACGCTAAAAATGCGCGGAGAGTTGGAACAAAGCCAGCTTGGCGCAGAACTGGCAGCGCAGGAACAAGTGCTGTGTATTGTAAACCGGAGAAAAACAGCACAGGAATTATACAATAACCTGCCCAAAGAAGGCAGCTACTGCCTGACAACATTGCTATACCCAGCCCATCGCAAACAGTTATTGCAGGAAATCCGGGAACGCTTAAAAGATGGGCTGCCCTGCCGTGTGATATCAACTTCTTTGATCGAAGCGGGTGTTGATGTGGATTTCCCGGCTGTGTACCGCGAGGAAGCAGGTTTGGATTCCATTTTGCAGGCGGCGGGGCGCTGCAATCGAGAGGGAAGACGCCCGGCGGAGCAGAGCTTGGTACAGATTTTCACATTGGAAGGGCAGCATGTACCGCGCATGCTGGAACAGAATGTATCCGCAACGCAAAGCGTCCTGAAAAAATATGCAGATCTGGCATCTCTGGAAGCAATCGAAACATACTTTCTGTTTTACCGTACCTTAAAAGGAGATAAAAGACTGGATGAACAGCAAATTCTGCAAGGGTTCGAGCAGGATATGGAAGGGCGCATTTTCCCCTTTGCAACAGCGGCAGAGAGGTTCCGCTTAATTGAAACACCTGCTGTGACCGTATACATTCCCCAAGGGAAAGGGGAACATTTGCTTGCACGATTGCGTGCAGGAGAGGTAAGCAAAACTTTGTTCCGTCAACTGGGGCAATATGGTGTTCCGGTTTACCCGGATCATCTGAAAACGCTGGAGAATGCCGGGGCGGTTTGCCAAATCAGTGAAGGCATATGGGAATTAACGGACGGAAGCCTTTACGATAACAACACGGGCCTTGCTATGGAAGCTGAAACGGGAGCAGCCTGGTTTGCATAAAGCAAAAGCGGCAGGGAGCTTGCCCTGCCGTTCTTGTGCGCTAAAGTAAAATCAACTATTTCTATCCACGGCATAAGCTGCCGACGTAACTTATTATAAAAGAAAACCGAATGAAAAGCAAACAAAAAGTATACATGATAAAAGGATTGACATTTGGTGCCAAGTAGCGTATATTGAAACTATAGCAAAAATATAAATTAAAAACAACTGAAAATAGAAATGCAAAGGAGTTGATGCAGATGATCCAGCTGGAAGTATGGGGAAATTATGCTTTGCTCTCGAGGCCTGAGCTAAAAGTCGAAAGGGTTTCATATGAAGTTCTCACCCCTTCCGCGGCACGCGGCATAGTAGAAGCAATCTATTACCACCCCGGCTTACGGTGGAAAATCCGGAAAATCTATGTTATGAACCCAATCCGCTTTACCAACATCCGTCGGAACGAAGTAAAAAGCAAAATTCTTTGTTCCGATGTACGCAGCGCGATGCAGGGAACAGGGAAAGAGCTTTACCTTGCCACGCCCCAGCAGATCGTTCAGCGTGCAGCCATGGTGTTGCAGGACGTTCATTATGTGATTGAGGCAGAATTTGAGATGACTGACCGTGCGGCACCGAGCGACAATCCGGGAAAGTTCCAGGATATTGTTACCCGGCGCATGTCTAGGGGTCAGTGTTTTCATACTCCCTATCTTGGGTGCCGTGAATTTCCTGCCGCATTCCGCGCATGGCCCGGCGGGCCAATCCCGACCATTGAGGAAACACGGGATTTGGGATTCATGCTATTTGACTTTAACTACACTGACCCGCAGAACATAACCCCGATGTATTTCCATGCAAAATTGGAACATGGTGTGTTGAATGTGGCAGACTGCGAGGTGTACCGATGATTTTACAGGCTTTGGTACAATACTATGAAGATTTGCTGGCCAATGGCAAAATCACGCGCCCCGGTTGGACAAGCGCAAAAGTCAGTTGGGCTTTGGAACTGGATGAAAACGGCCAACTGATGGCATTGCACCCCTTGCAGCAAGAGGAAAAGCGCGGTAAAAAAACAGTGCTTGCTCCATGTCAGCTGCAAGTTCCGGAACAGGTTAAACGCTCTAGTGGTGTGGCAGCCAATTTTTTGTGTGATAACAGTGCTTACATGCTCGGTATTGACGGAAAAGGCAAACCGGAGCGTGCAATGCAGTGCTTTGCCGCTGCAAAGGAGCTGCATCTTGCCATTTTACAAAATGTTCCCGGTCAGGCGGCACAGGCAGTGCGGAACTTTTTTATAAACTGGGACCCCAAGGCGGCGGAGCAGAATCTAGCGCTGGAACAAAGTCTCAAGGAACTTTACAAGGGTGGCAATCTGGTATTTCTGATTCGGGAAAACTATGTTCAGGACGATCCGGAAATACAGGAAGCTTGGCAGCGGCAGTGTGATAAGAACACGGATGCACCGGAAATCCGATGCCTGGTTACAGGGCAAAAGGCACCGCTTGCCCGCCTGCACCCGGCGATTAAAGGCGTGACCGGGGCACAGCCTTCCGGCGCATCGATTGTTTCTTTTAATGCGGACGCTTTTTGCTCATACGGACATGAACAGGGGGGCAATGCGCCGGTTGGCAGTTATGCGGCCTTTGCCTATGCACAGGCATTAAACTATCTGCTGGCAGACAGGGAACATGTTCAGCGCGTGGGCGATACCACCATTGTCTGCTGGGCAGCAGGCGGTGAGACCGCCTACCAGCAGGTAGCAATGGATGCATTGTTTGCCATGGATGCGCCTGTCAGCGAAAGCGATGTGCGAAATGCAGTGGACAAGCTGGTCCATGGACAGAGTGTAGAGTGGCAGAACGTGACACTTGACCCAAAAAATCACTTTTATGTGCTTGGCTTGGCCCCTAATGCGGCGCGCCTCTCGGTTCGCTTTTTCTGGCAGGATACATTTCAAACGCTGCTTGATAATGTGCAGAAGCATTATGACCGCTTAGAGATTGTGCGCCCCGCTTATGATAAATTCCCGCGGCTGGGGGTGTATTGGCTGCTGCAGGAAACTGTCAACACCAATTCCCGCAGCCCATCGGCAGCACCGCAGCTGGCAGGCGATGTCTTGCGTGCAATCCTGAATAATACAAGGTACCCGGCAACCCTGCTGGATGGCGTTATGATGCGTATCCGCGCAGAGCAAAAAGTAACACGCGGCCGTGCCGCTATTATAAAAGCATACTACCTGCGTAATGAAGATCCCCGTTGCCCAAAGGAGGTATTAACTGTGGGAAATAACAAGGAAACAAATTATCAACCGTATGTTATGGGTCAGCTTTTTGCTGTGCTGGAAGCAATCCAGATGGCGGTAAACCCGGATATCAATACAACCATCAAGGACAGGTATTTTAATGCAGCGGCTTCCACGCCGGCCACTGTGTTCCCAACAATTCTGATGCTGGCGCAAAAGCATATGCAAAAAATGAGCAAGCCACAAAAGATTTATTACGATAAGCAGATCGCAGCCTTGGCAGGCGGCAAATTAGAAGGAAGCTTCCCAGCACGGCTGACTCTGCCGGAACAGGGCTCTTTTATTCTCGGCTATTATCATCAAACACAGGAACGCTATACAAAGAAAGTGGAGGAATAACAATGACACAGGCAATCAAAAACCGGTATGATTTTGTAATTCTGTTTGACGTTGAAAACGGAAATCCGAACGGCGACCCGGATGCAGGCAACATGCCGCGCGTTGACCCGGAAACGGGATATGGCATTGTTACAGATGTCTGCTTAAAGCGTAAGATTCGCAACTATGTCGAAGTGGCCAAAGAAGATGAAGCGGGATACCAGATTTACATTAAAGATCAGGTTCCCCTGAACCGCAGCGATAAAAAAGCACTCGAATACTTGGGCATTGATGCTGATGCCAAGGATGCCCTGAAAGTCGCCAAGAAAGATGACCCGGAGTTGGACCGTAAAATCCGGGACTTTATGTGCCAGAACTTTTATGATATCCGTACCTTTGGCGCCGTTATGACAACCTTTGTAAAAGGCGCACTGAACTGTGGGCAGGTGCGTGGCCCGGTTCAGTTGAGCTTTGCACGCTCGGTGGATCCTGTTCTCCCGCAGGAAGTGACCATTACCCGTATTGCCATTACGACCGAAGCGGATGCAGAGCGAAAAGGCACTGAGATGGGCCGCAAGTATGTGATACCGTATGGTTTGTACCGTGCAGAGGGTTATGTTTCGGCCAACCTTGCCCGCAAAACTACAGGATTCTCAGAGGATGACCTGCAGCTGCTGTGGCAGGCAATCCTGAATATGTTTGAAAATGACCACAGTGCAGCCCGCGGCAAAATGGCAGTTCGGGAACTGATCGTGTTCAAGCATGATTCGGAACTGGGCAATGCGCCATCTTATAAACTTTTTGACGCAGTTCATGTCACACACGCAGAGAAAATCACTTTCCCGCGCAGCTACCATGACTATGTGGTGACCGTGGATGAAAATCTTCCGGCAGGGGTAACGTGTGAGAGGTTGTCGTAATGGTTTCCCCAGATGATTACCTGCTGATGTCCGGTATCCAGCATTTCAGCTTTTGCCGCCGTCAGTGGGCGCTCATACACCTGGAACAACAATGGTCCGAAAACCAACGCACCGCCGAAGGCCGCCTGCAGCATACCCGCTGCCATGATGTTACCCTGACGGAAAAACGCGGCGATTTGCTGATCGCCCGCGGTATGAGGGTCGTCAGCCACCGCTTAAAACTGACCGGCGACTGCGATGTGGTAGAGTTTCACAAGGATCCAAACGGCGTGTCATTGCAGGGCCGCCGCGGCCTGTGGCAGCCCATGCCCGTGGAATATAAGCATGGCCGCAGCAAGGTAAACGATGCCGACCGTTTGCAGCTCTGCGCACAGGCCATGGCGCTGGAAGAAATGCTGGTGTGCGAAGTGCCGGAAGGGGAAATCTTTTATGAAGAAACCCGGCAGCGGGAACAAGTTTCCCTGACACCGGAACTGCGCAGCACCGCGCAGACCATGGCGGATGAGATGAACCGCCTGTTTGCGCGCGGCTATACCCCAAAAAGCAAACCCGGCAAGCATTGCAATGCCTGCTCACTGAAAGAGCTTTGCCTGCCGGCGCTGTATCAGCAGGCAGACCCGGCGGCGTATCTGCGGGAGCATATTGAGGAGGGCGTGCCATGAGAAGGCTGCTCAACACCCTGTTTGTCATCAATGAGGACGCTTACCTGACATTGGATGGCGAAAACCTTGTTGTTACCCGCAATAAGCAGGAAACCCACCGCTATGCCCTGCATACGCTGGAAGGCATCGTCTGCTTTACTTACGCAGGTGCCAGCCCCGCTTTGATGGGAGCTTGTGCCCGGCGGGGCATTGACCTTTGCTTTTTTGACCCGTATGGCAGATTTCAGGCCCGCACCGTGGGGGAAGAACGCGGCAATGTGCTGCTGCGTCAGGCGCAGTACCGCGTGTCGGATGACCCGGCCCAGAGCTGTCGCTATGCCCGGAGCTTTATCCTTGGTAAAGTGTATAACGCACGCTGGGTGCTGGAACGCGCAACCCGCGATCATCCCCAGCGTGTCCCGGTCGAAAAACTGAAACGCACCTCCACCCAGCTGGCCGCCGCGCTGCCGCTGATACAGACCAGCGATGATCCGGAACAGCTGCGCGGCCTGGAAGGCGAGGCAGCCCAGCGCTACTTTGACTGCCTGAATGACCTGATTCTGCAGCAAAAGCAGGATTTTGTGTTTGAGGGCCGCAGCCGCCGTCCACCGCTGGACAGTGTGAATGCGCTGCTTTCGTTTGCCTACAGCATGCTGGCGCGGGAGTGTGCATCCGCCTTGACCGCTGTGGGCCTGGACCCTTATGTTGGCTTTATGCACCGCCCGCGCCCCGGCCGCAAAAGTCTGGCACTTGACCTGATGGAAGAACTGCGGGCGGTTTATGCAGACCGGCTGGTCATCAGCTGCATCAATCAAAAGATCATCACGGCAAAACACCTGCAAAAACAGGAAAATGGTGCCGTACTGCTGACGGATGATGGCCGCAAAGCTTTCCTGACCGCATGGCAGAACAAAAAGAAGGAAGAGATCACCCATCCGTTTTTGAAAGAAAAACTGCCCTGGGGGCTGGTGCCCTATGTTCAGGCGCTTTTGCTGGCCCGTGCTCTGCGCGGCGACCTGGAAGTGTACCCACCGTTTTTCTGGAAGTGAGGTGCCGTTATGTTGGTGCTTGTAACCTACGATGTCAACACCGAAACAGCCGCCGGTCGTCGCAGGCTGCGCAAAGTAGCAAAAGTCTGTGTAGACTACGGCCAGCGGGTGCAAAACTCCGTATTTGAGTGCCTGCTGGATGCCGCGCAATACACGATGTTCAAAGCAAAATTGACCGAACTGATCGATTCGGAATCGGACAGCCTGCGCTTTTATCAACTGGGAAACCATTACAAAAGCAAAGTCGAGCATGTGGGTCTGCACCCGGATTTTGATCAGGATGGAATCTTGTTTGCTTAGTGCGAGGGGAAGGCAATCATAAAATTCCCGGTTCCTTCGCACCAGAAAATATGGAAAAAACAGGGGCAGAAAGGGTAAAATACAGCCTTGCCTGTCAGCATGAAGATGCAATCCCCATAAAATTTGTTTCATATGCGCAAAAGTGCCCCACTGTTTTGTGCACTTTTGCTGTCGCTCTCCGCAAGGAGAGCGTGGATAGAAATTTGCGCTGGCTGACGCTTGCCCGCCCCTTCTGGGGGGTCGCTCTCCGCAAGGAGAGCGTGGATAGAAATCGACTGGGCAAAGGCCCTATTTGTGTATCTTGGGTCGCTCTCCGCAAGGAGAGCGTGGATAGAAATCAACATGAGCATTGTAAGTACATTCTAGCACACGCAGTCGCTCTCCGCAAGGAGAGCGTGGATAGAAATAATGTCCAAAAGGTTATAGGAGGTATCAGACCAGTCGCTCTCCGCAAGGAGAGCGTGGATAGAAATCTTATATCCCCCTTGCCAAGGTCCGGCACTGTGGTCGCTCTCCGCAAGGAGAGCGTGGATAGAAATTCTTCCGGCGCTAAGGCTGACAGCGTGTCAAAGGTCGCTCTCCGCAAGGAGAGCGTGGATAGAAATATAATTCTGCCGAAACAACTTGACGGAGCGCCGCCGTCGCTCTCCGCAAGGAGAGCGTGGATAGAAATACCGAAAACGCCGTCCTGTTTTTGATGACGGCCGGGTCGCTCTCCGCAAGGAGAGCGTGGATAGAAATCCCTACATACCGTTGGCAAAGGTCCGGCATTGTGTGTCGCTCTCCGCAAGGAGAGCGTGGATAGAAATTTGGTTGCGGCCGTGGTGTGGGTTGCGGTAGTAATGTCGCTCTCCGCAAGGAGAGCGTGGATAGAAATCCAGAATAGCGGAGGGGTCAGTTCTGTTCGCGGGTCGCTCTCCGCAAGGAGAGCGTGGATAGAAATCAGGGCCCAGGCTTTATCCGTCACGGGGTCAGAATGTCGCTCTCCGCAAGGAGAGCGTGGATAGAAATATTCTGTCCATCCCCACAAGTCAAACCAGTTCGCGTCGCTCTCCGCAAGGAGAGCGTGGATAGAAATCTTATCGGCTGTGTTGACAGAGCTATTGATATTATGTCGCTCTCCGCAAGGAGAGCGTGGATAGAAATTATCAGTCGAATGCCGTTGATCAGATCCTGCCGGTCGCTCTCCGCAAGGAGAGCGTGGATAGAAATAATTTATTCAGCAATCCCGGCTCCACTACTCTGACTGTCGCTCTCCGCAAGGAGAGCGTGGATAGAAATAACGTTAGTACAAATAATCATATCAGGATACGCGAGGTCGCTCTCCGCAAGGAGAGCGTGGATAGAAATAACCGCCCACACAGCCAAAAAAACATCAATCGCGGTCGCTCTCCGCAAGGAGAGCGTGGATAGAAATTCTTCCGGCGCTAAAGCTGATAGCGTATCAAAGGTCGCTCTCCGCAAGGAGAGCGTGGATAGAAATAAGCCGTTTTCGCGCTTCTTTGTCGGCAGTAGACAGTCGCTCTCCGCAAGGAGAGCGTGGATAGAAATTCTAAACGGCTTTGCGATACGCTGAAACACCTGCGTCGCTCTCCGCAAGGAGAGCGTGGATAGAAATATCTGTCCAACCAGATTGAGGCCGACCGTCGCAAGTCGCTCTCCGCAAGGAGAGCGTGGATAGAAATAGTGGGGGCCGGGATTGTGGGTAATACGGACGTTAGTCGCTCTCCGCAAGGAGAGCGTGGATAGAAATGACGATTAGCAATTATTGCACGGTTTTGTAATGGTCGCTCTCCGCAAGGAGAGCGTGGATAGAAATATCGTTGAAATTCACCCGGACGGCCATGTGACGTGGTCGCTCTCCGCAAGGAGAGCGTGGATAGAAATATCTGTCCAACCAGATTGAGGCCGACCGTCGCAACGTCGCTCTCCGCAAGGAGAGCGTGGATAGAAATCACGACGACATGTTGCGGTACCGTGACGCGGAACGTCGCTCTCCGCAAGGAGAGCGTGGATAGAAATGTCGGCGATCTGCTGTCTGGCGGTGGTATCTTTGAGTCGCTCTCCGCAAGGAGAGCGTGGATAGAAATATTCGCTGTCATCTCCTTAATATACCAGCAGGCAGTCGCTCTCCGCAAGGAGAGCGTGGATAGAAATCACCAACCGACGGGGATTTCCGTGATCGGGGTGCGTCGCTCTCCGCAAGGAGAGCGTGGATAGAAATAACGCTATGAATATGACGGAGCGCAACAACGATAAAGGTCGCTCTCCGCAAGGAGAGCGTGGATAGAAATAAGGTGCTATTGGTACCGGAGTTGGTCCCGTGGGTCGCTCTCCGCAAGGAGAGCGTGGATAGAAATTGTCTGTCGTGCGTTTTGCTACTTCTCTTTTGGTATGTCGCTCTCCGCAAGGAGAGCGTGGATAGAAATGTTTTTGGATTTGGTGCGAAGCTAGTCCACAGCTTGTCGCTCTCCGCAAGGAGAGCGTGGATAGAAATAGGTCGGCAACGCCGTTCAGGTCAATCTCCGTGTGTCGCTCTCCGCAAGGAGAGCGTGGATAGAAATACGAGACCCCCGAACAGGCAGCAACAGAGACCGGTCGCTCTCCGCAAGGAGAGCGTGGATAGAAATCTCGTAATTCACATCAGGGTTTGCGCGGGGCACAACGTCGCTCTCCGCAAGGAGAGCGTGGAATGTTTCTCTTTCTGACTGTTCAGGGTGGTTTTGTTCATGCGGATATCCGCTTTAATTTTAAAAATTGCTATAGTAAAGAACTCTCGCATAAAATAATATAAAAATATTATATTATCTACTTGACAAGGTACCCCGGCGGGGTATATAGTGAATATACCCCGCCGGGGTACCTTGCATGTGATGGGAGGGTAATATAATGCAGGAAAACGAAAAGAAGGAACCGTGTTGCTGCTGTGCACACAAAACAAAGCATCGCAGTGAAGAAGAGTATAAAAGCCTGGTCCACAGACTGAACCGGATCGAAGGGCAGATTCGGGGCATCCGTGGGATGGTGGAAAACGAAGCGTATTGTCCGGATATTCTGGTGCAGTCGGCGGCGGTAACGGCGGCGATGAACGCGTTCAACCGTGAGCTGCTGGCAAACCATATCCGCACCTGTGTGGCGGATGGTATCCGTGCCGGGAATGACGAAGTTGTGGATGAGCTGCTGAAAACGCTGCAGAAACTGATGAAATAAGCATTGCCTGCACAAAATAGCAGAAGCAGAACATGAAATAAATGCACGAGTGTTTGAGCCAGCAAAAATGCTATGCCAGTGCCCAGTACGATTGTTTTTCTGTTCACAAACATCGGTAAAAGTTTGTGTAACATTACCAGAGCCATGAATAAATTCCAGTCATTCCCTGTGAGCGGGTGTGGATAGAAATGCCGCATCGGCCTTGGTTTCCCCCAACGTATCGCTCTCCGCAAGGAGAGTGTGGATAGAAATGGTAACCTCAATAATACGTCGAATTGCAGGCTAGCCGCTCACCAAAAGGGGAGTGAGGATAGGGCAACACCGCACAATTCCCGCCTTGCGGCTTAAGCACCGCTCCGGCAGCT
>ERZ773277.2082-NODE-2082-length-13974-cov-3.400244_pt1 | contig 13974 bp, 10 predicted proteins | sample MGYA00511957_ERZ773277 | MGnify/ENA primary metagenome ERZ773277 (study PRJEB29015, sample SAMEA2737800) | human gut metagenome | biome: human gut; feature: human-associated habitat; material: faeces | place: China | collected 2012 ... | reverse complement strand
CGCTTTGCTGGCGGCCTGTTCCGGAAAATCGGCTGTAACTGCTCCGGATGAAACGACGGTGCAGCCTGTCAACCTGATATTGGATACGGACCTGGGACCGGATTATGATGATGTCGGTGCGATGGCTCTGATGCACGCGTTGGCTGATAGTGGGCAAGTGAACATTTTAGCGGTTGTTTCGTCTAATAAGGACGAGCATGTCGTACCCTGCATAGAAGTGCTGAACACCTATTTCAACCGACCGGACATTCCTGTCGGTGCCCCGAAAAGCGAGGGTGGCGTTTCGCTGACCACCTGGCATAAGACAAAATGGACGGAAGAGCTTCCGGCGCGTTATCCACATAAAACGGCAAAAACCTCGGATGCTTCGGATGCGGTGAAGGTCTATCGCCGGATTTTGAGTACGCAGCCGGATAGCAGCGTTGTGGTTTGTACGATCGGTTTTTTCACCAACCTGAAGGACCTATTGCTTTCCGGTGGTGACGAATATAGTCCGCTTTCCGGCTGTGATTTAGTCGCGAAGAAGGTGAAACGGGTGGTTTCGATGGCAGGTTTGTTTCCCGAAGGGAAGGAATTTAATGTCTATTGTGATACCCCAGCATCCCGTGTGGTGGCAGAGCGATGGCCTACGGAAATCATATTTAGTGGTTTTGAAATCGGAAATATGATTTTTACCGGGAAGAAGCTGGTCCAGATGGATGTGAAAGACAGTCCTGTGAAAGATGCCTATTCGCTCTGTTTTGCCGAAGGCGATCCAAATGGCCGGATGAGTTGGGATCTTACGGCTGTGCTGGTGGCAGTCAAAGGGTATGAACCTTATTATAATGTGGAGCGCGGAACGTTCCGTGTCGTGAATGATGAAGGAGCCAATAGCTGGACACCGGATGGGAAAGGTAAGGACCTTCGTCTGATCGAGAAAGTGCCGGCGGTGGAGATGGCGGTTCTTATTGAAAATTATATGATGCATCAACCTGTTTCAAAGTAAGGAAGTTATGTTTATAGTACAAGATTATTCGTTGGCGATCCTATTTTGTGTTGTCACAATGCTTTGTTGGGGATCGTGGGGAAATACACAGAAGCTAGCCTCGAAGACTTGGCGGTATGAGTTCTTTTATTGGGATTATGTGATTGGAGTGTTGCTCTTTTCCGTTTTTTCCGCTTTTACGTTGGGCAGCTTTGGCTCTGAGGGGCAGGGGTTTCTGCTTAATTTGGCACAAGCTGATATGAGATCGTTAGGGAGCGCTTTCCTGGGGGGCATTATTTTTAATGCAGCCAATATCCTATTATCGGCAGCTATTGCAATTTGCGGCCTGTCGGTAGCTTTTCCGGTCGGAATCGGGCTGGCGTTGGTATTAGGCGTATTAGTCAATTATTTCGGAGCGGCTAAAGGAGAACCTTTGTATATCTTTATTGGCGTAGCTCTGATCGCAGTTGCTATCCTGCTGAACGGTCTGGCCTATAAGAAAGCATTGGTCGGTTCGAAAAAAGTGTCGGGAAAAGGTCTTTTTATTTCTGTCGCAGCAGGTGTGATCATGGCTTTCTTCTACCGTTTTGTTGCGGCTTCGATGGATCTGGATAATTTTGCAGAGCCCGCATTGGGCAAGCTGACACCTTATACCGCTGTGTTTATCTTCTCTTTAGGCGTGTTTGTTAGTAATTTCCTGTTTAATACGATCGCTATGAAACGTCCGGTGGAAGGTGAACCAGTTTCTATCTCCGGTTATTTCAAGGGGAATACCAAGACACACTTGGTGGGTATATTAGGAGGCGTTATCTGGTGTATCGGGCAGTCTTTTAGTATGATCGCTTCTGAAAAGGCTGGAGCTGCCATTTCGTACGGTTTGGGGCAGGGGGCGACACTTGTATCCGCACTTTGGGGGATTCTGATATGGCATGAATTCAGAAGAGCTCCACGTTCTTCGGATTTTCTGAATGCCGGAATGTTCGTCCTGTTTGTGATTGGCCTGGGCTTCCTTATTTATGCAGGGGCGTGAGTCGGAGTCTAAAACAAGAACGGTTCCGGGGAAGTTGCAATAATTTTGGTGCGTTTTATCTCAGCTATAAGTTATTTATCGCGAAAAAGCCTTACATTTGTCTTAGTTTCTTGTTTATTGGATATGTACAAAACTAAAAAGCAGGCTTTATGAAAGAGGATAATGATATTTTCAAGAAGTTCCGGGACTCTTTTAGTAAGATTGACGGACATTTCCATATATTAGAACAGCGTGTACCCGTAGAACGGCAGATGGAATATTTTAAATACTCGGAAAAGATCAGGAAAGATCAGGATAAGCCGGATATCTCGAAAATGGATTTTTCGGTTTTCGAGGATAGTCTGGATGATCCCGAATCGACTGTGGAACATAAGAAGTATGTATTGTCTATACTCGCTACCTCACGACAGGTAAAAGCATACAGGATATTGGAAGAATATGCCCAGGCTCCGGATCCGGATGTGGCAGACTGGGCATATATGGCTTTGATGGAAAGCCGTATCGCTCTGGAATCCGAACTGTCGGACGAGAAGCAGATTTATATCTCTACCGGTTTGGGAGGAAAAGGGGAGAAGTTGCGTTTTTATGTGCTGATCCTGGCGAATGAGCTGAAACCGTTCTTGGAGTATCAGAAGAAAGTGATTGAACGTGAATTCCCCTATTCCTTGGAAAAGGCGGGTTGCGAAATCGAGCGGTTGACAATAGGTGAAAAATGTATGGAGCTGGTTTTCCTGATCCCTGTCCGGGCAGATATCAAGCAGGCGCTGGACAAGGTGATCAACGAATGTAACCAGTATGGAAACTTTCTTTCGCAGGTCTTCACGATCACGAATGTGAAGGAGTTGTCGGCCGAGGAAGTGGAAGAGATTATAAAAAAGAATGGAGGAAACAGTCAAGCAAGCCATTAAATATGGTATAGTGGGAGTGAGTAATACGGTGATAACCGCCGTTGTCATCTGGATCATGATGAAGTTGTTCGGATGTTCGGATGTTGTTTCGAATATGGTCGGTTATGTAGCAGGCGTATTGAATAGTTTTATATGGAATAAGCAATGGACATTCCGAAGTTCGGCTGGATGGATCGGCAGTGCCGTCTGTTTCGGTGTCGTGTTCGGAGTGTGTTATCTGTTGCAATTGGGGCTTTTAGTGTATGTCCTGAATCCATACCTGTCGATCGACCCATATTATAACCAATTGATAGCAATGGCTTTTTACACGGTGATTAATTTTATCATGAATAAGTTTTATACGTTTAAAGCTTAAATGCAGATGAAGAAACTTGCGGTCATAGTCCCTTGTTATAACGAGGAGTTGGTCATTGCCGAATCATACCGGCGTACACGGGAGGCGTTGCATAAGCTCCCTGTTTTAACGGAAATTATCTATATCAACGACGGCAGTAGAGACCGGACGCGTCTGATGCTGGACGAGATCGCGGCTTCCGATCCGCAGGTGAAGGTGATCCATTTCTCCCGTAACTTCGGACATCAGCCGGCTGTCACGGCAGGTATCAACAATTGCGATGCCGACTTGGCTGTCATTCTGGATGCCGATATGCAGGACCCTCCCGAACTTATCCCATCCATTCTCGAATTGCAGGAAAAGGAGCAGGCGAACGTGGTTTATTGCGTCCGCAAGTCCCGCGAAGGGGAAGGGCTTTTCAAGAAAGTGACGGCGAAGGCTTTTTACCGTATGCTGAACTACATGAGTGATGTGAATTTCCCGTTAGATACAGGCGATTTCCGCTTGATAGACCGCAAGGTGATGGATCAGTTCGACCGTTTTCAGGAGCGTGGAAAATATATTCGCGGACTGATCAGCTGGGTAGGCTTCAAGCAGGTTCCTTTCTATTATGAACGAGAGGCACGTATTGCCGGAGAAACGAAATACCCGTTCAGCAAAATGTGGAAGTTTGCCACCACCGCTATGCTTTATTTCTCCAAGAAACCGTTGCGCCTGGCGACAAGCTTGGGCTTTATCGCCGTATTGGTCGGCATCGTGCTGGCCGTCTGGTTTACCTTAGGCAAGATATACGGCTTCAGCAATGCTGAAACAGGTTGGACTTCCATCATGACCTCCGTTATTTTCTTTGGCGGCGTCCAATTGCTGACAGTCGGTGTGTTAGGGCAATATATCGGCATCTTGTTTGACGAGATCAAAGCACGTCCGGAATATATTATCGATGAGAAGAAGAATTTCTAATCTGAATCTGGCTATTCGTGAATAAATACCCCATCGATCCAGATCGTAGCCTTTTGTCCTTTGAATTTGAGCAGGACATAATTCGGATCAGCCGGTCCTAACGGGAAGTGTGCGATAAACCATTCCTGCCAGAGCTCCTTTTTTATTTCAGCATCGGTAATTACCTCTACCTCTCCGGTTAATGCCACGCTATTGCCATTTTCGCTATAGCATAAGCCTGCTTTGGGATTCAGACGGAAATCTTTCGTTTTCAGAGAGTCGTTGCCGGTTGCCATCCAGACCACGGAATATCCTTCCGATTTGATTTTGCTCATGGGGACAGGGCGGGGATACCCTTCTTCGTTGACGGAAGTAATAACCACAACCTCGCAACGTTGCAATAACTGTTCTGCTTTTTCTTTCATAAGTTTCATATTTCAATGTTTTATTAGTTACGTGCAAATGTAGGGGTGGAACTGCCCTGCTCTATTGTAAAAAAACGACTTTTTCATTCCAGGTAAGTCAGCAAGACATCTTCGGGGATAGGGATCGAGAGGAAAGAAGCCGGTGTATTGCCGGATAACTGCCGGATTTCCTTATTGAAGTGGGAGAGGTCGTAATAGCCCGCTTCAACGGCAATCGTAAGCAGGTTGTCCGGTACGCAATTTTTCAGCAGGTCGATGGTGTTTCTGAATTTCATGATCCGGCTGTATTCTTTTGGAGTATAGCCGGTATATGCTTTGAATTTGCGTTCGAAATGACGTTGGCAAATGCAGATTTCATCCATCAATTGCAGGATCGGGAGACGCCCTTTCGAGCGATTAATCTGCTGCACGGCGAACGGGATCTGAGGATCAATCTCATAGTTGTCTTTCAGGCGGTGGATAAGGAACCGTTCGATCAGGCAAATCTGCTGCTGTAAAGTCTGTGCTTCACATAATGATTCGGCAAACGAGTCTGTAAAGAGAAGCGTCAAGTCGTTGCAGCTTATCCTCTGGTTCGTAAATTCAGAGAGAGGCGGTTTGCAGAAAGCGGTTAACCCGCAAGGATGGAAACGGACTCCCAGCATGTGAACGCTCGGCGTGTTCGTGACCAATTCCGAGAAAGTAGTCATCGGACCGACGAAGAAGCAACGATAGGGTTGCATGACCGGCTGGTTCGTGCCGACACATTGTGCAGTGTCTCCAATGGAAAAGATAAAGTCGCAGCAACCGTCCGGCAATATTTTGAAGTACGTGCCGAGTTCGGTTTTTCCTTTGAATACCCAATATTTATCAATGTAGGCCGACAATAGTCCGCAAGGTTGATATTCCGTGTACATATTTTTCTTGTTTTAGCGCGTGGCGAACGGGTGGATTACCGAACAAATCTGAGTCACCAGCCTGCGGATATTTTCTCTCGCAAATTCCGGTTCCATCGCTTTCTCCATTGTGACTGGACCGGGTGTGATCGAGAATATTCCCTGGAAGCCGGCCCGGTTCATTTGAGCTGCATCTTCTATGCTTCCTGCAAGTACTATGACGGGAATATTTTGTTTCCGGGCCTCTTCCAAGATACCGGAAGGCACTTTCCCCATCACTGTTTGCCGATCAGCCCGTCCTTCACCGGTAAAGATCAGGTCGGCTCCCGTTATTCTCTTACCGAAGTCCAGCACGTCGAGCATCAGGCGGATACCCGGTTTCAACTCGGCATTCAGGAACGCAAGGAAACCTCCGCCCATTCCTCCGGCTGCCCCAGCTCCGGGGATATCCGAAATGTCTTTGCCAGTAGTCGACAGGATAACCCGTGAAAGTGCCTGCATACCGGTATCCAGTTCTTTGACCATCTTGGCATCGGCTCCCTTTTGCGAAGCGAATACGTAAGCCGCCCCGTCAGACCCGCAGAAGGGATTGCGTACATCGCAGGCAATCGTGAAGCGGGCCTCCTTTAAAGCCGGATGTACGGCAGATGTATCGATGGAGGCTACCTGCGACATGATCCTGCCTCCTGTCCCCAACAGATTTCCCCGCTTGTCCAGGAAACGGAACCCTAAGGCTTGCAGCATACCTAACCCTGCATCGTTGGTGGCACTGCCGCCTATGCCCACGATAAAATGGCGGCAACCTTGTTCGAGGGCGTCGAGAATCAGTTCTCCCGTCCCGTAAGTAGTCGTCAGCATCGGATTCCTTTTGTCTTCGGGAACCAAAGGCAAGCCGCTGACGGCTGCCATCTCGATCAGAGCTGTTTGCCCGTCGCCCGAAATACCGTACCGTCCCTGCACGAGCTCCATCAAAGGACCGTGTGCCGGCAGGGTCCGGTATTTCCCTTTTGTTGCGGAGGTGAGTATGTCTAACATTCCTTCGCCTCCGTCGGCGATCGGAAACAGCAAGGTCTCGCAATCGGGAAAGATCGTTTTGATACCTTCCATTACTGCACTTCCGGCTTCTTCCGAGGTCAGGCAGCCTTTAAAAGAGTCGATGGCTATTATTGCTTTATTCATTTTATCCGTCTTATAATGCTTCAGATGGTTTGTGAGTTCAAATGTATCTAAAGTTTATGAGAAATGACGGATTTCCAGAGAGAAAACAAAGCAATAAATAGATGCTCATTGGGAACAATTAGGTTAAAAAGAATGTTCCTTAAATAGAATTCAACATAAAAACAACTGAAATATGAAAGCAAATATAGGATTGATCGGGCTTGCCGTGATGGGCGAGAACCTGGCGCTCAATATGGAGAGCAAAGGTTTCACGGTTGCCGTATATAACCGGAGCGTACCCGGCGAAGAGGGAGTCGTAGACCGTTTTATCAATGGCCGGGGCAAAAGCAAACGTTTTATCGGAACGCATTCGATCGAACAATTGGTCGACTCGGTGAAAAGTCCTCATATCATCATGATGATGGTCAAAGCGGGGCGTCCTGTAGACGAGCTGATCTCGCAATTGCTCCCTTTCCTTTCGTCTGGCGATGTAATTATCGACGGAGGCAATTCTGACTTCCACGACACGGAATGTCGTGTGAAGGAGTTGGAAAAGAAAGGGATCTATTTCGTCGGAACCGGAATTTCGGGAGGCGAGGAAGGAGCCTTGCACGGCCCGTCTGTGATGCCCGGAGGTTCGGTGGAAGCTTGGCCGCTGGTGAAAGACATCTTGCAGGGAATTTCCGCCAAGTTGGACGATGGTTCGCCTTGCTGCGAGTGGATCGGAGCGGGGGGAGCCGGCCATTTTGTGAAGATGGTGCACAACGGCATCGAATATGGGGATATGCAGCTTATTTCCGAAGCCTATTCGCTGTTGAAAAACCGGAAAGGATTGGACAACGATGCGATGGCCGTCGTCTTTGACGAATGGAACGGAGGAGAATTGGATAGTTTCCTGATCGAGATAACCGCCAATATTCTGCGTTTTCGTGACGAAGACGGAAAACCGTTGCTCGACAAGATATTGGATGTCGCCGGACAGAAGGGAACCGGCAAATGGAGCGCGATCGCGGCGATGGACGAGAATGATCCGCTGACGTTGATCACCGAAGCGGTTTACGCCCGCTTGCTCTCGGCCTTGTATCCCGAACGAATAAAGGCGGCAAGCCTTTATAGTGGAAAGTTGAAAGTTGAAAGTGGAAAGTTATCAGACAACGCTCAACTTTCAACTTTCAACTTTCAACTTTCAATTGAGGACGTCCGTCAGGCACTATACGCAGCCAAGCTGATTTCCTATGCACAGGGATTCTCCTTGCTTCGCCACGCTTCCGAGCATTATGGTTGGGATTTGGATTACGGGACGATTGCCCGCATCTGGCGTAAGGGGTGTATCATCCGTTCCGTCTTCCTGCAAAAGATCACGGAGGCATACCGGAAGGACCCGGACTTGGAAAACCTGCTCTTCGATGACTTTTTCCACACTAAGATACAGGAGGCTCTTCCTGCCTGGCGCCGGGTTGTCGCCGAAGGTGCGCTGAGCGGTGTCGCCCTGCCTGCCATGAGTTCAGCTCTAAACTATTTTGATGGGTTGCGCACGCTGTATTCGGCAGCGAATATGATTCAGGCTCAACGCGACTATTTCGGCGCTCATACTTATGAACGTACCGATCGCGAACGTGGTCATTTCTTCCACACCAATTGGACTGGGGAAGGAGGCAATACGGTTTCGGGCACGTATAGCGTCTGATTCTACTGTTTTGGAACTTTCCGAAAACCTCAAAAATAGTTTTTGAAGCTTTCGTAGAGTTCCGCCATCCTCAAAAATGTTTTTTGAGGATGGCGGAAAGTTCTGACATCATTAAATTAAAAAAGCAAATGAAAACAGCAAGCAATCAATTATTAGTCATATTCGGAGCTTCCGGCGACCTGACGGGGCGGAAGCTCTTGCCTTCGCTCTACGAATTGCACGTTCGGGGCTTATTGCCGGAACGTTTCTGCATCTTGGGGGCGGCCCGTACGGAATATACGGATGACGAGTACCGCGCTTTCGAAAAGGTGCATATCCGGGAATCCCTGAAGAACAAGGAGGTGGACGATGTTGAACTGGACAGTTTCCTCCGCCGTGTCTTTTACCTTGCGTTCGATTCGACCAATTCCGCCGGATACCATAAACTGAAAGATCGTATCCATCAGTTACGGCAAGAGCAGCAGTTGCCGGACAAGATCATCTATTATCTTGCCACGCCGCCGGTGATGTACGAGTTGATCCCGACCTGCCTGAAAGAAAACGGGATGAATGTTGCCGGAAGCGAGGACGGTTGGCGCCGCGTGATCGTGGAGAAGCCTTTCGGAACGAGCCTCGAATCGGCCGAACGTCTGAACAAGCATCTCATCCATATCTTCGATGAGAAGGAAATTTACCGTATCGACCATTATCTGGGGAAAGAGACGGTGCAGAACATCCTGGTTCTTCGTTTCTCCAACGGCATATTCGAACCGTTGTGGAACCGTAATTACATCGACTCGATCGAGATCAGTGCCTCGGAAACACTTGGCGTGGAGAATCGCGGGAAATATTATGACGGGGCGGGAGCCTTGCGCGACATGATCCAGAACCATCTGATGCAACTGATGGCATTTACGGCGATGGAGTCGCCTTCGGTGTTCGACCCGGAGCCGATCCGCGACGAGATCGTGAAGGTGTTCCGCGCTTTGCGTCCGTATAAGACGCATGATATGGACAACCTGATTGTGCGTGGCCAGTACGACGGCTATCGGGAAGAGAAGAATGTGGCGCCTGACTCCACTACGGAGACGTACGTCGCTATGAAAATGTTTATCGATAACTGGCGCTGGAGCGATGTCCCGTTCTATATCTTTACTGGGAAGAAATTACCGGAAAAGAGTTCGGAGATCGTCGTGAACTTCAAGTCTACTCCTCACCAGCTTTTCGTCGGACAATGCTCGGGAGGTTCCTGCAACAAACTGATTATCCGTATCCAGCCGGACGAGAGCATCACGCTGAAGTTCGGTCTGAAGATGCCGGGAGCCGGTTTCACGGTGAAGCAGGTGGGTATGGATTTTCGCTATGATTCGCTTTCGAAGAACTATCTGCCCGATGCCTATGAACGCCTGTTGCTCGATGCCATGTTGGGCGATTCGACTTTGTATGCCCGTAGCGACGCTTTGGAGGCAAGCTGGCGGCTGATCGACCCGATCCTCCATCATTGGAAGGAGGAGGGTGCGAAGAACCTGTTCTTCTACGCCCCCGGTGAAGACGGCCCGATCGAAAAGGCCAAGTTGGGGATGACACCGAAGGATTGCCCTTGCCAAAGTTGTCAATGATAAAAAAGGATGATTATGATCATAGAGAATTTTAAAGATGATAAAGAGGCCCTCCGGGCAATGACCGGAGAGCTTGTCCGGTATATGGACCGGAAAGATGACGGCCTGCCTTTCAATCTCGCTTTGTCGGGAGGAGGGACGGCACAGAAGATGTTCGCTCTTTGGGTGGATGAATATAAGGATAAGATCGACTGGGATGCGATCCGTTTCTTTTGGGTCGATGAACGATGTGTTCCGCCAACTGACCCGGACAGTAATTATGGACATGCAAACGAGCTTTTGTTCAAGCCGCTGCATATACCCGCCGGTCATGTGCACCGCATTCATGGAGAAGTGGAACCTGGTACGGAAGCGATGCGTTATTCGCGTGTCGTGAAAGAGTATCTGCCCCGGCACGGGCAATTACCCTATTTTGATTGCATCATCTTGGGTATCGGAGGCGATGCGCATACTGCGTCCATTTTTCCGGATACCTTGCCGCTGTTGACGGACAGCCGTAATTACGCCGTTTCCCAACATCCCGAATCCCATCAGTTCCGTATCACGATGACCGGCCCGCTGATCCTGAACGATTCGCCGTTGCTGGTCCCGGTCTTGGGGACGGGAAAGAAAGAGATGCTCGAAGAGTTGAAAAAAGGCTATTCGGCAACCCATCCTACGCCTGCCGCCTATATCCTTACTCATGCGGTAGAGGCGTTTGTATACACGACCTTATGATAAGGTGGGGGTGGAGTGAGAATAAAAAAGAGGTTCAACTGCAAAAAATGATGCTGCTGAACCTCTTTTTTTGTTGTAATTTATTATTTCGATGTTTTCATCGAGAGCTTTTCCAAGAAGTAAACGATGGCGTAGCCTAAAACCATCAGGCCGACAGCTTCCCAAACAAGTTGATTCGGCATGATGTTGGCTTCGACTAAAGGCTTTACAATGCCGTGGCTGTCCGTATAAGTCTCGATCGTTTCCTTCCAGGGCCAAACCTTGTTTAGCGAACCGAGCATAAAACCGGCCAATACGGAGATCGTAATGTCGTGGAACCGGCGGAGAGCGAACGAAAGCACACGGGAGAAACTGGTAATACCGATTGCCGCACCGCAGATAAACACTAACATTACGGGAATATTGAATGTCTTTACCGCCTCCATGATATAAAAATATTTGCCTAACAGCACTAAAATGAAACTACCCGATATACCCGGCAGGATCATGGCACAGATGGCTATCGCTCCGCAAAGGAAGATAAAGAACAGGTTGGAAGGTGTCTCGGCTGGTGTCGCAACCGTTATGTAGAATGCAATAACGATCCCGATGATATAACTCAGGATCGTTTTCCAATCCCATTTCTTGATATCTTTGGAAACGAACCAGGTGGAAGCAAGTACCAATCCGAAGAAGAAGGACCAGACCAGAATAGGGTGGTCTGTCAACAGCCAGGTGATGATTTTTGCCAACGAGAAGATACTGATCCCGATCCCTGCAATGATGGATAGCAGGAAGTTGGCATTGATTGCTTTCCAGAATGCCGCGATTTTTCCGGTAAAAAGCAGTTTGAGACTGGCTCCGTTAATACTTTTGATCGAGTCGATCAACTCTTCATAGATTCCGACAATGAAGGCGATGGTCCCGCCTGATACGCCAGGCACGACGTCTGCCGCACCCATACCCATGCCTTTTAGAACTAAGAGGCCGTAGTCTTTTAGATTTCTTTTCATGTTTAATTATTATTATCCTTATTCTTGAGGAATTCTTTCACCAGGTCTTCCGGTGGAATATGTTTGCTGCCGATACGCTCGATTATCCCTTCATAACTGAGTCCGGCATTTTTTAGATAATCGAGCAATTCTTCGGGAGATGTCTGCCTGTAGTGCTCACCGAAATGTTTCATATCTCCTTTTGCCAGATATGCCATTGCCATATGAAGATGCATATAAGGCATTTCCGGACTGCCTTCCAACACTTTCTTATAGTATTGTAAGGCTTTGTCGATATCTCCTTTCATAAACAAATATTGGCCGGCACGGTATAAGCTCTCGAAGTCTTCTTGCTGCTTGTCTTCCACTTGGTCGAGGGCGGTGAAAAGGCGTTCAGTTGCTTCCATAGCCTTGTGTTCGTCTCCGTTTTCCAGATATGTAAGGGCCAGTAAGGAAAGGATGCGGATATTCTTCGGGAATAGCCTGGACGCTTGCATCAGGGCATCAGAGGCTTCTTTGTCACGTCCTGTTTCGACACAACATCGGATATAATTGATATAAATGCTTGAATCTTTCAACTGACGGTTCTGTCTTAGTAGCTCTTTCAGTAAAACATAAGCCTTTTCGTAGTTCTCCAGCTTAATGTAGCATTCGGCAAGCAGGGGAGTGATGCGAATGTGGATATCGTCGGTCGTTGCAATATCATTATATACCTCGATTGCCTTCTCGTAATTTTCGTTCATGTACAGGCAATAGGCCTTCAGAATCTTCAACTCTTCGTTCGAATCGTCGCATGTGAGGGCAAAGTCGAATGCTTCGATCGCTTTCTCATAGTCTCCGCTGATGGAATAGAGGCGACCCAAAGTGAACCAGTAGTCGTTGGAGTAGGGGTTCTTGTCGATCAGTTCGTTACAGACCTCGATCGCTCTTTTTATATCGCCCTCTATTTCTAAATTATAGCAAAGCTCGTCTTTCAGGATCAGGTTGTCCGGGAAAAGCATAAGTCCGCGATTGATGAAATCGTGTGCTTCCTTAGTCATTTCCACATCCCCTAAGATTGGTGCGATATATTCGAATAGCGTTTCTAAATACTCGCATTTGTTGGCGATGAGTTTTTCTACATGTCCGATTACTTTGTCATACGAATCTTGCATGACGTAACATTCGAGACGCAGCATGTCGAGATCTTGATTGTCGGTTTCAGCTATTGATTCGATCAGAGCGAGCGCACTGTCATAGTCCTCGTTGTAGACATACGACTTGCATTGCCTGATCTGCAAATCGGGATTACCGGGATGAAGCCGTAGCCCTAGAGCCAGGACTTCATCATAGTAAGTATAATCATCAGATTCTTCAAAACTGTCCAACAGTTCATCGATTTCATCGGCATCAAAATAGGCGTCCTTACCTTCCTGGTGGCCGGTCAGATAACGTTGTAACAGGCGTGAAATATCTTTTTTCTTCATACTATATAATTGTTAATCAATGTGCCAATATGCCAATGCAATTGCATTCTTCCATTGGCACATTATCCCATTGGGATATTATTTATCTTTTACCTTGCTCCATGTATCTTTCAAGGATACTGTGCGGTTGAAGACTAATTTATCGACTGTAGAATCTTTATCTACATTGAAATAGCCGATACGCTGGAACTGTAGGTAGTCGAGCGGTTTGGAGTCTGCCAGGAACTTTTCGACATAACAATTTGTCAATACTTTCAAGGAGTCCGGGTTGATGATCTCTTTCATTGCTTCTAAAGGCGAGCAGTTTTTTGCTTCGCGGATAGCCGCCATCTCGTCGCGCGGGTTTTCCACTTTCCACAGGCGGTCGTATAGACGGACTTCTGCCGGCAGACAGTGTGCACAACTCAACCAATGGAGCGTACCTTTTACTTTCCGGTTGCTGTCCGGCATTCCGCTCTTGGTGTTCGGGTCGTATTCGCAATAGATTTCCGTAATCTCGCCGTTCTCGTCTTTCTTGCAGCCTGTACATTTTACGATATAAGCGTTTTTCAAGCGAACTTCCTGGCCGGGAGTCATACGGAAAAATTTCTTCGGAGCATCTTCCATAAAGTCTTCCCGTTCGATCCACAGCTCGCGGCTGAATTCGATCGTATGGCTACCTGCCGACAGATCTTCCGGATTGTTGATCGCCTCCATCTCTTCCACTTGCCCTTCCGGATAATTGGTGATAATGAGTTTAACCGGGTTCAACACGGCCGATACACGGGTTGCACGAGTATTGAGGTCTTCGCGGACGGCACTTTCCAGTAGCGCAAATTCATTCAGTGCATCATAAGTGGTATAGCCGATCTTGTCGATGAACTTATGAATTGCTTCCGGTGAATAACCGCGACGGCGGAAAC
>ERZ773277.2076-NODE-2076-length-14008-cov-12.693471_pt1 | contig 14008 bp, 14 predicted proteins | sample MGYA00511957_ERZ773277 | MGnify/ENA primary metagenome ERZ773277 (study PRJEB29015, sample SAMEA2737800) | human gut metagenome | biome: human gut; feature: human-associated habitat; material: faeces | place: China | collected 2012 ... | reverse complement strand
TTCGTGGATGTGAGACGGATGGTTTGGAAAATACTGTGTGGTTGGAAGAAAGAATAGTGAATATACCAAGTAGTGTTCGTTTGGGAGTATGAAACCTTTAATTTTAGTCGGTGGCGGCGGACATTGTAAATCGGTGATTGATGTCGCTGAGAGTATGGGGCATTCCATCCTGGGTATATTGGATCTTCCGGAAAATGTCGGCCATTCCATCTTAGGCTATCCTGTTCTCGGTACTGATGACGATATTCCCTTATTTGTGAATCAGGCTGACTTTATTGTTACTGTCGGATTTATAAAGGAATCTTCTCTAAGGTTGAAGATTCATGATAAAATACGAACTTCCGGTGGGCATTTGGGTACCCTGATTGCTTCCACCGCTTATGTTTCCAGACATGCTCAGATCGGTGCGGGTACTGTGGTCATGCATCATGCCTTTGTGAATGCCGGTGCACGGATTGGCAGTGGTTGTATCATCAATACTTTTGTAAATGTGGAGCATGATGCCCTGATCGGTGATAATTGTCATATATCAACCGGTGCTATGGTTAATGGAGATTGTAAGGTCGGCGAATGTTCTTTTTTGGGCAGCCAGTCGGTAATGGTGAATGGTACTTCCATTATTTCCGGTTGTATCATCGGCGCAGGTTCGGTAGTACGTAAGGATATTCTGGAAAAGGGAATTTATTCGGGTAATCCCGCAACTTTGAAAATAAAGATTTAATGCATACTTTGATTATAGCCGAAGCCGGGGTAAACCATAACGGTTCTATTGCCCTTGCTAAAAAGTTAATAGATGTTGCTTCGGAGGCCGGTGTGGACTATGTAAAATTTCAAACCTTTAAGACAGAGAATTTAGTTTCTCTTTCCGCTCCCAAAGCGGAATATCAGCGAAGGAACATGCCGGATACTGATTGTTCACAGTATTCTATGCTTAAGAAATTAGAATTGTCTGTGGACCAGCATTTTGAATTAATAGAATATTGTAAATTGAAAGGCGTACGCTTTTTATCTACGGCTTTTGATATGGATAGCCTCCGTTTCCTATCCGGTCTTCACCTTGGATTATGGAAAATACCTTCAGGTGAAATAACCAATTATCCATATATCAAATTTATAGCGGAACAGAAAGAGCCCGTTATCCTTTCTACCGGAATGAGTACAGTGGAGGAAATCCAATCTGCCATCTCGTTATTGAACCGGTTTGGTGTAAAAACAGATCAAATAACGATTCTTCACTGTAATACGGAGTATCCTACTCCCATGTGTGATGTAAATTTGAAGGCTATGTGTAAGCTCCATGAAGAGTTTGGAATACGTACGGGATATTCGGATCATACGGTTGGTATAGAGATCCCGCTGGCCGCTGTCGCTCTTGGTGCTACAGTGATAGAAAAACATTTTACCCTTGATCGCTGCATGGAAGGTCCCGACCATAAAGCTTCTTTGGAGCCTTCCGAATTAAAACAAATGGTTTCGGCTATTCGTAATGTGGAAGAGGCTTTGGGCCGGGAAGAGAAAGTTGTATCTTTATCAGAATCCGGGAATCGTATTGTCGCCCGCAAGAGTATTGTTGCCGCGAGGGATATCCGAAAGGGAGAACCGTTGACGGAAGAAAACCTGACTGTCAAACGTCCCGGTACCGGTATTTCACCCATGCAATGGGAGTCCGTCATTGGTACTGAGGCATGCCGTTCATTTAAAAAGGATGATTTGATAGTACTCCAATGAGGAAGATATGTGTTATAACGGGCAGCCGTGCGGAATATGGCCTACTCAGTGGTCTGATGACCAAGATTCAATTTGACAGGGATTTGCAGCTGCAAATCATAGCTACTAATATGCACCTTTCTCCGGAGTTTGGCCTGACTTATAAAGAGATTGAAACAGATGGTTTCCGCATTGATAAGAAAGTCGAGATGCTTCTCTCTTCTGATACTGCCAATGGGACCGCCAAATCAGTCGGATTGGCTACGATAGGTTTTGCCGATGCGTTTGAAGACCTGTCTCCTGATCTGATATTGGTCTTGGGAGACCGTTTTGAGATACTGGCTGCTGTGAGTGCCGCCCTTTTCTATAAGATCCCTGTTGCGCATATACATGGAGGAGAGACAACGGAAGGCGCTTATGACGATAATATACGGCATGCCATTACGAAGATGAGCCATCTTCATTTTACATCGGCAGAGCCTTATCGCAGACGGGTCATTCAATTGGGCGAGAGTCCTGATAGGGTTTTTAATGTCGGTGCTCTTGGAGTGGAGAATATCAAACATGTGCCTTTACTGTCCAAAGAGGAGCTGGAAAAGAGCCTTAATTTTCAGTTGGGAGATAAGTCTTTGCTGGTCACATTCCATCCTGTCACCTTGGAAAACTCTACGGCCGAACAGCAATGCATGAATCTTTTGGAGTCTTTGGAGTCCTTTCCTGATTATCGGATAATTTTTACCTTTCCCAATTCGGATACGGATGGTCGTATAATAATTGATTTAATCAAGCGATTTGTGGAAAGACACCGTAGTGAGTCAGTCGCTTTCGTTTCGTTGGGTAAGGTCCGTTATCTTTCCACTTTACAATATGTATCGGCCGTTGTCGGTAATTCTTCCAGCGGTATCATTGAAGTTCCCAGCTTCGGTATTCCGACATTGAATATCGGCGATAGACAAAAAGGACGGATAAGCTCCCGCAGTGTTGTCCATTGTGGAACTTCGAAAGAAGATATCTGTCTGGGTATACAAACGGTATTGTCGGATCCGGTTGTCAGAATCGCCAAACAGAAACGGAATCCTTATGATAAGGAGGGCACGGCGGATGCCATATGCACTATTTTGAAGGCTGTCTCTTTGGATGGCCTGACATCAAAATCCTTTTATGACCTTTAATTACAATGTCTGATTATTCCAAATATTTAATTCCTCATACGGCAACTATCCGCGAAGCGTTGGTTGCTTTGAATGATTTATCTCACGATGTGCTTGTCCTTTTTGTTATGAATGAATTTGACCAGATGGTCGGGACATTGACTGATGGCGATATTCGCCGCTATCTGATTGGCGGAGGTGAGATAAAAGACTGTGTTTGCGGCGCAATGACCAGGTCTTTCTTGTTTATGACGGAAGATTCCCCTTTCTCAACAATAAAAGAGTACAAAGATCGTGGTATATCTTTGGTTCCTTGCCTGGATGGGAAGAAGAGAATACTGAAGGTTATTAACCTAAAGAAACGGAAATCCATTCTTCCTATAGATGCCGTGTTAATGGCGGGTGGAAAAGGAGAGCGACTTCGTCCGTTAACAGAGACAATTCCTAAGCCGTTACTCCATGTCGGTGATAAAGCTATTATTGATTATAACGTAGACCGTCTGATTTCTTATGGAGTGGAACATATTTCGGTTACTGTGAATTACCTGGGGGAGCAATTGGAGGATCATTTCAAGGAACCGCATGATGGTATACGGGTCAAATGTGTCCGTGAACCTCGCTATTTGGGCACTATCGGTTCAATCAAATTTGTATATCCTTTTTGCCATGACACGGTTTTAGTCATGAACTCAGACTTGTTTACCAATATAGATTATGAAGATTTCTATCTCCATTTTAAAGAACACGATGCTGATATGTCCGTGGCTGCCGTTCCTTATTCTATCTCTGTACCCTATGGAATTTTTGAATTGGAAGGGCGTAACATTCATGGGGTCAAAGAAAAGCCGACCTATAACTATTATGCGAATGCCGGAATTTATCTGATAAAAAAGAGTTTGTTGGATATGATACCTGATAATTGTTTTTATAATGCCACGGACTTTATGGAACTGTTGATTCATAATAACCTGAAAGTAGTCCGTTATCCTATAACCGGCTATTGGATTGATATAGGTAAACATGAAGATTATAAAAAGGCACAAGATTTAGTTAAACATTTATGATATATGAAAATTTTGATCACTATATGCGCTCGTGGCGGTTCTAAGGGAATTCCCGGTAAGAATATTAAGCCGTTGAACGGGCAACCTTTAATCGGATATTCGATTGCCGTGGCAAAAGAGTTTCAGTCAGTATTTGAAGGTACTGACATTATGCTTTCTACCGATTCGGAAGAAATTATTCGAGTGGCTGGAGTATGCGGGCTTAAATCAGACTATAAACGTCCGGAATATTTGGCTAATGATACGGTTGGTAAGATTGATGCTATAAAAGATCTTGTTTTATATTCTGAGAGTAAACAAGGGCAAACATATGATTATATTTTAGATTTGGATGTGACTTCTCCATTAAGGAATTTACAAGATTTAAAGATTGCTTTTGATATTCTCCGTTCTGATGAAAATGCAATAAACTTATTTTCAGTAAGTGAGGCCGGCAGAAGTCCTTATTTCAATATGGTAGAACAAAAAGAAAATGGATATTATGCCCAAGTGAAAATGCCTGATAATAATGTTTTTACCAGGCAGTCTGCTCCTCAGGTTTACGACTTGAACGCTTCTTTTTATTTCTATAAAAGATCTTTTTTTGACATGGGTTATAAAGGGGCGATCACCGACCGTTCTTTGGTTTATAAGGTACCTCACATTTGTTTTGACTTAGACCATCCGATCGATTTTGAGATAATTTCCTATTTAATGTCGAATAATAAACTGGATTTCTTATTATGAATGTTTTGATTGTCGGATTAGGTTCAATTGCCCGGAAACATATCGCTGCTTTGAGGAGTCTTGAGCCTGAAGTGCAAATTTATGCTTTACGCTCAACCAGGTTTTCTAATTCTGTCGATGGAGTAACAGACTTGTTTTCCATGAAAGAGGTAGAAGAATATTCTTTTGATTTTGCAATTATTTCTAATCCAACGTCAGAACATCAGAAGACAATTCAACAAATGGGAGTATTAAATATTCCGCTTTTTATCGAGAAACCTCTTTCTCATCAACTGGACGTCAAGGAAACAGTTGTAGAGATTGAACGAAAAAATGTTCTAACTTATGTCGCATGTAACCTTCGTTTTTTGGATGCTCTTCTTTTTACTAAGCAATATATTGCCGGATCCAGCTTACGAATCAATGAGATCAATGTTTATTGTGGCTCTTATTTGCCTTCCTGGAGGGGGGAAGGGGTTGATTATACAATGAATTATAGTGCTATTCCTGAACTTGGTGGTGGCGTTCATATAGACTTGATACACGAAATCGATTATATTTATTGGTTGTGTGGTACTCCATCATACACTCAAAGAATATTTTCCTGTTCTTCTTCCTTGGGAATAAAATCGTATGATTATGCCAATTACTGTCTGTGCTATGATGATTATCATGTGAGTATTATTCTTAATTATTATCGTCGTGATGCCCGGCGTTCTTTAGAGATCGTTTGTGAGGGTGAGACGATTTATGTTGACTTGTTGGAGAATTGTGTGTCTATAGACGGGGAAATCGCTTTTCGCTCCAGCCAAAGAATAGCGGATACTTATCAACTCCAACTTGCTTATTTTTTGGATTGCTTACGTGTGGGAAAACCTACATTCAATACAATAACAGATGCATATAATGTACTTCAAATTTGTTTGGAATCATGATATTAAAAGATAAAATAATATTGGTAACGGGAGGCAGTGGCCTTATCGGACGTGAAATAGTCTCGGATATCCGTCGTCAAGGTGGAATTGCAATAAACGCAGATATCAATGTCGATACTTGCCTTGAGAAAGGTACCTATCATTTGGATATCTCAGATGATTTATCAATTCACAGCCTGGTATCTATGGTAAAAGAAACGTTTGGCCGGATAGATGGACTGGTAAATAGTGCGTATCCGCGTACTCCAGACTGGGGAGTTTTTTTCGAAAATATTGCTCCCGCTTCCTGGAGGAAGAATGTAGATCTGCAAATGAATAGTTGTTTTGTCATTTGCCAGTCTGTATTGTCGGTTATGTCCGGGCAAGGATATGGTTCTATTGTCAATATCGCCTCTATTTATGGAGTTGTGGGTAATGATTTTACTCTTTATGAAGAATATGGGGGAACTTCGCCGGCCGCTTACTGCGCCATAAAAGGAGGTATCATTAATTTTTCCCGCTATTTGGCTTCTTATTATGGTAAGAATAATATTCGGATTAATTGTGTTTCTCCCGGTGGCATTTTTGATCATCAACCTCCCTCTTTTGTTGAGCGTTACTGTGCTAAGGTGCCAATGCGTCGAATGGGTACTCCTGCGGACATTGCTCCAGCTGTTTCGTTTATGCTTTCAGATGGTGCCCGATATGTAACGGGACAGAATTTAATAGTTGATGGTGGCTGGACGGCCATTTAGTAGAGTCTTATCTTGTAAAAAATAAAAATAAGTAAATTATTTGATTATGAAATATTGTACAAAATGTGTGATGCCGGATACGAGGCCGGGTATTACTTTTAATGAAGAAGGCGTGTGTTCAGCTTGCCAGTCTTACGAAAATCGTAAGAAAGTGAATTATAAAGTTCGTTTTGAGGAGTTTAAGGCTCTTTGCGATAAGTATCGTGGTATGAATGGACCTAATGGCTATGATTGTATGGTTGCTGTAAGTGGGGGAAAAGATAGCCATTTTCAAGTTTATATGATGAAAGAAGTGCTTCATATGAACCCGTTGCTTGTTTCTGTGGAGGATAATCTTCCGATGACTAAGGCCGGCATTCATAACTTAAAAAATATTTCAGAAGCTTTCGGGTGTGATATTATAAGTATGAAACCCAATATCCGCGCTCAAAAGATAATAATGAAGAAAACTTTTGAACGATATGGTAAGCCCACTTATTTTATAGATAGATATATCTATACTTATCCTTTGCACATGGCATTGAAATTTAATACTCCTTTATTAGTTTACGGAGAGAATGTCAGCTATGAATATGGTGGTAATGGTGCTGTGGAAACTTATTCCGCCAAGGATCAGATATCTAATGGAGTAGGAGCCGGTATACCTACTGGAGATTTATTAGGTGATGGCGTTACTCTGAAAGATTTAAATTTTTTCGAACCTCCTGCGCTTGAAGATATCAATAGTCTTGACCCGATCTATATGAGTTATTTTGTGGAGTGGAATAGTTTTAAGAATTATGAAATAGCTAAGCGATACGGTTTTCATGACTTAACTCACGAATGGAATAGAACGCATCATGTGGAGCAGATGGACCAAGTGGACAGTCGTGCTTATTTGGTACATTCCTGGATGAAGTATCCCAAATTCGGTCATGCCTCTGCTACAGATTATGCTGCCCGTATGGTACGCTACGGTATGATAACAAGAGACGAAGCTTTTAAATTGGTAAAGGAACATGACCATGCATTGGATCCTCTTTGTGTGAGAGATTTTTGTGAATTCCTGGGATATACGGAAAAGGAATTTTGGGATATTGTAGACAAACAATACAATAGAGAGTTATTTAAGAAGAATATGTTGAATAAGTGGGTATTATTAGAATAAAGGTATCTCTATTCATTTAATGGTATTATGCCTTATTATAGATGTTTCGAAAAATAATTAATAAAATACTAGGCAATCCTAATGTTAAAAATGGGATATTGTTTTCCGTGTTTTCATTTTTTAATAATGGAGTTAGTTTTTTGTTATTAATAGTATTAGCTAAATATATATCTCCATCAGCGTATGGAGAGCTTAATCTATTTAATACTTTAGTTTATTTATTTGGCATACTAATATCTTTAAATTCAGTGGGTGTATTATCTGTAAACTATTTTTCCTCATCTAGAGCGGAGTTTAGACAATCGTTTAATTCTGTTTTACTAATTACATTAGTTACTTTTAGTATATTATTATTTATTCTGATCTATTTTTCACATGTACTAGTTATTTATACAGGATTAGATACTAAATATCAGATTATTGCATTAGTAATTTGTCTTTTCAATGTCGTGCTTAATCTTAATTTAGATTTATGGCGATTAGAAGAAAAAATTTCGAAATATGGAATATTCTCTGTGTTAATGTCTCTATGTAATTGCATTCTTACTCTATTTTTTGTGATATCAATAAGTTTGGATTGGCAGGGGCGGCTATATGCTCAATTGGTTACATGCATATTATTTTCTAGTGTAAGTATTGTTTTTCTTAGCAAAGGAAATTATTTGACGTTTACGGTGCCTTCTGCGAAAAGGATCAAAGATACTCTAAGTTTTGGAATTCCATTAATTCCACATGGACTTTCTTTTTGGGCTCGTCAAGGACTAGATAGGTATATCATTAATTATGTTTATTCGCAGGCGATCGTGGGAATGTTTAGCTTCTCTTTCAATTTTGCTAACGTGATTCAGATTGTGGGTACAGCATTTAATGCAAGTAATTCAGTCTTTTTATTTAGGAGTTTATCATCGGACTCTGAAACAACAAGAAAGATGTTGAGAAAGCAGGAGCGATTGATGTTACTATTTTTTTTAGGTCTTACTGTCTGTATATGTGGAGGATGTGCTATTTTTATTCCAATCGTACTTCCTCAGTATTCAGATTCTATAGTTTTCCTCTTTCCATTATGTTTTGGAGCTATGTTTCAGTGTTATTATCTGTTGTATGTTAACTATCTGTTTTTTTATAGACGCACGAAGCAATTAATGTATATTACTTTATCTATCTCTGTGTTACATGTAATACTCTCTGTATGGTTAACAAAATATTCGATTTTGTTAACTGCTTATATTAACTTATTGACAAATTTTTTGATAGCTATATTTGTCTATTTTTATCATCGAAAATTTTGTAGATTAAATAAATAACTATGTATTATTTTTGTGTAAATAATAATTATCATTTACATTTTGATAGGCGGATAATCCGTGATTTGATTGGAGATAAAACATTGATACAAGTACCTTATTCTTTAAATTTGAATGATACTGATGGTTATTCCAATGTAGTCCGTTTGGATTTTAATAGATCAATTTCTTTGAAAAGGCTACTGTTGAACTTTCAGCAGATAAGACATATAGTAAAAGCTATTTCGTCGCAGTTTACCATCTCATCGCAAGACGCTCTTTTTATTCATACTGATATTAATATTATAAATGCAGTAGTTATAGAACTTTTTGCTAAATATCATGCAAAAATTTTTTTGTTAGAAGATGGGACGGCGACAATGTGCGATTTCAATAGAATTCCAAATAATCTAGGTTGGGTTGAGCGTTTGAGAACTTATTTGATAAAGTATGTTTGTGGTCTTAAGAACACTTACGTCGTGGATTTTGGAGATGATAAACATTTGAGAGTTAAGGATGCTCTATTTAACAAAATTGTTGTGTCATGGGGGAATAAAACATTACGTAATATTCCTGTTTTAAATATTGGTATGGGTATTATTTCTCATCAAGCAGCTAATTCAGGGGCTATTTTTTTTAATCAACCAATGTATTTGTTTTTTTGTACAGAAGACGAGTATTTACATTTTATCTCACAAATATTGAGTTTACACACTCGATTTACTGTTTTTTATTTTAAATTTCATCCTCAAGATACTGATTCTATGAAAAGTTCAATTCGATTATTGATAGAAACAAGATTTTCTTTTGTAAAAATTATAGAAGACGAAGAGCCCGCTGAATTAATTGTAGTGAAGTATCCAATTAAATATTCTATCTCTTATACTTCGACATGTACTTTAAACCATATTGTGCAGGGTATAATTCCGATTTTTTTGGTGGAAATTTTTAATCAATTTAAGCCTTCTAATTCTCATGAATCTTTTAAAAAATTTCTATGTCAAATAGGATGTGAATATCCTACTAATTTAAATCAGATTAATGAAGTTTATAATCCTATAAGTAATCTTATTATATGTAATGATGGATATGATATAAATGGAATTCTTAATGATAACGACGGAATGAAAAACTTATAAGACACAATTCAATTTGTAATTGATATTATTATGTTAGAAAAACGCTGTGAATTTTAAAATCTGAAAATAGATAGCAAATCGAATAATAATACAATATTGGTCATTTGGTGTAATGGTGTTAACTATGTATCTGAATTTAGTTGTACTATTTAGTGCATTTATGAATGATAATTATTTGAAAATTTTGATGAAATATTGAAGTTTATATCACAAAAAATGAAATTAGTGTTTATTTATTTATTTTTTTTATAAGTGTATGAATGTGTCAATAATAACGGTAGTTCGCAACGCCGAAAAGACAATTGAAAAAACAATTCAAAGTGTAATTAATCAAACTTATGATGATTATGAGTATATAATTATTGATGGGTGTTCTACTGATGCAACAAATAGAATAATTGAAACTTATTTAAATCATATATCAAAGTATATTTCAGAACCAGATGCAGGCATTTATGATGCAATGAATAAGGGAATAAGTCTTGCAAATGGAAAATGGATTTATTTTTTGGGGGCGGATGATACTCTTTATAGTGATGATATTTTAGAATTAGTTTTTGATAGTGATTATAAGGATGATGATGTAATATATGGTAATGTTTTGCTAAAAGAGTCTGGAGTCATTTTTGATGGTGAATTTGATTACGAAAAACTATGTTCTAAATCCCCTTGTCATCAAGCTATTTTTTATCGTAAAGAACTTTTTAATAGATATGGTGTATTTGACTTGAAATATCGAACTACTGCCGATTACGTCTTGCATATAAATACACTAAGAGGTGGTTCTAAATGGAGATATATAGAGAGAATCATTGCTGTTTATAATGAAACGGGTGCTAGTTATTCCCAAAGAGATGTAGCATACTTGAATGATAGATTTGAGATCCGTTTATTGGGATTTGCAGAGCTTGTTAATGAGAAATTGCTTGCCCGTATTTTCTTATCATCTTTCTGGCGTTTTTTGATTACACATCCTATTAAAAGAAGTCTTCAAAATTTGAGAATACTTTTTTCACATATGAAGTGGTATACTATATTAGTAGTAATATATGAAAAATATACAAAGAACGAAAAATAGTTTTTGGCATCTGGCACTTATTTGGGTAACTTTAACTAGTACTTTTCCATTTATTTTTTATACTTGGCCTTTTCATCCATATAAATTGTTGACATCAGCTTGTTTGATTCTTATGATTTTACTTTTGCTTGTTTGTAAAAGTAAGGTTAGTATTTCTAAGAATATTGTCTATGTTTTCACTCTTCAAATTATATATTATTTAATTATATCTCTTGCTTATTTTACCTTTGATATTTATAACCTTGTAATTCAGATCATTTCTTGTTTGGTGATATGTATTTATATTAAACAATATATTAGCTTTCCTCTTTTTGCAAAATCCTATATTTTATTTATTATTTATATGGGGATTGGAGGGGTGATAACTTTTTTTATACATGTATTTATTGGTTTAAATCCATTATTTGAAATTCAATATTCAGCATCAGGAATATCTTATTTTTTAGGATTAACTACAACAAATGTATATTATAACTTAGATAGTCTAAGAATAATACGTTTTTCTGGTTTTTTCGATGAACCTGGTGCATTCGCTTTATATTCAATTTTTGCACTTATATTAAATAAAATCTATTATAAGAATCGCAGTTATGAAATATTGTTGATATTTACCACTGTTTTTACGTTTTCAATGGCATATTACGTTATAATTTTTATGTATTTTGTTTTATTCTACGCAAAAATGAAATACATAAAATATTATATGATGGTTGTTTTTGCTATAGCGGTATTCGGTTTTTATTTAAATAACTATTCTGGCGACAATAGGACTATTGAGTATTTAGAACGATTTACCTTTGAGAGGTTTGAAACGAGTGATGATGGGCTTTTAAAAGGTGATAATAGAGTTGATGCTCAGAGAATAGATAAAGATATATTTGTCAATAATATCTTGTGTGGCGTTGTAGATTCAACTAATCTAGGTGGAAATAATATCTATACTGTTTTAGCGAGATTTGGGATTGTGGGGAGTATCTTTTATTATTTGTTAATTTTTTACTTCTTAAGATTAATATTGAAATTGCCGCATAAGCAACGGGTAATATATTTAAAGTTATTATTTATTCTTCTTTTAAATTTATTTCATCGTCCAGAATTTTCTTCTGCATTTATTATAATTTCAATTTATACAATGATATATAAAATAGAAAATAAATATGGTATCGATAATTATACCTTCTTTTAATGCGGCAGCTACTATTGAGCTGGCTATTATAAGTGTTCTTCAGCAAGATAATGATGATGTTGAAATAGTTGTTATTGACGGTAAATCCACTGACGGGACTTTAACTATTCTTGATGATATTAGTTTTAGAGTCAATGCTGGTGCTTTTGGAAACAAATTATTTCGATATGTTAGTGAAACAGATAAAGGTATTTATGATGCGATGAATAAAGGTATAGAATTATCTCGAGGAGATTGGCTGTTCTTTTTGGGGGCTGATGATATATTATTACCGGACTTTTCTGTTGCATGTAACCATCTTCTTTTGAATAACGTAGTGTATTATTGTAATACATTTTTAAATAAACACTATAGGGTTTACGATGGGAAATTTAATAAATTTAAATTGTCTATTGAAAATATTTCCCATCAGACTATCTTTTATCCTCGATCTGTTTTTTCTCATTATAAATATGACCTTAGTTACAAGATTGTGGCAGATTATATGCTCAATTTGAACCTATGTATGGATAAGGCTTTCGGCTTTCAGTACATTCCTTTGGTGATTTCTGTTTATAATGAATCTGGTTGCAGTAATCATAATCTTGATGTTGAGTTTTATGATAATAAATTTAACTTGATAAAAAGAATTTTAGGATATAAATATGCTATATTTTCTTCTGTATTTGATTATTTTCATTTGAAATTTAATTTGATATGCAAAAAACAACAAAAAAGGATCCTAAGGTAAGTGTGGTGATTTTAAATTGGAATGGTTTAAAATATATCCATAGTTGTATTAATTCTGTTTTAAATCAAACTTATAAAAATATAGAGATATTATTTGTAGATAATGCTTCTACAGATACTTCTTTGATTGAGTGTAAAACTCTATATGATTCGGTTCGATTTATTGAAAATAGAACTAATGTCGGATTTGCCAAAGGCATGAATATCGGTATTTCGGAGGCTGTTGGAGATTTTATTTTGTTATTAAATACGGATGTTTATCTCAAAGAAGACTACATTTATATCTGTATCAATGAATTTCTTAATGATAAAACGATTGGATGTGTAGGTGGATATGAATATGTTTGGTTCAATAATGAATTATCAAATATAAAAGCGTTTTCTGGGGGATATGGAATAAAGAAAAGACTGCAGATTACTTCAACGAATATTGATGATGCTTCCTGGCTTTTTGGTGTATCGGGGAGCTTTCCTATGTTTTCCTCAGTGGCAGTTAGAGATATAATAGATGCTTATGGTAGTTTTTTTGATGAGTCTTTTGAAACTGGATGGGAAGATAATGATTTACGTTTTAGATTTGTTTTTAGAAACTGGAAAACTAAATTAGTTAATACAATAGCATGGCATGTTGGTTCAGCTGCTGCATTAGAGAAGAAAAAATTAGTAGATAAAGATTTGAAATATCAAATAAGAATTTTTAGAAATCGTTTCTTTATAAAGAAAAAATATATATCCTTGTTCTACCCACGTTGGAATATAATATTGAATTGTCTGAACTTGATGATACCTTTTTATTATTTAATTACCTCTCCTAAATCTTTTTATGCATATGTACTAGGCTATTTTCAATATTGTAAACATAAAAAAAATATCATATTGGAACATGATAGGATTGAATCTTCGATGATTGTTGATAAAAAAATAATATATAAATTTTTAATAGGATTTTAGTATGTTTTCAGGTAAAACTTTATTGATTACCGGTGGAACAGGTTCTTTCGGTAATGCTGTATTGAAAAGATTTTTGGATTCCGATATCAAAGAGATCCGTATCTTTTCCCGTGATGAAAAGAAGCAAGACGATATGCGCCATCACCTTCAAAATAAGAAGGTGAAATTCTACATTGGTGATGTGCGTGATAAACGTTCT
>ERZ773277.2069-NODE-2069-length-14092-cov-2.638456_pt1 | contig 14092 bp, 9 predicted proteins | sample MGYA00511957_ERZ773277 | MGnify/ENA primary metagenome ERZ773277 (study PRJEB29015, sample SAMEA2737800) | human gut metagenome | biome: human gut; feature: human-associated habitat; material: faeces | place: China | collected 2012 ... | reverse complement strand
ACAACCTACGGTTTTGGAGACCGTTGCGCTACCAATTGCGCCACTTCCCTAGGTGTACTCTGCCGTTTCTACTTGCTGGCGAGGATTTTGTGCGAAAAACCACGCAAGAAGTAAGCGGCAAAACCGCCAAGTCGAAATAATAGCGGGTATTTGCGACTTAGTCCAACCGGTTTTTCAAGAAATGTCCCAAAACCGCTATTTTTCAACGAAAAAAAGATTCGCACCCGGCATGTCACCGCGGTGCGAATCGTGTGAAAAGTCTCAGTCAGGCCAGTATCAGTCCTCGACCCACTGCTTCATACGCTTCATGCCCTCAACAAGGTCGTCGTCGGCAAGCGCGTACGAGAATCGCAAGTAGCCGGGAGCGCCGAACGCTTCGCCTGGAACGGCCGCCACATGACCTTCGTCAAGCAGTGCCGCAGCCAGTTCGGACGTGCTCGCATAAGCGGTTTTGCTGGTGCCGAGCGGCTTGTTCAGCAGTGCGCTCACGTCGGCGAACGCATAGAATGCGCCGGTCGGCGTCGGGCAGTTCACACCTTCGATATCGTTCAACGCGGCGACGATGGTCTGACGGCGCTTGTCGAACGCCTCACGCATCTCGTACACGGCGTCAAGAGATCCGGACACGGCTGCGATCGCGGCACGCTGGGAGATATTGTTCACGTTCGACGTCATATGCCCCTGCAGCTTGGATGCGGCCTTCGCCACGTCGAGCGGAGCGATCATCCAGCCGACACGCCAGCCGGGCATAGCGTAGGTTTTGGCCACGCCGTTGAGCACCAGCAGCTGATCACGCACTTCAGGCACTGCAGCGCCGATATACGTGGTTTTTGCACCATCGTAGTTCAGATGCTCGTAGATTTCGTCGGAGATCACCCACACATGGTGTTCCACAGCCCATTCGCCGATCGCCTTGACGGTTTCCGGATTCCACACGGCACCCGTCGGATTGTTCGGCGTATTCACGATGATGGCCTTCGTACGTTCGGTACGTGCCGCTTCCAGGTCTTCCAAGCTTGGCTCGAAATTGCGGTCAGCTCCCGCGAACACTTCGACAGGCACGCCTCCAGCCAGTTTCACGGCTTCCGGATAGCTCGTCCAATACGGCGTCGGAATGATGACTTCGTCGCCATCATTGAGCAGGATTTGAAAGGATTCGTATACGGCCTGCTTGCCGCCATTGGTCACGATCACCTGATTCGGATCGACTCCATACCCCGAGTCGCGCAACGTTTTGTCTGCGATCGCCTTGCGCAATTCCGGCAAACCTGCCGTCGGAGTGTAACGATAGTTCTTCGGATCCTGCACCGCTTCGGCCGCAGCCGCGACGATCGCAGCCGGAGTCGGAAAGTTCGGTTCGCCCGCACCAAATCCAATGACGTCGATTCCTTCAGCTTTCATCGCTTTCGCTTTGGAATCAACGGCCAGAGTAGCGCTCGGAGCCACGCGGTTAATACGTTCGGAAAGAGTCTGCCAGTCAGCCATAGTCATGTTTGCCATGCTATCCCTCCCGCCCGAAAAACAACAGCCTTTTAGCACATTTTGGAATTCCTTTTCCCTGTTGACCGGTAGGGGCGGCATATTGCTATTTACAGGGCACCGAACAAAAGAGGGAAAGGGATTAAACCAATACGAGGTTGTCACGGTGGACTAGGGGGTGGGCGTATTCTTCGCCGAGGAAACGCTTGAGCTGGGCGGTATTGCGGCCGAGCATTTGCGGGATTTCTTCGGAATCGAATCCTACGAGGCCTTTTGCGAGGTGATTGCCCGCTTCATCGTCGATCCACACCGCGTCTCCGGCGGCGAAATCGCCCCGCACTTCGAGTACGCCGGCGGCAAGCAGGCTGGCGGCCCCTCCGCGTACCGCATTGGAAGCGCCGGCATCGGCCACGAGCGTGCCTTGCGGGTGTGCTGCGAACCCGATCCATAGGCGGCGTGATGATCCACGGTCGTTGATGGGGGCGAATGCGGTGCCGACTGGGTCGCCCATCATGGCCGGGCCTGCGTTTGCCGCGCAGGTGAGCACTGCGGGAATGCCGGAGACCGCCGCAACACGCGCCGCTTCCATTTTGGTGACCATGCCGCCGGTACCCACGTTTGATCCGGTGCCGCCGACCTGCACTTTGGCGAGCGCGTCCTCCACGTTCGGCACGTAGCTGATGCGTCGCGATCCGGGTTCGCTTGGGGGTGCCGTGTAGAGCGCGTCCACGTCGGTGAGGAGCACCAAAGCGTCGGCGACTACGATGTTGGCGATCAATGCGGAGAGTCGGTCGTTGTCTCCGAAACGGATTTCGTTGGACGCGAGGGAATCGTTTTCGTTGATGATCGGCACCGCGCCGAGGTCGAGCAGCCGGTCGAGGGTGCGTCGCACGTTGCGGTATTGCTGTGGTGCGATGGTGTCGGACACGGTGATGAGGATTTGCCCGACGCGCAGTCCGTATTGTGAGAAAGCATTCTCGTACTGGGCCATGAGCAGGCCTTGTCCGACGGCCGCGCACGCCTGCTGGTCAGCCACGTCAGTTGGGCGTGAGTCGAAGCCGAGGGAGCCGAATCCGGCTGCGATGGCGCCGGAGGAGACGAGCACCACGCGCCCGCCCATGAGTCGCACGCGTGCGAGGGCCGCCACGAGCGCGTTGAGTCGCTCAGGATCGAGGTGGCCGCTTGGTTTGGTCAACGAGCTGGATCCCACTTTCACCACGATGGTTTGCGCTTCAGCGATGGCGCGGCGCACTTGGGCTTGCGATGGCGTGTTCATGGTTCCTCCAGGCGTTCGAATGGCCGAAAAGAAAACCCGCCGACATGCCAATCGGCACATCAGCGGGCGTTTTGCTGCTTCTATTGTTCCACGTTTTCGGAATCGGTGGTTTCACCGCGTCCGAAGAGGCTGGTTTCGTCATGGCGGTCGTCGTCCACGGAAGGATCGGCCCAGTGTCCGGCCTTGCGTTCGGCCATCATGGCTTCACGCACGGCTTGGCGCGCATCCATCATTTCGTGGTACTGGCGACGGCGTTCCGCGTTGGTGCGGCGCTGCGAACGGCCGTCCTGTTCCTGCAGTCGCAGGTCGACGCCTCGTGCGCCAAGCTGGGCGCCGTCGAGCATTTCCGCGCCCGCAGCAATGGTCGGATCCCAATCGAATTCCACGGCTCGCGCGCCCTTGCCGATGCGTACTTCGTCGCCAGGCTTGGCTCCCTTGTTGCGCAGCTCGTCTTCGACACCGAGTTTGGCGAGGCGGTCGGCCAGGTAGCCGACTGCTTCGTCGTTGTCGAAGTTGGTTTGCATGACCCAACGTTCCGGCTTGGTGCCGAGCACTTCGTACCAGACGTCGCCGTTGCCGGCTTCCTTGCGTTCCACGGTGAAGTCAAGCGCGGTGCCGCCTTCGTCGTTGCGGCGACGGCGGTTGTGCGGCTCTTCGAGCGGCTTGATGACCACGCGCGCTTCTTCTTCGGCCTGTTCGCGTTCGGCGACTTCCTTGCGCATGTCGGCGACCATGGCCGCCAACGCCCAGTTGAGTTCCTTCAAACCTTCGTGGGATGCGGTGGAGATGACATACACATTGAGACCGAGTTTTTCGAATTCCGGTTTGACGAATTCGGCCAATTCCTTAGCTTCCGGCATATCGACCTTGTTGAGGATGATGATTCGGGGGCGTTCGGGGATTGGGATTGCGCCCAACGGCAGTTCCAGCTTGTCGGCATATTCGGCAAGCTCATGTTCGAGCGCCTTGTAGTCGCTCATCGGATCACGGTCAGGTTCCAGCGTGGCACAGTCGATGACGTGGGCGATGATTTCGGTGCGTTCGATGTGGCGCAGGAATTCAAGGCCGAGGCCCTTGCCTTGAGATGCGCCCGGAATCAGGCCCGGCACGTCGGCGATGGTGTACCGCATGTCTCCGGCCATAACCACGCCGAGGTTCGGCACGAGCGTGGTGAACGGATAGTCGGCGATTTTCGGCTTGGCGGAGCTCATGGCTGCGATCAGGCTGGATTTGCCTGCGGAGGGGAAGCCCACCAAGGCCACGTCGGCGATGGATTTGAGTTCGAGAATGACGTCACGTTCCTCGCCTGGTTCGCCAAGCAACGCGAATCCCGGAGCGCGACGGGTGCGGTTGGCCAATGCGGCGTTGCCAAGACCGCCGTTGCCGCCGGCCGCCACCACGAACTTGTCTCCGGCATGGCGAAGATCGGCGAGCTGCTCGCCCGGATGCTTGGGCTTGCCTTGCGGCCCTTTGGCTTCGAAAATCACGGTGCCCACAGGAACGGGCAGGATCAGATCGGCACCTTTCGAACCGTCTTTGGTGTCTCCCAAGCCCATGGTGCCGCTTCCAGCCTCGCGGTGGGGCATGAAACGGTAATCCAACAGGCTGTTGGCGTTCTGGTCGGCCATGAAGATCACGGAACCGCCATCACCGCCGTTGCCACCGTTCGGTCCCGCCAACGGCTTGTATTTTTCCCTACGGATGCCGGCGGAACCGTTGCCGCCGTCGCCGCCCTTCACATGGACGGTCACGCGATCGACGAAATCACTCATGTATCTACCTTAATCGTTTGTTCGAAACGGTCCGATTATTGTCCGTTTAATATGTCTTATGCAACTGTATGCAACGTTACGTGACGTTTGGGACGGGCTGAAGGAAACCAATCCTCAGCAATCATCAAAATAAAGAAAAGCCGCGTCCATAACGGGCGCGGCTTTATCTTGTAAGCGTTAATTGCGCGTATTTCAGGCGGCAATCACGTCGACGACCTTGCGGTCACGACGCACGCCGAACTTCACGCTGCCGTCCTTGAGGGCGAACAGGGTGTGGTCCTTGCCCATGCCGACGTTCTCACCCGGGTGGAACTTGGTGCCACGCTGACGAACGATGATGTTGCCGGCCACGACGGCTTCGCCGCCGAACTTCTTCACACCGAGGTATTGCGCGTTTGAATCGCGACCGTTGCGCGAGCTGGACGCGCCCTTCTTATGTGCCATGTCTGTTCCTTTCGGTCCTTGACTCTAACCCTGCGCCAATCAGGCGATAGCCGTGATCTTGACAGCGGTCAGCTGCTGGCGATGGCCCTTGCGACGAGCAACGCCGGTCTTGTTCTTATACTTCATGATGCTGATCTTCGGACCCTTGGCCTCATCGTTGACAACCTCAGCCTTAACGCTGACGTTGGCGAGATCCTTGGCACCGAGGACAACCTTGGAGCCGTCCACAACGAGAGCAACCGGGAATTCCACGGTTTCGCCCTTCTTAGCCTCGAGACGGTTGACGTAGATGACGTCACCGACCTCAACCTTTTCCTGATGGCCGCCGGCCTTCACAATCGCGTACATATCCGTTCCTTTATTAACTTGGAAAGCTTACTGCCCGGCACGTTCGAGCCTCGCGGCCAGACACCAGCAATCTAATTTACACATACCCGCGTACAACCGCAAGTCTGTTTCCGGCGTGTCAGGTTGACAGACCGGAATAATCATTTATTCTTCTATGCTTCCTCGCCCAGTTCCGCATTGTTGGCGGCCACGGCAGCCGCCGCGATCTGTGCGAGTTTGGCCTTCACGTCCGGCGAGGAGCCTTTCGGCACCTGCACGTCCGTGCCGTGACCATGCTTGTTGGTTTTGACGAACGGGTCGCCGCCCTTCAGGGCGTACGGATCGTCATAATCCGCGGACACGGTCGGCTCGTCATGAAGAATGAATCCACGGCCCTTGCAGGTCGGGCATTCCTCGGAGAAAGCCTCCACCAAGCCCTGTCCGATGCGCTTTCGCGTCATCTGCACCAAGCCAAGCGAGGTGACTTCGGCCACCTGATGCTTGGTACGGTCGCGGGCCAGGCATTCCACCAGTCTGCGCAGCACCAGATCACGGTTGGCTGGCATGACCATGTCGACGAAGTCGATCATCACCATGCCGCCGATGTCACGCAGGCGCAGCTGACGTGCGATCTCTTCGGAAGCTTCGAGGTTGCAGCGGGTCACCGTCTCCTCAAGACTCTTGCCGCGGCCGATGAAACGGCCGGTATTCACGTCGATGGTGGTCATGGCTTCGGTGCGGTCGATCACGATCGAGCCGCCCGACGGCAGGTAGACCTGACGTTCCATGCCCTTGCGCAGCTGGGAGTCGATCTGCCACTTGTCGAACACGTCTTTGCCTTCATGTTCGGCCGGATCCCACTTTTCGAGCTTGTCTTTCAAGTCGGGAGCCATGGTGTCGAGGTATTCCTCGATACGGCCGTACACGCGGTCACCTTCAACGATCATCTTGGAGAAGTCGTCGTTGAAGATGTCTCGCACCACGCGGATCGCCACGTCCGGCTCGCCTTGCAGCAGCTTCGGACGCTTGCCGTGCAGGAATTCGTCTCGCTTGGAGGTGATGCGTTCCCACTGGCGCACCAGGCTTTCAAGATCCTTGGTGATCGCCTCTTCGGAGGCGCCTTCCGCTGCGGTACGAATGATCACGCCCATGTCTTTCGGCGCGACCTTCGACACGATGTTCTTCAGGCGGGAACGTTCACGCTCGCTGAGCTTGCGGCTCACGCCCGTCATGCCACCGGATGGCACGAGCACCAGGAAACGGCCCGCAAGGGTGACCTGCGAGGTCAGTCGCGCACCCTTATGTCCGATCGGATCCTTGGTGACCTGCACGAGCGCCGGGTCCCCCGACTTGAACGCGAGTTCGATGCGGCGAGGCTGGCCTTCCAACCGTGCGGAATCCCAGTTCACCTCACCCGCATAGAGCACGCCGTTACGCGCCTGACCAATGTCGACGAACGCGGCTTCCATGCTCGGCAGCACGTTCTGCACGCGGCCCAGATAGATGTTGCCCACAGTGGCGACTTCCTGAATGTCGGACACGTAATGTTCGACGAGCACATTGTCTTCGATCACGGAAATCTGCGTGTGGCGTTCGCGTTCGCGCACCACCATCAGGCGGTCGACATGCTCGCGGCGAGCCAGGAAGTCCTGCTCCATGAGCTGGCTTTGACGGCTGCGCTCACGGCGATTGTCACGGCGACGCTGCTTCTTGGCCTCAAGTCGGGTGGAACCTTCGACGTCGGTGATCTCGTCGATGTACTGCTGCTTGCGGGAACGACGCACGAGCGGCTCTTCCGCCTCATCCGTCTTCGCACCGCCACGACGGCGACGACGGCGACGGGTCACCGTGCCTTCATCCTCGTCATCGTCCTCACGGCGACGACGGGACTCGCCTTCATCGCTATCCCGCTGCTGTTCGTCGGCTTCCTCACGATTGCCGCGGCTGCGACGGCGACGACGGGTGCGCGTCGGCTGCTCGTCGTCATCATCGTCATTACGATTGCGGGTTTCGTCATCAATCGGCGCATACGTAATATCGTCGAGGATCAAATCCTCTTCGATCTGTTCGACTTCAGCTGCGGCACGACGCTCCTGCGCGTTCAAACGACGGGAACGACGCGACTTGCGAGATCCGCCTTCCTCATCATTGTCCGCATCATCATTGCGATTATCCCGATTATCGCGTTCATTGCGATTGTCTTCGGAACGCTCTTCGTCGGCAACGTCGCGATTGCGGCGGCGACGGCGACGTGACGGACGATCCTCATCCTGCTCATCCTCATGGTCCTGAGCATTGCGATCATTACGCTCGCCGCGGTCATTACGGGAATCGTCGCGATCGTCGTCTGCCCTGTCTCGGGAATCCGCAACGGACGGCAAAACCGGCTCCTGGAAAAGCAGAGACATCATCGGACGCGGATTGTGGCGGACCTCATGGCCTTCCGGCAACATATCGACGGCATCCAAGGCACGCTCCACAGACGACTCCTCATCATGGGAATCATCGACGGAAGCGCGACGACGCGGCATCTCATCGTACTCATCCGCATCATCGGCGAAACGGCTGCGACGACGCGACGGACGATCCTCGTCCTGCTCATCCTCAACCTGCACCGAACGACGGCGACGAGAACGCGTCGGCCGTTCGTCGGCAATCTCACGAACATCATCATCGGACTGGACCGGACGACGACGGCGACGGGTCGGACGGGTCATACCCTCGGAATCGGCGGAATCACCGGTATCATGCGCAGGTTGCGCAACCGGCAACTTCGGCTCCTCGAACAGCGGAGCCGAAGCATGCTCCTCGACCTTCAACTCCAAGGACGCACCGGCAGCTCCCACGCCACGCACCACGCGACGACCGCCACGACGGCGACGCGGGGCAGGATCGGACTGGACCGACTCGAATTTCACAACATTCACGGCATGCTCAGGCGATGCCGAAGCTTCGACCTGATCGAAGCCCTCACTGGTATTAGGCACAATGGCTCCTCGACGACACGCTGCAATCGCGCCGCCCACGCTTAGGCCTCATACGGTTCTCACACCACGCTCTCACCGTGGCCGCGCATCATGGCGCCCGTAGGAAGCAACTTCCGTCAAAAGTCCTCATCATGCGACGGCGGACACCAGCGCTCGCGGACACACATGAACTTCACGCGAGGGGATCAACGCCTTCGGATGCATCGGTGATTTGCAGAACCACCGTCTATAAGTATGACACAAAAAACAACGGAACGTGACATGACGGGAAATTTTCCGGATCCTGCAACTCACCGCCTGCTTTCCCCGCCCGCAAATCCCAGGCCCCGTCTACACAAGTCGTTGCTCCGTCTGCACAAGTCGAAAGAAATCACGATTCGCGAGAAATGCAGACACAGATTACGACTCGTGCAGACAGCCGATCCGACTTGTGCAGACAGAAGACGGAAAACAACAAACAGCCGATAGCAGGCAGAAAACAGGAGGCAGAAAAAGGCAGCAGACAGCTACTTCAGCCAGTCTTCAAGCAAGTTGGCCATCAGCAGCAGATCCGATTCCGGCAGCTGCTCGTCATGCTTGTGCGCCAGCAACGGACTGCCCGCACCCAGATTCACCGCGGGAATGCCCAGCATCGAGAATCGCGCCACATCCGTCCAGCCAAGCTTGGCCATCGGCTCACGCCCAGTACGTTCGCGCACCAATTCCACCAGCGACTGCGCAAGCGGCGACGTCAACCCCGGACGCGCGGAAGGCGACTCGTCCTTCATCTCAATACTGAAGCCTTCGAACACGCCACCCGTGGCAACATGCTCGCCATTGCCCAATTCCGCACCGGCATCCGCACCAATCATCAGTGCCTTCGCCTCAGCCAACGACTTGTCGGGGGCAAAACGGTAGTTGACATGCACGCGGCATTCGTCGGGGATCACATTCGTACCTTTGCCGCCTGAAATCAGCGTGGCATTCAGCCCCTCCTGATACGTCAGACCATCCACTTCAATCGCACGATTTTCATAAGCGTTCAGCCGGTTCAGAATCTCAGCGGCCGCATGAATGGCGTTCTTGCCCATCCACGCTCGCGCCGAATGTGCCGCAATGCCATGCGTGATCACGTCGAAACGCATCGTGCCATTGCAGCCACCTTCAATACCGCAATCGGTCGGCTCGCCAATAATCGCAAAATCGCCGGAAATCCAATCAGGATGCGCCTCGACCACCTTGCGCAGGCCGTTCTTTTCGGCAGCAACTTCTTCATGATCGTAGAACACGTATGTCAGATCGTATTTCGCATCCGTCAACGTGGCCGCCAAATACAGCATCACCGCGTCGGAGCCCTTCATGTCGGTGGCACCGCGCCCCCATATCACGCGCTCCCGCTCATGGCCGGCGGCAACATCCTCGCGAATCAGCGGATCGCCCGGTTCCAGCCATCGCGGCGGGAAGTTGTCGATCACCGGCACCGTGTCGAGATGCCCGGCGAGGATCACGCGACACTCACGCCCAAAATTCGTGGATGCGACCAGCGTATCGCCATGCCTGCGCACTGTCAGATGCTGCTGTTTATTCAAAAACGCTTCGACCGCGTCGGTCAACGGCCCTTCGTCGTCGCTCACGGAATAGGTTCCCATGATCTGGGTCATCAGCTCGTTCAGCTGCTCCTGCCTGGTGGCGGAAGCGGAAAATCCAATCTCAAGTTCGTTCATACCGCCCATTATCCAGCACCACCGGAACCGACATCGCCGTTCGACAACGCTTTTGAGACGGATCGGATGTTATCCATATGCATGGTGCAACACTGGATAGCGGCCAAACCAACGGCCAAGAGCGAAAGGAAGAGTGTCATGCCTGGTCTGTTAAGCGCATTGGAAGGCTTCTGCGTCATTGGCATCGTCATCGGCACCGGTTACGTGGCCGCGCGCATGCGCATAGGCGGACCTACCGCGCAGATGGTGCTCAACAGGTTCAGCTTTTTCGTATCGAGCCCGTGCCTGATGTTTGCCATCCTGTCCAAGGAGAGAATCTTCGAGATATTCCACTCCTCCATTGTTGTGGCGTTCTTCTCGGCCGTGCTGGTCGGATTGGTGTTTCTGATCCTCAATAGGCTGTTCTTCCATCTGAAGGCGGCGGATGCCACCATCGGCGCGTTGAATTCGCTGTATCTGAACTCCAACAACATCGGTCTGCCGATCGCCACGTACATTCTGGGCAATCCCGCTTTGGTCGCGCCGATTCTGGTCATGCAACAGGCGGTGTTCACACCGATCGGCCTGACCGTGCTCGATGTGACCACCAAAGGCAAGGTCTCCACGAGGGAGATTCTGAAGCAGCCGCTGCATCAGCCGCTGCTTATCGGTTCGCTGCTGGGCATCGCCGTATCCGCGATTTCCGCAAAAACCGGTCATTTCGTGGTGCCGGACTGTATTTACGATCCGATCGACATGATCGGCGATTCCGCAGTGCCAATGATTTTGATGGCATTCGGCATGTCGTTGCACGGCACGAAGCCGCTGCAGGACAAGTCGAATATTCCCGCGGTGTTCACGGTGGCGGTATTGAAGAACATCGTGATGCCAATTATCGCGTTCCTGCTGTCGTATTTCGTGATGGGCTTCCGCGGCACCACATTGTACGCGTGCGTGGTGCTCGCCGCCCTGCCGACCGGGCAGAACGTCTACAACTACGCGGCGCGGTACAACGTGGGTCTCTCGTTCGCACGCGACGGCATTCTCTTCTCGACACTGACCTCACCGATCTTCATCGCAATCATCGCGGTGCTGCTCGGCTGACCTCGCCAGTCCTCGCCGCGGTATCCACGACCGCCGCGGCGAGACCATCAATCGTCCGTACGGTAGCCGGCATGACCGAGCCCGTGCGCCGCATGATTCGCGGCACACCCTCCGAGCACCATCAGCGCATAACACAAGCCGATTCCCGCGGCCAACGTAAGCAACGAAGCCGGATTGAGCAACGACGTTGCCAGAATCGGAAACAGCAACAACACCGAGCACCCTAATGAAACGGCCATCACCGTGTTGAGCGGGGTGATCACTTCCATCATGCGTGCCTTGTCGAGCGTCGCCTCATCCGTGCCTTCCAACGCAAGCATGCGGTACTCGTCGGCCTGGTCGTAGACGTTGCTCGTCTGCATCACGCCGGAACTGACGGCGGCGAGCACCGCGGCAAAGGCGAGCGTCAGGAAACCACCCATCGCTATATCGCGCATGTACAGCATAGATGGGTCGAACGGGTCGTGGTTGCCTCCGATTCCGGTGGCGAGCAATCCGCACACCGACGTCATCCCCGCGATGAACACAGCGAGCGCCACGCCGGACACGTTGCGCCAAGCACGCTTGGGATTGTCGAGGATACGGCGCATGGCAATCATAGTGGCCGCGTCCTTCGGGTGTTTCGCACGCGATCTGGCGCGCATCGCCACCACCCAGGTACCGACGACGTTCACCATGGCGAAGCCGAGGAAGAAGACGCCGAAGATGATGGCGTAGACCACCATCTGACCCAAGTGCGCGAATGCGGAGATGCTGTTGAGCAGCAGGTAGCCTACGGCCAACACGGCAAGGAAAATCAGTGCGCGCCATGCGGACGGCATGGGTTGTCCGATACGTTGCGTCACGCCAAGCGGGGTGAAGGCCACGCGGCGTAGGGCGGCCAGCGCGGAGACCAAGGCAAGCAGCGTGACTCCGACGGTCACAGCCGCCAGGGCAGGCAGTCCCACCCACAACTGTTCGAAGGTGAAATGCTGGTTTTGGAAGTCGAGCAGCATGATCGCCGGTATCAGCGCGAAGTAGCCGGCCATGCCGACCAGCGCGCCAAGCAGAGCCTGGCCACCCGCATCGAGCGCGGTGAGTTTCGTGACCTGCGCGGTGGTGGCGCCCGCAAGTCGCAGTGCGGCGAGACGTGCGTCCCTGCGGGAGGCCGCGAGACGGGCCGCCGAGCCGGCGAGCGCCACGAACGGCACGATGAGTAGCAGACTGGCGAATGCGGCGAGCATCACATAGCCGTCGGAATAGGTGTTCATGACGGCTGTGGCCTGGTCGGCCGTCCAATGGCCGTCGCCGACCGTGGCGACGAGCTTGTCGGCGTGCGCCAGGGCTTTGGACCATGTTTCGTATGTACCGGGCGCGCACCTGTTGGAATCGATCATGCAACCGAACGTGTGGTCGGCGGAGGCCCGCCAGATGAAGCCATGCAGGCCTCCGAGCACGGTTAGGAAGACGGCGGTGGCGGATGCGAAGGCAACGATGGCCAGCGCAGAGGTGCGGCCGGATGTGCCGCGGGTGCCGGAGCGGTGGAACAATCGCCATAATCGGAACATGTTCATCGTGCGCCTCCGGCGGTAGGTTGGGATTGCTGCGGCGAGCTCAACCTGCCGTCACGCATAGTAACGGTGGCATCGCAAAATGCGGCCACGTTCGAATCGTGCGTCACCACGACCACGGCCGCGCCGGTCTGTCGTGCGGTCCGCATGAGAATGCTCATGATTTCGTGGCCGGTGGTCTGGTCGAGCGCGCCGGTCGGTTCATCGGCGAAGATGACTGCCGGCTGCGCGGCGAGCGCACGTGCGATGGCGATGCGCTGCATCTGGCCGCCGCTCATTTCGCCGGGACGTTGTTGCGCGAGCTGGCGCAATCCCAATCGTTCCAGCCATAGCATGGCCATGTCGGTGGCCTGCTGGTAGCTTGCGCCGCCCAGCATCATCGGCAACGCGATGTTTTCGATGGCCGGCAGTTCCGGCAGCAGTTGTCCGGATTGGAAGACGAAGCCGAAGGCGCTGCGGCGCAGTTTGGTGCGGTCAGCGTCGCTCAACCGCGCTAGGTTGGCACCGCGAAACATCACATTGCCGGCTGTCGGGGTGATGATGCCGGCGAGTGCGTGCAGTAACGTCGATTTGCCGGAACCGGACGGTCCCATGACCGCGATGCTTTCGCCTGCCTGGATGCCGAAATCCACGTGATTGAGCGCCAGCATGTGTGTGGCGTTTGGCGTCGCCTGTTGGGTCGAATAATCCATGACCAGATCGGTCGCCTGAAGTATGTGTTCCATGTTTCCTACGGTACGGAAACGGATTGGTCCCGGCCATCAGACGGCGGGATGAACTTACAGGTTTCCTTCCGGCATGCATCATCCGCAAGGATTAGCGTAATCGCGGACTGCGGATGAGATGCCGTATGTCAGACGAGGTGCCAGGACAGGCGGTGCAGGTCGCTGGGCCCGAATTCAGCGATGGCGTCACGGTGTGCGGCCGATCCATAGCCTTTGTTGTTGGCCCATTCGTAGGGCGCATATTGCGGCTGCGCGGCGAGTTCGACCATAAGCCGGTCTCGCGTGACTTTGGCGATGACGGCCGCCGTAGCCACGGTTGCGCAATGCCGATCGCCTTTGACTTTGCAGGTCACGTCCGCCGGAATTGGCACATCGGGTGCGTCGAAGGTGTTGAGTGCTTTGGTGATGTAGTCGTTCGGTCCGTCAAGAATCGCGCCGATTTTCAGATTATTCAACGCTTCCGATGATTCAGAAGACCCTGCGATTCCAGCAGATTCACCCCCGCCAACGCCAAGCTTGCGCTCCACTTCGGCGAGCGCCCGCAATGCGGCCACGCCGAGCGCGTATGAAATACCCCATTCGTCGATTTCCGTATTGGAGGCTGCTCCGACCGCCCATGCGGCGCACCATTGTTCAAGTTCGTCGAAGATGGCTTCGCGCTTGCGTTCGGTCAGCATTTTGGAATCGGCCACGCCTTTGGGCACTTCCAGCGGCGCAACTCCAGCCCCGCTAGCCCCGCCAGCAGC
>ERZ773277.2067-NODE-2067-length-14124-cov-3.579643_pt1 | contig 14124 bp, 11 predicted proteins | sample MGYA00511957_ERZ773277 | MGnify/ENA primary metagenome ERZ773277 (study PRJEB29015, sample SAMEA2737800) | human gut metagenome | biome: human gut; feature: human-associated habitat; material: faeces | place: China | collected 2012 ... | reverse complement strand
CCCGCCCCTCCGCCGTCACACCGCGGAGGGAGAACCGACAAAGCCGAGGAAACAACACAATGGCATTGAAAAACAGCACCGACCGCGGCGCTCTGGAGCGCCTGCTGCTCTCGCGCCTGCCGCGCAAGGAAATCAGCGCGCTCGTGCAGAGCTACACGCAGCCCTACCGCGAGCTGATGAGCTACTACCGCTGCGCGATGATGGAGGTCGAGACCAAGTTCAACGTCCTCAACGAGGAGCTTTCGCTCCAGTATGACCGCAACCCCATCGAGAGCATCAAAACGCGCCTCAAGTCCCCCGAGAGCATTGCCGAAAAGCTCCAGCGCCGCGGCTTCCCGCTGACGGTGGAGAGCATCGAGGAAAATCTCAACGACATCGCCGGTGTGCGCGTCATCTGCTCCTTCCCGTCGGATATCTACCAGCTCGCCGATGCCTTTTTGAAGCAGGACGACATTACGCTCCTCCAGCGCAAGGACTACATCGCCGCGCCCAAGCCCAACGGCTACCGCAGCCTGCACCTCATCGTGGAAACGCCCATCTTCCTGCACGATCAAAAGCGCATGATGCGCGTCGAGGTGCAGTTCCGCACCATCTCCATGGACTGGTGGGCAAGCCTTGAGCACAAGATCCGCTACAAGAAGGACCTGCCGGAGCTCGATCACGTCAATCGCGAGCTGTTCGAGTGCGCGCAGATGAGCGCGCAGCTTGACGCGCGCATGGAAAAGCTCCAGCGCCTCGCCGAGACCGCCGCTGCGGAGCAGCACGCCGACAGCCGGTGGGGCGAGCGCCGGTCCGGCACGCTCACGCGCTGAGCGCCGGACTCCGGCTCGGCAGCGTCTCCATACCCGTTTCCCGTTCCATAAACCAGCAAGGCTCCCCTGCCGAAGCAGGGGAGCCTTGCTGTTCGTTATAGCGTATATCGCGGGTCGACGCTTACACCGTCGCCTGTAGGAAGCGCATCAGCATGGCTGCGACCTGCCCGCGCCGGGCAAGGTCCTGCGGCGTCATGCGGTTGCCGCCCACGCCGTTGAGGATGCCGTTGTCCACGCACCACCTCACGGCATCGCGCGCCCACGCGCTGATGCTGTCCGCGTCATCGAAGCCCAGCTCGCCGCTGACGGCGGGGGAGCCGGCATAGCGGTAGAGCATCGCCGCCAGCTGCTCGCGGGTGACCGGCTGCTCGGGAGCGGTTCCGTCGGAAATGCCGTTCTCGACCGCCCAGGCCGTGCCCTTGGCGTACCACGTCTCCCCGCCGGCCGTATCCGCTCCGGCAAGGCGCGCGAGCACGGTGCTGACCATGCTGCGGGTCATGGAGCGGTCGGGGCCGAAGGCGTCATTGCCCACGCCGTTGAACAGCTCGCGGGACGAGGCGAACTCCACGGCGTCCTTCGCCCAATGGTCCGCCATGTCGTTAAAGCGCTTGGCGTTGTCGATGATCTTGAGCCGCACGTCGCCCTCCGCGCGGAGCGCGACGCCGGTCTCGGTCACGATGGAGCCCTTGACGATCTCCTCCGTGCCGTCGGGATGGACGATCACGGCGACCATGCTGCCGGTCGGCTTGCTCACGGGAATGTCCACACGGGTGCTGCCGACACTCTTGGGAACGCTGACGGAGGCAGTGATCTCACCGCTCGCGGGCTGCGCGGTCTTGATCTCCGTGCCGTCGGCGCGCTTTTCGACGGTGCTCACGCTGCCGTCAGGCTTCGTCTCTGCGACGGTCGTGCTGCCGTCGGGCTTCGTGGTGGTCTCAACGGTCGTGCCGTCGGACTTCGTCTCGATCTTCGTGACCGAGCCGTCCGCGTTGACGATCGTTTCGATCTTGCCGGGCTTCTGCCAGCCCTCCGCGCCCGGCTCGCTCGTCCAGTCGGAGGTAAAGTACAGCTCAATGCGGTCGCCGTCCTTTAAGCCCTGCGCGGACATATACCGGCGAACAAGCTCGCCGTTGACGCGATACATCCAGCCGGAGTTCTTGCCCTCGTCAAATTCCTCCAGCGTTACGCCGCTGTTGCTGGTGATGGCGGCAATGTAGCTGCCGCGGCGCTTGCAGGTATAGCCGTGCTCGGCAAGCAGGTCGGAGAATACGTCATACACCGTGCTGCCCTCGGCATACTTGAGATCGCTTTCCGCAAAGCCCATGCCGCGGCCGGAAAGGGAGAACGAAACGGTGACGGTCGGCCGGGCCGCCAGCGCGCGACTCGCTGCCTGTACGCGGCTTTCGTTATTTCCCTGCGCGTACTGCGTGCCGGTCACGACCAGATCGACCGTCACAGGCTGCTGGTACAGCTTTTGGAAGTCCGCGTTCTGCGGGTACTTTTCCGCGTACTTGCCCAGCGTTTCGCTGGAAAGATAGCTGGTGATGGTGACCGCCTTACTGTCGTTCTGGCGGGTGACGAGCAGGTTCTCATGGGCTATCACATCGGCGTTGCTCGAGCGGAACAGGCGCCAGATCTGCAGGTCATACCAGTTATCCAGCTCGTCGGGAATGATTCCGTGGTTCTTCAGTTCCTTGTAATCATAGACCCATGTCAGTTCGCCGTTGTCATTCAGATAGCACTCCTGGAAGGCGCGCAGATCGGTGGTGACGTTGTTCTGATCGGTGTTGGCATTGCGGATGCCGTTCCAGTAATTCGCCTTGACCTCCGCCATCAGCGCAAGCTCCGCGTCGATCTCGGCCTGCGTCAGCGGCTGTACGATCACCTTGATCTCCTTGGACGCAAGCACGCGCATGGCGGAAAGATCGTCTCCCGGCTGCGGGCCGTTCGGACGGTCGAGGATCTTCATCGTCAGGGTGACGGTCTTTGCCGCCTCGCCGGGCAGCGGACGGTAGACCCAAACACGCGCACTGTTCGGCGTGGTCGGCGCTTCGATCACGCCGGGATCGCTGCTGGTGATGACGACCGGGGTGTACTTGCCGTCGATTTTCAGATTGCGTGTGGTCGGGAACTGGATGTCGTTGACGGTCGTGTAAACGCCATTTGCATCGGCCGTCAGCTTCTCACCGGTAACGAAATCCTTCAGGCCGATGTCAGAAAGGGCGTTGTCCAGCTTGGCCTGATAATCCACACCGGTACTGGTGCCGCCGGGCACGGTGCACTCAAATTCCCGGGTGACGGCCACGCCGTCCACGCTGTTGCACGTTACCGTTGCAGTCAGAACAACAGTGGTGTCCTCTGCCGCATTCAGCGTGATCGGATAAGTCGAAGTATAATAGGAAGCCTGACCGATTTTCAGCGCCGGATCGTTAGATACCCATGCCACTTTCGACCAGCCCTTGCCATTCGCGTTAAGCGGCAGCGTCATATCCGCCGTCGCGGTTTCCGGAACGGTCAGCGTGTCCGCGACCGTATTCAGTGCCTCACGCACCTTGGCCTTGTCCCAGTCAATGCTGGTATACCATTTCTTCTCCACGCTTGCGCCATTCTTGGAGAGAACGAACGTCGTATAGAAATAGCTGCCGTATTTGGTCATGCCCGGATTGAAATAGTAATGGATCGTACCATCCTGATCAATGCCGGAATAATTGCCGCTGTCCGTCACAGCTTCCTTGATGGAAACCGCAATGCCCTCACAGCCCGCGTCCAGCAGCTTCTTTTCCACTGCGGTGATGGCGTTGGTATCCGTGCCGTAAACCGGTTTGAAGTTACCGGTCAGCTTGCTTACAGCTGCGTTCAATTCTGCTTCCGTTGTCGCAGTAGTAGCCGAATACAGTGTTAGGATATATTCCTTGGTGTAGGTTTTGCTCGTTTTAGTATCGGTGATCGTTGCGGTCAGCGTAACTTTTGCACTGCCGCTTTCGGGCAGAGTAACCGCTCCGCTATTGCTCAGCAGTTCGGTATTGCTGCTGACATAGGAAATGGTATAGCCATCGCCGGAGGTCGGCAAGCCAAGGTCGCCCGCTGTACGGACAACGTTGTTCGTAGGAAGTTTGCTCTGGATAGCTGCCATTGCCTTGCCGAACACATTCTGCGTCCAGACAGCATACAAATTATATTTTTCTCCATCTTCACTATCCCAGTTATCCCACTGACGGTTAATAATGTCTCCATTCTTATACTTGACTGTGGAACCATAGGAACTGATTGCCCAACCGGCAAAGTCGTAGCCCTCGCGGGTAAAAGTACATTTATTCAGCTGCACGTTCTGACCAAACGCCGCGGGCTGGTCAGCCATCGTGCCTGTAACGGAAGATTTATCATTATACATTACATTATACTTGATGATGTACTGATAATCACGCCACTTAGCAATCAGCGTAACTTCATCCAAACTGCTGAAATCAATGTCCTTGGTCACCGCATCGCCGAAAGAACCGTCATCGTTTTTGATATACCAGCCATCCAGCGTCTTGTTTGTGGGATAAGAATAACTGGACAGATACGGCAGCTTGCTGAACACCTCGTCCGGTTTTACCGTTTTGTCCGCAATGGTGCTCTTATAGCCGTTGCCGTCAAAATGTACTGTGATGCCCTTTGTCCAATGGGCATACAGTGTTTTGTCGTTTTCGGCATCTTTCGCCGTGAATTTATACTGGTTGGTGATCTCATTGCCGCCCTCGGCCGCATCAAACCAGCCGTCAAATAGATAGCCGGTGCGCTTTTGCGTTTCGATCGACGAGAACTTTCCGTTATCGTAATTGAAGTTGCTGCCGACACTGCCCGTGCGCTCGATCGGCTCTGCGCCTTCGTAGTTGAAATCCAGCGTAACCTTGACCGCTTTGCCCTTCCATGTCGCATAGAGATCGTACGCTGTGCCGTCCTTGTCCGTCAGGTTTTTGACCGCTGCGCCATCCTCAATGGAGCCGTAAGACGCACTGGCCGAAGTGCCCCAGCCGTTGAAATCATAACCATCGCGGGTGAAGGTATTCTTCGGAAGCACAATCTCCCGATCGTAAGCAGCATCCAGCGTTACCTTTTCGCCAACGCCGTCGCCGGGGTTCAGCACGATGGTATACCTGATCGGCGTCCACTTTGCCGTATAAGTCACATTGGCAGTGATTGTCGTCTCTGCCGTCAGCTGCTCACCGCCTTTGAACCAGCCTGCAAAGATGTATCCTGTTTTCTTCGGGTCGGCGGGAATCTTTGTACCGATGGGAGTGTTCTTCGCGACAGCGGCCGTGTCTGTTGTTTTACCGTCGTTTACAAACGTCACCGTGTAGGCGTCGCCCCAGACGGCATAGAGGTCAGTATTGCTTTCTACCGTGATCTCCGCGCCGTCGGGGTAGACCACTTCGCCGTTCTCAGATGTCGCCCAGCCTGCAAACACCTTGCCGCTCTTGGTGAATTTATTCGCCGTCAGCGTACCCTCACCGCCGTAGATGTTCTGGGTGTAGTCATCACCCGTACCGCCATTGGCATGGAAAGTGACAACGACCGGCGTGCCGCAGGTGAAATTGCGCAGGTATACGCAGTCGTCGTTATCTTCACCGCCGCTGTCTTTCTCATAAGTAACTATCAGCCGATCACCAGTATTGGCTGTGCCGGTATAGCCTGTCCAATCGCCTTTACCGCTGATGGCGTTGGCAATGGTAGTGCTTCCTAATTTAATTGTGCATTTGTCATATTTTTCCTCGGAGGATACCTTATATTCAAAAGAAATCGCCGTATCCGCCGTAAACGTCAGCGTCAATGTACTTGTGGAATAGTTTTTACCCTTATTGCCGGACACCAGCATTTCACCGCTGACCTTCCAGGCGGTTGTACCGCTTCCACCGTCCGCGGAAATCGGCATACCCAAAAAATAGTCATCAACTGTTGTCCCCGCCGCCCATGCCGCGGTCGGCAGCAGGCCGAGCGCCAGCACAAGCGCCAGCAGCAGAGAGATCACCCGTTTTTTCATCTTTTCTTCCTCCTTTTGCATGAAAAAAACGTCTGTACCCGCCCGCATACGCGAGCCGTACAGACGTAAAAAAGGGCGCAAAGACCCCTTGGTGTCTCTCGGCTCCCGGTGTGGGCAGGAGCGTCCAAGGCCGTCCGGGCATTCTGACTCATCTCCTCGTGAGAGCTTCACAGTGACCCGCTCGCGGGGCTTTTCACCCCATTCCCCCGTTCCGGTTTTTCTCCGGCAGACGGCCTTGATCGCTATTCTTTTTCGCAGCGGAGCATCTCCCCCGCCGACTATCCTATCATAAAGAAATTTTACCCAAAAAGCAAGAGCAAATCGCGGGTCGGCGTCATGCGCGCCGCCTTCTCTGCATACTCACCGAAAAGCTCCGCCGGACTTTGCGCATTTTCCCGAAAAAATTCGGGCGGGCAGCTTTCTCTTGTGGGAACGCTCTTTTTCTGTTAAAACGAAATCATGATCGCAAGTCCAATTTGAAAGGAGCGTGAACATTTGTCATTGCGAGGGAAACAGGCCAACGGCCTTGTGACGCAGCAGCGGGTGCTGCGCGCCGCCGTAGCGCAATTTCTGGAGAAGGGCTACACCGGCACGACCACCGCAGACATCACCGGGGCGGCGGACCCCGTGTTCCTCTATGCGGTGGAAACGGCGCTTTCACTTTCTATTGCCACAGCGCAAAGGAAGGCAAGAAGCTTGACGTGATCCGCAAGAATGCCAGCGTTGCCTTTGAAATGGATTGTCAGAATGCCCTGCAGCACGGCGAAACCGCCTGCACGCACAGCTATTATTACGCCTTTGTTCTCGGTGAGGGCAAGGCGGAAATCCTCGAGGGCGACGAAAAGTGCAAGGGTCTGTCTGCTCTGATGCTTCATATGGCCGGCCGCAACGACGTATTCACCGCTGAAATGGCGGATAAAGTTGCAGTAATTGCGATCCGTGTTGATGCTCTGACCGCAAAAAAGCGTCCTCAGCCCCAGCCGTAAGCCAGATACTTCATTTCCCAATTCTGCGGCACTCCACGCGAACGCAATGTGCTGTACGCCTTAAACTGCATAAAACCTCCTATTACTCTGGTAATGCGGCCGCCAAGCCTTTACCAGCGCAATAGGAGGTTTTTTCTCTTGCCGAAGCTTTTAAGCTTCAAAAAAACAGTCTGCTGTTTTTGTCAAAATACCCTGAACTCTCCCCGCGCAAGCGGGAGCTCTCCGCCGTATCGCTTGAAGTAGTCCAGCAGCAGGTCGGACATCTCCGTGCCGATCTCGCGCACGATCGGGCAGCCGACATAGCCGTCGTACCCGCCCGTGCCGCTGGCGCGGTAGCTGCTCAGGCAGGCGGTGAACACGTCCGTGTCCTTCACGGGCGTTCCGTTGAATGTCAGCTCGACCACTCGCTCGCCCACGGGCTTTGCAATGTCGTAGGCATAGGTCACGCCGGCGTAGTAATCGTAATTATAATGCTCCACCTTGGGCTCCAGGAAGCAGTCCGACACCCGCAGCGAGCCGTCGGCGTTTCGGGTGAAATATTCCGCGCTGCGCTCCATCGCCCTGCGCAGGACGGCGCCGGTGATCTCCAGCACCGTCAGCGTGTTGGTGTAGGGGTAGGCGTTGAGAATGTCCCTGCGGCGCACGGTCTGCGGCAGACCCGCCGCGTCGTTGGCAAGGCTCGTGACCGAGAGCTGTGCGCCGCTCGCGGCGAGCTGCACGGTGTTGAAGAGGTCGGCGAGGGCGCTGCCCTCGGCCGCCATCCGCAGCGGCGTATCCGGCAGCATCGGCGTCTCCAGATGTCCCACCACCTGGTCGAGCCAAGCCTGTGCGCCGCGCTCCATATCGGCGAACTCCGCGAGCCAGTCCGCCCGGCATTCGCCGTGGGCGGGGACCGTTTCGCTGGAAAAGCGCTTCCCGCCGCCGGACACGGCAGCCTCTACCCGCAGGAACTCCTGTCCCTTGTCGGAGGGCTGCACCACGAAGGTGCCGCTCACCATCTGCCCGGGCACGGACATATGCTGGTGCCCGGTCAGCAGGATGTCGAGATTCAGCTCCTGACAGATGCGGTAGGCGACGTTTTCGCGGGTCGCGGAGAGCACGCGCCCCGTGGCGAGGTCGCGCTCGAAGCCGCCGTGGTAAATGCCGACCGTCAGGTCGACCTGATCGCGCAGCCTTTCCAACGCGGCGGCCACGGCGGGGATCGGGTCGGTGATCGCAATGCCGGCGAGGTGCTCCGGCTTTTCCCAGATGTTCACATAGTCGGTCACGATGCCGATGATGCCGACCCGCAGCCCGTTTTCCAGCGTGTGGATGCGCGCGGGAAAGCGCACCCCCGCCTCGTCCCAGCGGACGTTTTCGCACACGCAGCGCGCTTTCAGCACGTTGAGGTAGCTGTCAAGGTACGGCATCCCGTAGTTGAAGTCATGGTTGCCCAGCGTCACATAGTCATAGCCGCAGCGGTTCATCATCTCGGCGAAGCGCGCGGCGCTGCCGATGGTATCGTGGCAGAATGCCCCCAGCGGCGAGCCCTGCAGGATGTCGCCGCCGTCGATGACGAGGGTATTACCGTCTTTGCGGAAGCGGCTGGCACACTTGAACAGCCCCAGCTCCTTTTCCCCCTGCCCGCGGTAATCGGTCGGATAAATGTAGCCGTGCAGATCGGAGGTAAAATAGATCGTCAGCTTTTTCTCGTCCATCGCTTACCCCCGTGCCAGCTTCACGCGGATCTTCGCCGAGATCCACTCGATGATGAGCACCAGCACGATCAGCCCCAGCAGGATCGCGCCGACCTCGTTCCAGCGGTACGAGCTCATGGCGAAGATCAGCGGCGCGCCGATGCCGCCCGCGCCCACAAGGCCGAGCACGGTCGCGTCGCGCAGGTTCATGTCGAAGCGGTAGATGATCGTGGAGGTGAAGTCCGCCGTCAGCTGGGGCAGGATGCCATAACGGATCTTCTGGAAGGTCGTGCAGCCCGCGGCGTCCAGCGACTCCAGGATCCGCTTGTCCAGATCCTCGATGCTCTCAATGAACATTTTCGACACCATGCCAATCGAGCAGAGGGACATGGTCAGCAGTCCCGCGAACGGCCCGGGGCCGGTGACGCGGATGAACATCAGTCCGTAGACGAAGGCGGGGATGGTGCGGATGGCGGCGATGAGCACGCGGCCGACGAGCGCCACGCCGCGCGGCACCAGATTGCTCGCCGACAGGAACGACAGGGGCAGCGAGATCACCGCGCCCACAATCGTGCCGAGGAAGGCGATGCAGAAGGTCTCCAGCAGCAGGTAGGGCACGCCGTCCGTGCCGAGTGTAAGGAGGAGCTTCGCCGAGGGATGGAAGATGCCGGAGAGGATGTTCCCCGCCACCTCCAGCCCGTTGCCGGTAGAGCTGCTGACCCTCACCGCCGTGCCGGACCACGCCAGAAGGCAGGCGACGATGAACGCCGCCAGCAGCTGCCACACCCACGTCTTCGGCGCGGAGGCATAGGCTTTTTTGATTCGTTCGTTCATAGCCGTTCCTCCTCACGTCAGGCGCTTGCGCAGCGCGTGGCTGATGCCCTCGATGACCATGACGGTGACAAAAAGGACGATCAGGATCATGCCAAGGCTGTCGTATTCGCGCCAGCCGATCTTTTCATTCATAATGAGGCCCAGTCCGCCCGCGCCCACATAGCCGAGGATAGAGGCGTAACGCACGTTGCCCTCCAGACAAAACAGGGACACGGACAGATAGGTCGGCAGCACCTGCGGAAAGACGGCGGTGGTAAAGGCGCGCAGGCGCGTAGCGCCCAACGCCTCCATCGCCTCGTAGGGTCCCATATCCACCGTTTCGATGATCTCAAAGAGCTGCTTGCCCACATAGGCAAAGGTGAAAACGGCGATGGCACAGGTGCCCGCCATGGTGCCGAGACCGAAAATGTAGGTGGCGATCAGGGCGCACACCAGCGTCGGCAGCGTGCGCACCAGACTCAAAAACAGGCGCACGAGAAACACCACGGCGCGGTTCGTCACGATGTTGCTGGCTGCGGCGACGGCAAAGGGGACCGCCAGCACCGCGCCGACGAACGAGCCGAGGATGGACATTTTGATGGTGTCCCACAGCGGCTGCCAGATCTTGCCGAGGTAGGCGGTGTTCGGCGGGAACATCGCCTTGAGGATGTCGAAGAACTTGCTGCCCTTTTTCACCAGCACAGCAAGGTCAAAGCCCGTGATGCGGACGGAAAGGACGGTCAGCGCGATCAGCACAAGCAGGATCAGCGGCGCACGGCTGCGCTTTTCCTCCACCGCCGTACCGTCCGCCAGCGTGTAGATACGGGGCTTGAAGATGCGGTCGTACAGGCTCATACGCTTGCCTCCGTCCCGGTATCCTCCCCGTAGATGGAATCGAGCACCGCCTGATCGACCTTATCAGACGGACCGTCGTAGACGATCTTACCGGCGCGGATGCCGATGATGCGGTCGGCATATTCCAGCGCCAGCTCCACATGGTGGATGTTGAGCAGGATGGAGATGCCCAGCTCCTGATTGATGCGCACAAAGTCCTGCATCACCTGCTTGGCTGTCACGGGGTCGAGCGCGGCGACCGGCTCGTCCGCCAGAATGATGCTTGGGCTCTGCGTCAGCGTCCGCGCCAACGCCACGCGCTGCTGCTGGCCACCGGAGAGCTGGTCGGCGCGCATATACGCCTTGTCCAAAATGCCCACCCTGTCCAGAGACTCCAGTGCCTTGAGCTTGTCCTCCCGGCGGAACGCGCCCAGCAGCACGCGCCAGAAGGGCATATCCGGCACGCAGGCGGAGAGCACATTCTTGATCACGGTGGTGCGGGTGACCAGATTGAACGACTGGAACACCATGCCGATGCCCCGGCGGAACTGCCGCAGCGCCTTGCCGGAAAGGGTGCTCACATCCGTGCCGTTCACCGTCAGCGTGCCGGCGGTGATCCGGTGCATGCGGTTCACGGCGCGCAGCAGCGTGGACTTGCCCGCGCCGGAGCGGCCGATGATGGCGACGAACTCGCCGTCCTGTATGGTCAGGTTCACATCGTCCAGGCCCACGGTGCCGTTGGGATATACTTTGGATACATGGTCAAATACGATCATACGGTTTCCTCTTCTTCCTGATATGAAACGCGGGGAGGACGGCACAGCGGAAGGTTCTTGCCTGTGCGTATCCTCCCCGCGTTTGGGAAAGTTCTGGCTTAGTTCGCGGCGGTCAGCTCCTGAATGAGCTTCTGCGCGGCGCGCTCGTTGTCATAGTCGGAGGACTGCGCCTTCTGGTAGCCGTTGTGGCTGTAGATGGCGATGACCTGCTTGCCCTCGTCGGTGTTGCCGATGTTGATGAAGGCGTTCTGCAGGGCGGCGATCAGCGCGTCGTCCATGATCTCGGAGTTCTTGCTCACGGAGATGGTGTCGTTGTAGATGGGGGCGGTGACGCCGATGACGTTGGTCTCCTCCCAGATGGAGGCCTCGCGGTTGAACTCGGTGTTCCAGCGCTCGGCATAATCGCGGCGGGCGTCGGCATAGGTCACGAGCACGTCGACCTGACCGGAGGCAAGACGCGCGAAGGCGCTGGCGTAGGAATCGGACTGCACGGCGCTGCTCAGGTCAGAGATGCCCTTGCCGTAGTGATCCTGCAGCCACAGGGCGGGATAGATGTAGCCCGCGGGAGAGGAGGTCCCCATGATGCTCCAGTTGGCGCTGTCAAGGTCCTCCCAGGTCAGCTCCTCGCCGCCGTTGACCTTGGCGGCCAGCTCCTGACCCTTATCGGAGGGACCGGCGATGATGAGCGCGCGGTAGGAGACCGCCTGCTTCTCGGACGCTTCGGTGGGCTGACCGTCGTTCCAGTCCTTGGCGTTGTCGGAATCCTTGCTCAGACCGTTGCGGGTCGCGGTCAGGATGACCTCGGCGCCGTCGTCATAGAGAACATAGGTGCCGCCCGGGATCAGACCGACGTCGATGGTACCGGCCTCAAGACCCTCGCCGACGGCTTCGTAGGTGGTGCCGACGGTGATCTCGACCTCGCCGACCTCATAGCCCTCCTTGGCAAGCTCGTCCTTGAGCAGCTGCTTGAGGGGCTCGGTCGCGGTGATGATCTCCTGCGGCTCGCGGGACGGAACGAACGCCACCTTCAGCGTTTCGATCTGCTTCGCGCCGCTCTCGCCATCCTGCTGGGGTTCGTCAGCGGTGGTGTCCTTGCTGCCGCAGCCGGCCAGCAGGCCGAGGCTCATGACCAGCGTGAGCAAAAGTGCAAGACTTCTTTTCATTGTGCTTTCCTCCATAATGTATCGTTTGCGTTTCTCCGCCGGATGCCCCGTCGGAGCCGATGATCGCGGAAAACGGCGTTTTCCGCCGCACCGCATTTTGAGTATAGCACAGCCGCGGAGGAAAAATTTTTCCGGTTGAGTAAAAAAAGTACCGATTAGACGCTCTCCTTTCGCTCAAAATAGCGCGCCATCAGATCCTCGAACACCAGAATGACGTGCCCGAAGAAGGGATTCGGCAGGCTGCCGGCGAGCGTCTGCTTTGTCCCGTCGAGCACGAATACAAGGTCGGAAAGCTGCGCGAGCTTGGAGTCGCCGCGCCGGGTAAAGGCTACGATCTTATGTCCGTGCTGCTTTGCGTGGCGCACGTCGTTGAGGACCGGCTCCGTCTCGCCGCTCTGGCTGACGGCGAACATGACCGCCGCCTCGTCATTCACCGCGCCGCGGTGCGCCTCCTGAAAGAGCATATAATCGTAAAAATGCACATTGTTGAACGCCATAAAGCCGCAGATCGACAGGCGCTGCGTGATATAGGTCCCCACAATGTTAGAAAAGCCCTCGCCGGTCGTGAACATCTTTCCGCTGCGGCGCTCCCGGAGCAGCGCGCAGAAGCGCTCGACCAGCGCATCGTCGTAATTGTCGATCAGGCTCTTGAGGTTTTCCGCCTTTCGGTCCCCCGAAGAGGCAAGCTGGCGGCTGAGGTGGTAATAGAGCTCGCTGTAGCCGTCAAAGCCCAGCCGCTTGCACATTTTGACGATGCTGGTCGTGGACAGAAAGTTTTCATTTGCGATCTGCTGGATGCCCACGCGCTTCTCGCCCCGTTCGATGTGCGCGGCAATACCGGTGATCACCTTGCGCTCATCCTCCGAGAGCAGATTCGTCAGCAAAAAATAATTGTCTCCCATGACGGGTCCCCCTCTCCTGTGATCTCAGCCGTGCCGCCCCGGCCGTCCGTAGCACAGCCACCATCCCAGCGCGCACACCGGAAGCGCGCACAGCACATCGAGGATCGAGTGCTGCTTCATGAAAACCGTGGAAAGGCTGATGCACAGCGCCAAAATAACAGACGCCGCCTGCCACCACGCCCGTTTCCGGAACCGCGGGCCGTCCCGCAGCGCGAACAGCGCCGCGGCGGAGCCAATGACGTGGAGCGACGGGCAGACGTTCGTGTTCGTATCAAAGGTATAAAACCACGCGACCGCCCGCGTGAGCGCATTGTCATGTGCAAACGCCTCGGGCCGCAGCAGCTGCTGCGTCGGGTAGATGAAATAGATGACGGTCGCGGCCGTATAGGTGACGATGACGAACCGCATCATCCGCCGGAAGGCGGGGCGGTTCAGGTCCCCGCCGGAGAAGCCGTCATCTTCAAAAATTTCCGGCTCCGGCGCGTCCGGCTCGTGCGCGCGGAGATACTGGCGGCATAGCTCGATCTGGTTGCCCACGCTTTCACCCTTGCCGGTGAAGCGGGATTTTCGGGAGTAGATCGCAATGCCTTGTTCGTGCAATGGCAGCACCACCCTGCTATGTGATGTGCTCTCCTTCATGATAGCATAAGGAGGCAGGAAAGTAAATGCCGCCCGGCTGGAATTTATGCCCGGCTGCGGCAGGGATCTTTGTACAATGCAAACAAAATCAGGAAAAATTTCCGAATAATTGTTGACAAAACCGTGTAGAAAATGGTATTGTAAAAAGGGCGCGGGAAGGACCGCGCCGGGATAACACCGGAACTGAATAAGTGTCGGATGATTGGTCCGGGAGAGACCGCGTGCTGCGCGGCGCCGAAGGGGAATGCAGAAGCTCTCAGGCAAAAGGGTCGGGCGATGACGACACTCCGAAGAGTGCGGCGGCAGCCGCACGCCGAAGGTGCAACCTGCCGGAAACGGCGGGGAATCTCTCAGGTAATGGACGGAGGCACGAAGCCAAGGGGCCGTGTGTCTCAGACTGTCAAAAAACCTGCCAAGCCAAAAGCTTCGGAGGGAAGAAAAGTGTGAAAGGAAACCGTCAGGGTGTCCTTTCGCGTTTGATCACCCGCCGCAGCGGCAGA
>ERZ773277.2066-NODE-2066-length-14125-cov-3.920967_pt1 | contig 14125 bp, 10 predicted proteins | sample MGYA00511957_ERZ773277 | MGnify/ENA primary metagenome ERZ773277 (study PRJEB29015, sample SAMEA2737800) | human gut metagenome | biome: human gut; feature: human-associated habitat; material: faeces | place: China | collected 2012 ... | reverse complement strand
GCATGACGCAGACGAACTGCACCTGCTGGATGTCGTTGGTGGTGCGGGTGATGAGGGACGCGGTGGAGAAGTTCTCGATCTCCGCATGGGAGAAGTGGATGACGCTGGAGAAGGTCTCGCGGCGCAGGTCGCGGCCGATGGCGGCGGACACCCGGGAGGCCAGGAAGCCCACCGCGATGGACACGGCCACCATCAGCAGGGTCAGGGCCAGCATCTGGCCGCCTACCTTATATAAATAGTGCATCTGCACATCGTGGGCAATGCCCTGGGCCTCGTACTCCAGCCCCACCAGCAGCAGAGCCTGGCTCTTCAGGTTCTCCACCACGGTGTCGTCCAGCTGGCCGATGGCACCGGTCAGCTGCTGCTGCACGGCGTCCCGGCGGAAGCCGGGCATCTGGCTCATGGCGGCAAACTGGCCGCACACGGTGTCCAGATCCTCCGCCGTGGGGGCCGCAGTCTCGGTTTCCGTGTCGGTGTTGCGGTCGGCACCGGAGGCCTGCAGGTCCGCAAGGCCGGTCATGCCCATGCCGGTCTGCCCGGCGGGGGTGTTGGCTGCCTGGGTGGCCGCCAGATACAGCACGATATCCGGCGTGGTCACGGCATCTTCCAGCGCAGTGCGCTCGTCGGCGGTCAGGTCGGTGCGCAGGCGCAGCACATCGCCGTCGGCGGTGTAGGCGTTCTGGAAGGCAGCGGCGTCCTCCTCGCGCATCAGCAGCGAGAGGGCATCCAGGGTGCTCTGCCGCACAGTGGCAGGCAGGGGGCTTTCGATGCCGCCCTGCTGGATGCCGGTGTCCACGATCTTGCTGGTGTAGTCCGGCAGCGACAGATCGCAGTACGCCTGCACGAACAGCAGTGCGAACACCACGAGGCAGACGGCCCAGTGACGGGCCAGCTGCTTAAAGATCTTTGTCATGGTTTGGTTCTCCCTTCGGTTTGGTGGTACGCGCAGCATTTTCCGCAAGAATGGCTTCCATCAGCGCGCCGCGCAGCGCTTCCATCTGAGCCAGCTGTTCCGGCTCCAGCCGGGCCATGACACTGGAAAAGTAGTCCCCAAGAGCAGCCTCGCACTGTCGGCAGGCTTCGTATCCCTTGGGCGTGAAACGCACCAGCGTCTTGCGGCGGTCGGCAGGGTCGGCAAAGCGTTCCACAAGGCCGTCCTGCTCCATCTGCCGCACCGTGCGGGAAATGGCAGGAAGCGGTTGATGAAGCTCCTGAACAAGATCGGAGATATAAACGGCACCGTCCTGTCCATGGAGCCGAATGCAGCCCAGCAGCCCTTCCAGCATGGGAAAGTGGCGCTTGGGGCAGTCGGCCAGAGCGGCCTTCATGCCGGCCTTGGATGCTTTGCTCAGCCGGTGGATGTAGCGGCAAAGCCCACGGAAACTCAACGTGGATTCCTCAGACACGCGATCCCTCCTCTCAAAAATTGCTTAACAGCTGTTAACTGTTAACGCTTGACAATAATAGCCTTTTGCAGGCCGGATTGCAACCCCCTGCAGGGATTGTTTCACAAAAGTTCACAAACGTTTGTGTCCCGCATACACATAAAGCAAAGGGGGCATCGGGCATGGAACAGCGTTTGTGGATGATCCTGCAATTGCTCGGCGGGGCGGCACTTTTCTTATACAGTATGGACACCCTCACGGACGCTTTGCAGCAGGCGGCGGGGGACACCCTGCGGCAGGCCCTTGCCCGGCTCACGGCCCACCCGCTGGCCGGGGTGCTCACGGGGGCGGCGGTCACGGCGGTGGTGCAGAGCAGCTCGGCGGTCACGGTGCTGGTGCTGGGCCTTGTGGGGGCCGGGCTGCTGACCCTGCAGCGGGCCGTGCCGGTGGTGTTCGGAGCCAACATCGGCACCACGGTCACCGCGCAATTGCTGGCCTTCCGGCTGGAGGATGCCCGGTATCTGCTGCTGGTGGCGGGGCTGCTGCTCTGGTTCGCGGGGCGCGGGCGTCTGCACGCAGCCGGGCAGGCGCTGTTTGCGTTCGGCCTGCTGTTTGAGGGCATCGCGGTCATGGCCGAGGCCATGGAGCCATTGGCAGCGGGGCCGGTGTTCCGGCAGTGGATGGCCCAGGTGCGGCATCGCCCCGGCCTGGGCCTGCTGGCAGGGCTGGGCATGACCCTTGCCGTGCAGAGCAGCTCCGCCACCATTGCGGTGCTGCAGCAGATGGCCGCCCGCCCCGGGCCGGACGGCGGGTGCCTGCTGGGCCTTGCGGGGGCCATCCCGGTGCTGTTGGGGGACAACATCGGCACCACCGTCACGGCGGTGCTGGCATCGGTGGGGCAGAGCCGGGACGCCAAACGTCTGGCGGCGGCCCACGCCCTGTTCAACCTGTCCGGGGCGGCGGTGTGCTGGCTGCTGCTGCCCCAGTTCACCGCGCTGGTGCGGCTGGTCTCGCCCCACGGGCCGGAGAGCGCCGTGCTGGCCCGGCAGATCGCCAACGCCCACACCCTGTTCAATCTGGGCTGCACGGTGCTGTGGCTGCCCCTGACCCCTTGCATGGTGCGCATCGTGTGCATTCTATTGCCGGAAAAGCACGCCCCTGAGTTGAAACGAACGCCCTAAAATGGTATAATGACAGTGTATCGAACAATTTTGTGACGCTTTTGTTGCACAAACGAGGGACTGACCCTTCTGTGGGCCTGCAGCGGTGTGCGGCTGCCAGGGCACAGAGCAAACCAAGAGGACGTGTTACTATGAAGGATATCATCAACGGGTTGATCGAGCGGTTCCGCAGGCAGCATGTACAGGCCCGGCGCTATGTGGCCATGATGCTGGTGCTGGCCCTGCTCACCACCCTGTTCGTCAACTGGCAGCTCCATGGGGTGGGCATCTCCATGACTGCCGACTACCACTGCGGCTACGAGGAGCACCAGCACACGGCGGCCTGCTACGAAAAAGTGCTCACCTGCGGTTACGAGGAGGGCGAGCCGGAAACGCCCGTCACCTCTTCGGACAGCAGCGCCGATCTGGTGTCCGCCTACAGCGCGGAAGAGCCGGAAGAGCTGGAAGAGCCGGTGCAGACCGAGCCGGAGACCATCTGGGTGCCCCATGAGCACACCGATGCCTGCTACGAGGAGCACCGGGTGCTGACCTGCTATCAGGAAGAGCACGAGCACACCGACGACTGCTTTGACGAGTACGGTGCGCTCATCTGCGGCGAGTTCGAGCATATCCACGACGACAGCTGCTACACCACCGAGTATGAGCTGGTGTGCGGCCTGGACGAAGGCGAACTGGTGGAGGAACCCAACCCCGCCTATCAGGAAATGCCTGCCAGCCGCCCCGTGGTGGACTTGCCCCCTGAGCCGGCCGAGACCACCCCGGAGGAGCCGGTGCTGCATCACCACACCGACGCCTGCTACACCGAGGAGCTGGTGTGCACCATCCCGGAGCACCACCACACCGTGGAGTGCCTGGCCGATACCCAGGCCGACGTGGAGACTGCCGAGGAATGGCAGGCCGCGGCCAACGTGGCCCTGAACGGCAACTGGGCCGAGGACCTGCTCACCGTGGCAAAGTCCCAGCTGAACTACCAGCAGAGCGACAAGAACTTCAAGTTGGATGTGGAGGACCAGCAGGTGCTGCGCGGCTACTCCCGCTATGGTGCCTGGTACGGCAACCCCTACGGCGCCTGGGACGTGATGTTCCTGTCCTACTGCCTGCACTTTGCAGGTGTGCCCCAGACGGTGGTGCCCCAGCGTGCGGGCGTGATGGCCCTGCACAGTGACCTGCGCGGCTCCCAGTGGCTCACCGACGCCGACGGCTCCACCGCAAGGCCCGGCGATATCGTCATCTACAACACCCTCACCACCGAGCAGGTGGCCGTGGACGAGAGCTCCTATGGCATCGCCCTGCTGGACCTGGACGAGGACCCCGACACCGCCGCTCAGCTCACGGCTTCCGAGCCGCAGGTGGACACCCGCACCGTGACCACCGAGACGGTGGGCGTCGTGTCCGCCGTGGACCCCGACGCCGGGACCCTGACCGTGATCTCCGGCAACGTGGACGGCAAGGTGGCCGAGGTGCCCGCTGCCATGTCCGACGTGACCAGTGTCATCTCGGTGACCGGCGCCTATGCCGCCGAGACCACCGCTGTGGCCCCGGAGGCCCCGGCAGGCTCCCAGGAGGAGCTGGACGGCAGCTATGCGCTGCTGGAAGATGAGGAAGGCTTTGGGGCTACGGTGGACTGGGTGGGTGACGCCGACCCCTACGGCATCGCCCTGCTGGCTGCCGGGGACCCCTACGCCCTGGACACCTGGATCACGGCTGTCAATTATGAAAAGACGACCGACGGGAAAACATGGACGTCTATCGGCGCGGGCAACGTGACCGTGGAAAGCGGCACCCACGTCCGCGTTAACCTGAAGTATACCGTGACTGCCGGTGTGCTGACGCCCACCAACAATACCCTGACCTACCAGCTGCCCAAAGGCCTGCCCATGCCGGATGTGACGACGGGCAACATCGTGGATGAGTCCGACAAGGACGAGGCCGGCAATGCAAAGATCGTGGGCAGCTTCACCGTTGACACCAACGGCACAGTGACCCTGACCTTTACGGACAGAAGGTTCATCGGCACCGACGAGAAGGGCGGCCTGACATTCACCGGTACCTTCAAGGCCGCCGTTACGGCGAGCGCCGACAACTTTGAGGACAAGAAGGAGTTCACCTTCAAGGACGGCTGCACCCTGACCATCGAGCCGAAAAAAGCAGATATAAAGATCAGTAAAGGGAGTGGGTCTCCGCTGATTACGAACCGTAAGGACGGCACCTTTGTAAATAATTACAAGGTGACGGTGGAGACCACCAACGGCACCAAAGACCCGGTGATCCTTACGGATACCCTGAACACGAATAGGAATGGCGAAAACCGTAGCGACTACCTGAAGGGCGGCAAATATCTGGAAGACTCCTTTAAACTTTACAAGGTGGATGCTTCGGGCACAAAAACGGAGATTGACGTCCCTACGCATGAACTGAAAACCGACGGCAACGGCAACCCCCAGGTGGTCCTTGCTCCGCTGCCTGCATTGGAGGCCGGAGAGAAGTACATCTGGAACTACGACGTTCAGCGGAACTATGCGGACTTTGACGAAATGCCCAACGGCGTCGCTATCATCAACAACACGGCGAAAGCCGAGGCAGGGCCCAATGTAAAATATGGGGCTGACGCATGGTACACATGTAAAACCCAGCGTATTGAGAAGAAGGGCCAGTACGACCCCAAAACAGGCCACATCCAGTGGACGATCACTGTAAAGGTACCCCATTCTTTCCTGGGATCCTATCTCCTGCAGGGCTGCAAGATCACAGATGACTTGCCAGATAGTGTGAAAATCGTAGGGGATGTAAAGGTAGGCAACGATACGATATCGGCAGAGGAATTTCTGCAAAAGGGCTATACCATCCCGGCGGATTTCACGGGGACGGAGCTGACCATCACCTTTGAGACCACCACCCCCATCGGCGGCGGCTCGGTGACCAACACGGCACAGATCCTGACCAAGAGCGAACATATCTTTGAGGACTCGGCTACCGTGAACATCGGGAAGGGCGATTGGACCCTGAGCAAAAAACTCGCCGCCAGCGGCAAGAACCCCACCTGGAACATCACGGCCACCAACAAGGCCGGTGAGGCAGAGTTTACCCTGTGGGATGTGCTGAGTGACGCTGTGAATGATGCCGAGCAGACAACGAAAAACACCCACTATGCCTATGCGGCAGAGCTGGATGCTGCTATCAAGGCCAATCTGACCCTGACCATGCACGATAACACAACGCTGAGCTACCAGCAGGCGATCAACGCAGGCAACACGATCGGGATCACCTATTACAGCGGTATCGAGGGCGGCGGCATTGTAACGGCAAACGACCCCACCACCCACGTGTGCAGCTTTGCCATCAAGGTGACAGCCGGGAACCAGAATAACCCCGTGCGCAGCATCTCGGTGACCGGCATCCCCACCCACGAGGAGCGGGACGATGTGCCCACCGGTGAGGTGTGGACCTATAAGAACACCATCCATATCCAAGGCGTGAGCGGCGAGGCCTCGGACACCGATACCTACCGCAGCTACAAGCAGTTTGAAAAGGGCGTGGCCGCAAAGAGCAGCGGCGACGAGACCGGTTATCTGACCGGCAGCAACAGCTTCGAGCTGAGCGACCTCAGCGGCAACAACCTCCACTATCAGCTGGTGCTGCAGACCTCCGCCGATGATAGGGACGAGATCACGGTTACCGATACCCTGCCGGAAAACGTCGGCTTCAAGGTGGATAATGTCAAGATCGCGCTGGATGAGAACGAATTTGTAAAGATCAGCGATAAAAATGTAGACTGGGCGACGGCAGAGTATGACGAAACTGCCCGGAAGCTCACCATTAAAATCAGCAATTACAACCAGTCGGGGAAGGAACACCGCATCCGCATCCAGTATGAAGTGAGCGTGAGCGACGATCCCACCTGGAAGAACCCCTCGGTGGGCAAGCTGATCTATACGAACAGCGCCACTTGGGGCGAGCTGACCCAGACCACCACCACCACCGTCACCCGCAAGGTGGAGCAGGTGAAAAAGACCGGCTGGCAGGACACCGGCAACGACCGGAAGCTGCACTATCAGGTGGTCATCAACCCGGCCGGCGATGATCTGTCGGCCGGGCAGAACAAAGCGGAGAAGATCGAGCTGTGGGATAACATCAGCACCACCAATGGTGCCATCGCCACCGGCGATGTCAACTCGGTCAAGTTGTATTTTTACGATTACAACGAAACAGTCGGCGTGACCACCGGCAAAGAGGTGCCGCGCAACATGTACCGCATCCTGGAAGCGGACAAGGACGGCTGGCTCCATATGGAGATCCCCAATATGGCGGCCCTGATCCTTGTGTATGACTGCAATGTGAAGGATGGCAGTGCTGCCGCCAGCTACCAGGTGAGCAACACCGTGACCCTGAGCAACGGCAGCGAATCCAGCGACAGCGGCATCACCTACCAGGTCAAGGCGGATGCAACGGCCACCACCGCACAGTTCGTGCTGCGCAAGAAGGACAGCTACTCCGGCGTGTCGCTGAAGGGCGCGGAGTTCACCATTTCCCAGTACGATACGGTAAGCGGGCAGTTCGTCCCGTGGACCGGCAACGGCACGGGCACCCTGACCACGGACGAAAACGGTCAGGCCAGTCTGGCTGTGCTGGATAGTGAGGCTGCAAACTGCCTGAAACCGGACGTGCTGTATAAGCTCGTGGAGACCGAAGCACCCACGGACTATCAGCTGGATGCCACCCCGCACTACCTGCTGTTCCGCAAGAACGCCAGCGCGGAGAACGAGCAGCAGGCCTTTGCAAAGGCCACAGGCGTGGCGGAAGGCACCACCATCTTGATCGTGAATGACGAGACGGTGGACCTGAACCGCAATGTGCAGGTGGGCAGCGACGCCGGCACCACCACCGCTGAGTACAGCAACGTGTACAGCAAGCTGACCGTCAGCAAGCTCTGGCTGGACCAGGATACCAAACAGCCGGTAGACCCTGCGGCAGAGAATATCGAGATCCAGGTGTGGCGTTATACCGATAACCCAGAGCTCAAAGAGCGGTTCAAGACTGCTACCCTGAACGAGAAGAACCACTGGACTGCTACCTGGTCCGGCGAGGAACTGCCCCTGACAGACCCTGCCAGCGGCAAGGCGTACCACTACCTGGTGGAGGAAGTGACCACCGGAAACTGGAACGTTTACATTGACAACAATGGAGTCCAGACCGGCAATATCACGGTGCAGAACTATGTCTACACCGGCTACGAGCTGCCGTCCACCGGCGGCATGGGCACGGCACCCTTCGGGGTGCTGGGCGGCGCACTGGCCGCTGCAGCAGCCCTGCTGCTGGTCCGCAAACGGAAACAGAACGAGGAGGAGTGAGCAGCCATGAAACAAAACAAAAACAACCGGTTTGCCGCTCTTCTGCTGGCGCTGTGCATGGCCGTGTGCTGTGCACTGCCCGCACTGGCAGCCCCCGCGGCCAGCGCCAACATCGACCTGAGCCGCACCGGCAGCATGGACGTGACCCTGTACGACCACCAGAACGACGTCCCCCTGCGGGGCGGCGCACTCACCGTGTACAAGGTGGCGGACGTGGCCCGCACCAACGGCGACCTGCACTTTGTGTACACCGCCGACTTTACGGGCTGCGGCATCGCGCTGGGCGACCTGACCGACAGCACGCTGGCTTCCAGGCTGGAAGCCAAGCTGCCCGCCCGCGCCGCCGGCACCACCCATAAGATCAGCGAGCAGGGCATCGTCTCCTTTGACGCGCTGCCGCTGGGCCTGTACCTCGTGGTGCAGACCGAGAACTCCAAGGGCTACGAGGCCATCAATTCCTTCCTGGTGTCGCTGCCCATGGCGGACGAAAGCGGCTGGCTCTACACCGTGGACGCCACCCCCAAGGTGGGCGCGCCCACGCAGGAGGTGACCCCGCCCGAACCGGAAAAGCCCTCGGAGCCGGACAAACCGTCCAAGCCGGAGAAGCCCTCGGAGCCGGACAAGCCCACCCAGCCCGGCACCCCGGATGAGCCGGACAACCCGGACATGCCGGTGGACCCCAACGACCCCAACCGCCCGGTGTCGCCCGGTACGCCGGATAACCCGGTGAACCCCGACAACCCGGACAACCCGGTGGCTCCGGGCCGCCCGGACGGCAATGCACTGCCCCAGAGCGGCCAGCTGAACTGGCCCATCCCGTTCATGGCCTGCAGCGGCGTGCTGCTGTTTGCCGTCGGCTGGGTGCTGGACCGAAAGGAGACGCTGGCATGAACACAAAGCAGAAGATCGGCCGCGCCTGCATGATCGTGGGCATCCTGCTCATTCTGGGCGCGCTGGCCCTGCTGGGCTATAACCAGTGGGACGCCAACCGCGCCGACAAGGCTTCGCAGGACGCCCTGGGCAAGCTGGAAGAGACCCTGACCGAGACCATGGAGGACAAGACGAAGGACGAAGAGCCGGTGGTCCAGCCGGAGCTGGACCCGGAGCAGGAGATGACCGTCACCGACATCGACGGCTGGGGCTACATCGGCTACCTGTCCGTCCCGTCCATCGGGCTGGAACTGCCCGTGATGAGCGAGTGGAGCTACGCCGGCCTCAAGGTGGCCCCGGGCCGCTACTCCGGCTCCACCTACGCTGACAACATGGTGGTCTGCGCCCACAACTATGCCAAGCACTTCAGCCCCATCAAGTGGCTGGCCCTGGGCAGCGAGGTGTACTTTACCGACATGGACGGCCAGCGCTGGAGCTATGAGGTGTCCAACGTGGAGACCATCCAGCCCACCGACATCGACAAGATGATCACGGCCAGCGACGAGGACGCCTGGGACCTGACCCTGTTCACCTGCACCACCGGCGGCCGTGCCCGCTGTGCCGTGCGCTGCACCCGCACCGGTTACCCGGAGCCGCTCCACGCGGAGGAGTGAACCCCGGCAGGAACGGGACGATTTGGAATGCCCTCCGCTTTGCTCTGGGCATAAATAGCAGAAGAATTATTTTAGATTTTGCAAATCCGGCAGGGCTGCGGCCCCGCCGGATTTGCTTTTTCACGGGAAGGGGCGTTACGGGAAGTGGCATCGGCTGCTGTTGGCCTGCGGCCAAAGCGCAGAAGGAGAACTCGCGTTTTGCGGAAAGGAATCCCGTAACGTCCTTCCCGGTGCGATGTCATTCCGGTATCAGATGCCACTCCCCGCCATGACCCCTCTGGTGAAAAGGCAACTCCGGAAAATCCGCAGATTTTCCGGAGTTGCAATAAAAAATAATATTTCCTCTAATTATGGCGCAGCGCACGCGGAGCCATTTCAAATCGTCCTGTTCCGGTTTCCCGCAAGCGTACAGGGAACTGTCGCGCCAGCGTCCACAAAAAAGCACCCGCCATGCATGCGGATGCACAGCGGGTGCCTTGAAGGGCTCTGCGGGGGTGCTCAGTGGGTGGTGCCCATGTCCACAGCCAGGTCGGCGTCGTTCTTCACAACGGCCTCCACGGCCTTCTCCAGGCCGCGGGCGATCTGGTGCAGGTCCATGCTGGGGGTGCCCAGGGGCTTGTTGACCACCTGCTCCATGGCGTAAGGCACATGGATGAAGCCGCCCCGGATGTTGGGGTACTTCCTGTCGATGAGGTACAGCAGGGTGTACATCAGGTAGTTGCACACATAGGAGCCTGCCGTGTAGGACAGGGCGGAGGGGATGCCTGCGTCCTTGATGTTCTGCACCATGGCCTTCACGGGCAGGGAAGTGAAGTAGGCGGTCTCGCCGTCCTCCTGGATGGTCACGTCGATGGGCTGATAACCGGCGTTGTCGGCGATGCGGCCGTCCATCAGGTTGATGGCCACCTTTTCCGGGGTGATGGCGGAGCGGCCGCCGGCCTGACCGATGCAGATGACCACATCGGGCTGGTTTGCCTGAATGGCAGCTTCCAGCACCTCACCGGCACGGATGAACTCGGTGGGCACTTCCTGCTTGACGATCTCGGCACCGGCGATGGTGTCGGGCAGCAGCTTTACCGCCTCAAAAGCGGGGTTGACGGTCTCGCCGCCAAAGGGGTCGAAACCAGTGAGCAGAATTTTCATAGTAAAAAGCCTCGATTCTCAGATATAAATGGACGGCTCCAGAACGGTGAGCTGTCCGTGATCCATGATCATGCGGTTGTCCACATAGATGCAGGGAGCGTGGGTGACCAGATCGTAATGGCCGGAAGCATCCTGCACACCGCCCAGCGCAATGTTGCGCCCGAACCCGATATGGAAGGTGCCATAGGTGGATTCGTCCTCGATGTAGCAGTTGCCTGCACAGCGGGAGTGGGTGTTGAGCCCGATGCCGAACTCCGCCGCCACCACCATGTTCTCCGGGTCGTGGAAGCGGGCCAGAAACTGCTTGAGCCGCCTGCCGCTGGCATTGTCCTCGATCTCCACGATGCGGCCGCCGCGCAGCTCCACCCGCACGGGGCTGTCCACGATGCCGATATAGCCCATGGAGCCGTCCAGGATCAGGGTGCCGTTGGTGTCGCTCTCCACCGGTGCCACATACACTTCCACGCTGGCAGAGGAAAGGCCCTTGCCGTCGTGGCAGCAGCCGTTGAAGAAGCCGGGCACACGCCCCTCGATGTTGAAATCCAGGTTCGTGCCAAGCTCCGTGGTCACATGGATGTGGCTGGCGTTCTGGTAGCAGGCCATGATGATGCTGGCCATGATCCTGCTTTTGGGCAGGCTCATGTTCAGGAAGTCGTAGCTCAGCAGTGACTGCCCGTTGCTGGTGCTCAGCGGCAGCGACAAAAACCGGTTGCGGCGGGCAATGACCCGCTTGACGGCCCGTGTGGTGATGAGGGAATACTCGGCAGCACCGATCACGGCGTTGTAGGGGTCAAAGGCGTCCTCGCGGTCATCGAAATACTGGCCCACCTGCTCGTGCAGGTCGTCCAGCATCAACACATCCGCCACGCTGCCCACCGCCTGTGCGGCTTGCTGCATGGCCGCCACCTCGACAGCATACTTCTGGCTGGATACGATCAATAAGCGTTCGCCTGCACGGAGCCGGACCCAGTCGCGAATAATGATATCGGCTCCGTGCTGAATTGCTTGTTCCATTGAATCACTCGATCTAACAAAAAAATCACTTCAGGAGGATCATCATCACGATCTGGACCACCATCATGATGATGGCGACAGGAACCTGATTCTTGATGACGCCCATGGGCTTCTTCATATCCAGCAGTGCCACGGGCACGGTGTTGAAGTTTGCAGCCATGGGGGTGCACAGGGTGCCGCAGAAGCCGCAGGTCAAAGCCAGCATGCCGATGACCACCGGGTTTGCGCCGTGGGCCAGCACGAACGGGTAGCCGATGCCCACGGTCATCACGGTGATGGCGGCGTAGGCGTTGCCCATGATCATGGTGAACAGCATCATGCCGATGGCGTACACCACGATACCGGCGTTCACATTGCCCTCGGGGATGATGTGGCTGACCAGGTCAGAGATCACATCGCCGACACCGGCAGCGGTGAAGACGGAGCCAAGGCAGGCCAGCAGCATGGGCAGCATGGACAGGGGGCCCACGGTGGACAGCATGCGCTCGGAATCGTTCAGGAAGGTGGAGGGCTTGTTGTCGCGGTTCATGATCATCAGCAGGATGATGGCCACGAGAACGCCCAGAGCCACGCCGTTCAGGGCGGACAGGCCGATGCCCATGCCGGTGATGGCGCAGATGACGGCCAGCATGCCGATGCTCAGGGTGGGGACAAAGATCTTCATGCCGATCTTCTCATAGGTAGCCTCGGTCTCGGCCTTGGTGGCAGCAGAGACAGCGCCCTTCTTGACCTTCTTGAGGATGGCGGGGATGCACATCACCACCACCAGGATGCCGCTCACCAGAGAAGGCAGCCAGCGGCCCAGGGCAAGCACGACGCCCAGCACGGCCCAGAAGATAAAGGTGCCCACGGGTTCCGGGTTCTCCTTATCCTTCAGGTTCTTCACACCGCAGTAGATGCACAGCAGGCCGATGATAAAGTAGATGATCTCCATCACCTTGGTGGACAGGCTGTAATCAGCACTCATAAAAAAGCTCATTCTTCTGTCCTCCCTTACTTATAGTACTTCTGGATCATCTTGCGATCCTTGATCACATAGAATACGATGGCGACCACAGTGGCAATGATGCACACGGGGATCTCGATGGCAGCCAGCTGGGCCAGCTCCACCTCGATGCCCAGGCCGGCCAAAGTGCTCTGCACCAGCAGGCCGCCGGAGCCGCCCACGAACAGGACCTGACCGAAGAACCAGGTGATGTTCTCCATGCCGGAAGCCATACCCTTCAGCTCCTCGACATGCTCCTCATTGGGCTCATAGCCCTGTGCCACAATGGCACCTTCGGCCATGGGCATGATGACGGGGCGCACGAAACCGGCCACGCCGCCAAAGCCCACGTTGAAGGCTGCAAAGACCGAGCGCATCACGCCGTAGATGCCGATGACCAGGCCGGAGGTGGCACCCTTGAACTTGCCGATCAGGGCAGCGGCTGCTTCACGCAGGCCGTTGCGCTCCAGCGTGCCGGTGACCAGCATCACGATGATGAAGATGGCCATGCTGCGGTTTGCCACAAAGGTGCTGCCCAGCGTTTCCAGCAGAGTGACCGGGCCCAGACCGCCAACCAGTGCAGTCACAACGGCTGCCACCAGAATGACCAGAATGGAGTCCAGCTTCAGTGCAAAGCCAGCGATGACGATGACAATGCCAAGTAGTTTCAGTAGTTCCATAATTGCCTTCCTTTATACTTATATTTTCCCGGCATCGTACCGCGCCCCGGCAGCCTGTGGGTCAGAGGGCCGCAGGGGAAAAGCCGTGTGCCGAAAAGACGAGAAGGGGGAAGAGCCTGCTCAGAGGCGGACGAAAGCCGCCAGCAGAGCCGAGAATGCGGCCGCCGTGATCCACAGCGGGACAAGGCGGCGGCGCAAGTGGGCGGCGATGTCGCACTGCTCCAGCACACCGGAGGCCTTGAGGGGCACCACGGTGGTGGAAACGGGCACGGCGGCCTCGCTGCCATAGGGATTTGAAGAGGTGAACTCGCCGGTGCCGTCCTTGGCCGGGCAGGCGTACACGCCGTACCAGGAAGCCAGGATGCCGCCCTTCCCGGCGGCGGCCTTCTGCACCCGTACCCGCTGCACGGTCAGTGCCTCGGCCCTGCGCTCCTCCACCATCAGGTTGACGCGCATCATGTTCACAAGGTTCAGCACCGAGGACACGGCGATGAGCAGATCAAAGACCAGTACCAGAATGAGCAGCGGGTGCATGGGCAGTTCCCTCCAAAAGCGGTGCCGCAGCCCGCAGGCGGTGCAGCACCTTACAACGTTAAACTTATTATATCATAAAACCATCACAAAAGTAAATGAATCGCCCCAGATTCGCGTTTGCGAAGTGCAGCGGAGCAATGAAAGCCCCAGCGGGGCTTTTAAGCGACAGAGCGGTCTTGCGCCAGCAAGATGGAGGGGGCCTCGCCCCGACAAGATTCGCGTTTGCGAAGTGCAGCGGAGCAATGAAAGCCCCAGTGGGGCTTTTAAGCGACAGAGCGGTCTTGCGCCAGCAAGATGGAGGGGGCCTCGCC
>ERZ773277.2064-NODE-2064-length-14127-cov-5.054932_pt1 | contig 14127 bp, 10 predicted proteins | sample MGYA00511957_ERZ773277 | MGnify/ENA primary metagenome ERZ773277 (study PRJEB29015, sample SAMEA2737800) | human gut metagenome | biome: human gut; feature: human-associated habitat; material: faeces | place: China | collected 2012 ... | reverse complement strand
CCCTCAAAGCCTTCCCACTGTTCAAAATTGATCATTGGAACCTCCTTGCTCCATTTCATGCGCAAGTTAGCGCATTCTAACTAATGAGCCTTTGAAAAACCGCACTGCATAGGCGGCTTTCTGGGGGCGAAACAGTCCTGAACTGCCGTCTGCGGCAGTTCTAACTACAAGGTGTAGACAAAAATGAAAACCTGCCCACAAAATCTTGCGTTACTATAATAACAAGAACCACTTTAAAAAGCAATAGAAAACAAGTGGGTTTTCTTCCAAAGCAAGGGGGATTCTTTGGGCAGAATGTAGAAAAAAAGCTAAAACCCCGGCGACACACACCTTTTTCGCGGAAAATTGCAAATTGAGGGTTGACAAGACTAACCGCTTATGGTATTCTGTTCTCGCAACGGAGGTTAGCTAAATCTAACCACGACGCACCAAAAAACGGAGCGTCTGCAAGCGCTCCGTTCCATTCCTCCATTCCATACTCTCTTTTTCTTGGCAGGATGCAGCATTCTGGTTTGCTCTGCATCCGCTGCGCGGCACACAGGGCTCTGGTACGGCACTGTGCGCAGATGAAAACAAAAACGGGACACTCAGCTTGACCACCTGAGTGCCCCGATTTTTGTTTTGTCCCGGTCGTTGATCAGCCGCATCCCGGGGAGCGGACAACATTCTTTACACCACCGCATCCCGCAGCAGCTGGTAGATCGCCTCCGCGTTTCCATTGGGGGAGCGGAGGGAGACGAATTTTCCGTTTACCTGGCAGACTCCGTCCGAATAGACGGTGAAGAGCAGGTTCTGGCTGGAACCGTCTGCAAAGCGCAGGGTGATGGAATGCGCTTCGTAGTCGTGGGAGTAGGAGCGGGCATTCTGGTTGAACTTCTGGTAGCAGCTCGCGTTTTGCAGGATCTTGAAAAATGCCTGATAGGTGTCATCGCCCGCAGAATAGGCGTGGGTGGTAACCACCGATGGGCTCAGGCTGACGGTATCCTCCACACTGACAGAGACGGAAGTGCTTTTATTGATATCAGTTTTCAGGTCAACGCGGCGGTTGGAAACGAACAGCAGCACGAACAACAGGACCCAGAGGGCCATGATGGCATAAAAACGGAGACTTTTGTTTTCCATAAGGCGTTCTCCTTTGGTGGGCCGCACAGCTGGGTGGCCAGAGATCTTCAAAGAGTACGCTTTCATTATAGTGCCGGAATGCGCAGGATGTCAACTGTTCTCCAGATGCTTCTGTGCCGCAAAGGTACCTGCGGCGCTGGCGGCAAACACAAAATAGTAGCTTGCGATGCGGAAGAGCATCAGGGTGCTCATGGCCTCGCCGCTGGTCATAAAGCTGCTGAACACCAGCAGAAAGGCTGTTTCAATGGAGCCCATGCCTGCCACATTGGGCAGGGCATTGGAAAGGAAGAGCATCAGGCTGGTGAGCAGCTGTACCTGCCAGAAGCTCAGCCCGCAGGAAAGCCCCATGAACCGGATGCAGAACCACGGCAGGGTGAACATCAGAAACAGCTTGAGGGTCTGCATGGCAAGGATGCGGGCACAGCGGCCTTTGTCGGCCAGCAGGAGGCGGCTCTCGGTGGCCAGGGTGTCCAGCTGCTCCAGCCACTTTTCCCGGCGGGTCTGCCACGGTTCTGTTTTGGGCAGAAAGCCCATGGCCCAGCGGGCCAGCCGCTGCACCAGCGGCGAGACACAGAGCAGCACCAGCGTCACGATGACCAGCGCCACCACGCAGTAGGCGGCGGGCAGATAGTGCATCACGCCGGAGGTGTTGGCGGCGAGCCAACGGTGCTGCAGCAGGAGCATCACAGTGGCATAGAGCAGAACGGTGGTCTTGTGGAATACATATTGCAGGGTCATCAGGCCCACACCGGGGCCCAGCGGCAGGCCGCAGTGGTAGAGATAGTAGGACTCCATGGGCACAGCCCCGGCACCCAGGCCGACCACGTTGCCAAAGATGCCCACAAAGGCGGCATCCAAGCCGCGCCGCAGGGTAAAGCCCGGCAGGCGGCAGCGGATGATGAGCCAGCAGACGATTCCCTCAAGCAGGGGGTATGTCAGGCCGATGACCAGCACCAGCAGCACCTGCCAGAAGGAGAGCTGGGCCAGCGCGGTCGAGATCTCGGCCCAGTGGCTGCTGAAGATGAAAACCACTACACAGGTCAGCACCAGCAGAGAAAGAATCGCCTTTTTGCGGGAGGGCTGCTGGGGGGTGTTGGTCTGTTCCATGGGACAAGGCTCCTTTCACGATACTGCTTGCAGTATAACACAGCGGGGCCTTGCTTTTGTGAACTGAAACAAAATTTTTCTCGTCACTTTGTGTGATATGATAAAAAAGAACCTCTCAGGCTCACTTCGTTCGCCAGTTTCCCTATGAGGAGAAGTGGCATTGCGAAGCAATGGCGGAGAGGTTTTGTATTACTTTTTCGCTGTCAGATCTTCCACAGCAGCCCGGAGCGTCTGCTCAAAAGCCTCCTTGGAATAATACTGCTCGTACATTTTACGGCATTCTGTCCGCATGGAGGCCAGCTCTTCCGGGTGTTCAATGGCGTGCTCCAGCAGGACAGCCAGCTGCTGCGGATCGTCGTCGTGGTAAACGAAGCCGTTCCGCCCCTCGGAGATGAGCCCGGCGGTGCCGGTGTGCTCCGATACGATGGACGGCTTGCCGAAGATTAGGCCCTCGGTGACAAAGGTGGGCATGGGGTCGTCGCGGGAGGCGCAGACCAGACCGGTGCACTGCTCCATCAGGCTCTTGATCTCGTCACGGGTGAGCCGCTTGCAGTAGAACACGTTTTCCGGGTAGTCTGCGGTCAGGGTGCGGACGGAATCCATCATCTCCTTGTCAGCGGCCTGGCCCACAAAGAGGAAGGAGGCTTTTTCCCGCACCTCGGGCGGCAGCAGGCGGATGGCCTTGCAGAAGATATCGTGGCCCTTGCGGCGCTCAAAGGAGCCCACCGTGGCAAACAGAGGGCGGCCGCGGTTGTAGCCCAGATCGGTGCGGACAAAGTTCTCTGCCGCGTAATCTGGTAGGCCGTAGATGAGCGGCCGGATCTCGAACTCGGGCCGCACGGCGTGCATGGCGTTGGCGGCGTGGCTGCCCACCGAGTAGACCCGGACATTCTCTCCCAGCTGGGTGGGGATCTGGTGGGCAATGTGGGGATAGCCTGCAAAGGCATCGTGGAGCCACCACAGCACCGGTACGGCGGTGCCGCTCAGGGCACGGACGGCCCGGGCCATGACCACCGTGTTGACGATGACGAAGTCGGCACAGAGGGCCATGCCCCAGGCATCGGAGACATTGCGGCAGGACGAACGGGTGATGACCGAGGCCCCGGCATCCAGGAAGAGATGCAGGGAGCCGCCGTCACTGGGGCCCAGCACAAGTACCTCATACCCCATGCTGCGCAGCACCGGCACGGCGCTCACCAGCACGATGGGCGCGCCGGTCATATCCAGCACATGACTCATAATAAAGGCACGTTTGCCGTGGGCCGAAAACGCATCCTCGGCGCAGATGCCGCGCTCGTAGTGGAGCAGGGCCTGCGGAATGAGAGCGGGCCTGGTGCAGAGCTGCGCGGCCAGCGCCAGCAGCTCGGGCACATTTTCGGGGTCATGGGCGGCGGCGCGGCAGCGCTCCAGCAGGGCGCGGCTGACCACGGCGCAGCGGTTCTGCGCCTGCAGCGGCTGGCTCTGATAGAGGGCGGTTGCCCCGCCAAAGCCGAACACAGCATTGCAGGCGACATAATCCGCGCCGTCCTGCAGGGCTTTGGCAAAGTACATCAGGGCGGTGGACATCAGCTCCACGTCCTCGGCGGCCAGAAGCACGCCGTCCACGCTTGCGGTCAGTTCCCCGTCCAGCCGGTCCACCAGCCGGAACTTGCGGTGGAGCTGGTCAGTCAGGGTGGCTTTCAGGGCCGTGCTGCGGGCCGGTGCGCAGACCAGCAGATAGGTGCTCTGGGTGTTGCTGTACTCCTGCAGGGCCAGCTGACGCTGCTGCAGGGGGGTGTAATTGTTATACATGGCTGTTCCTCCGTTCCGCTTCTCAGTTTCCACGGTGGAACAGGCGCATCAGGCTGCGGATGGGAGCAGTGAGCTTCCAGCTTTTACTGGAAAACACGCTTTCCAGCGAGGTCTCGTAGGCAATGCTCCGGGCCTGCAGATCGGCGTTTTTCTGGCACAACTGTGCGATCTCCTGCTGCAGGGCGGCCACCATCTGCTGCTGGGCCGCGGCATTCTGCTCCAGCTGCTGGATATGCTGCTTTTCGCTGTCCTTGCGCAGCTGGAGCTGCTGCACGCCCTGCAGCACGGCGCAGAACAAAGGCTCGTCCGTCAGGGTCTCCAGCGGGAAGTAGCCGTAGCTCACCACCAGCTTCATCCCGGCGGGATAGTGTGTGGTGCCCTCCAGCCGGTAGTTGGGGTCATCGCCCAGGAACAGGGTGCTGCCGCCGGAAAGGTTCAGGCCGTTGGTGGGTGTGCAGATGATGCGGTCATCTGAAAAGATCAGGTTGGTGATGCAGCAGGGCAGCTCACCCGGGTCGAACCGCAGGGCCTGTGCAGCCACCGGCAGCTCAAAGGTCGCGGTCACGGCACCGGTCAGCTCGTCGGTGGTGCAGTCGGGTGCGGTCAGGGTGTCCTTTTCCGAAAAGCCGAAGCCTGCGTCATAATAGAGCAGCGGCTGCAGCAGAGTGGGCGAGTCAGTATGCATCTCGCGCTGGGGGTGTGCCGCAAGGTAGGATTGCACCTTCTGTTCCAGGGAAAGGCAGCGCTCTGCCAGATGGGAAACACCTTCGTCCGAAAGCTTGAGCTGCTGTTCCAGCTCGGCGATCTTTTCCTGCAGAGCCGCAGTGTTCTCAGGAGCTGCGTTGTTCATAACCGGATTCTCCTCATAATATTATTTCACTTCAGCAGAGGGTGCACCCTCTGCAAAAAATCAGTGTTTTGCCGCAAAATGACGCTCGGGCGCTTCGGTGCGGGCGCTGCGCCGGCGGGGCGCTTCCGCCGCCTTCTGCTCCCGGCGGGAGGTGAGCAAGAACTTCAGGTCCCGGCGGCGCACCAGCAGCTCGCAGATGAGCAGGGTGGAGCCCAGCGAAAGGGTGAACTGCAGCACCATGCCCAGCACCGGGTGAGCCGCAAACTTCTGGGGCATCAGATACCAGGGAATGGCCGTGAGCTCCACAGTGTGGACGCAGAAGATGAACAGCGAACGGCGGCCAATGGCCTGGATGGCATGGGTGACAACGTTTTCCACCCTGCGCTGGAACCAGATGACGATGGAAAGGATGCCCAGGCCCGTCACGGCATCCAGCAGGATGCTCACGGGGCCGAGGGTCCACTCGGCCATCGAGACGCAGTCGGTGCTCTTGGTAAGAAGCACCAGTGCGGCCACAGCCAGCGCCGCCGCGATCATCCCGCCGCGCAGACGGGGCGAAAGGGGCTGATCAAAGATCTTATGCTTCTTGGCAAGGTAGCCCACATACAGGGCAGGAACGGTGACCATGCCCTGACCGATGCAAAAAGGGGCCTCCCAGGTGATGCAGATGCCCCAGCCTAACAGCATGGTACCCAGCACCGCCCAGTTTATGTACTGCTCCGGGAAGATATTCAGGATGAGATCCAGCAGGATCCATGCGATCATCAGCGAGAGCAGATACCACATGGGGCCGCAGGAGAAGAACAGCTGGCCGAAATAGGTGGCCGTGTGGGGCAGGCCCAGTGCAAAGCCGCCCAGCACCTTGTAGGTCTCGTAGGTGGCGTTGTGCAGGCTGCCGAACAGGCTGTAATGGATGATAAAATGGAACACGGTGGTGGCAATGCCGGTATAGATGTAAGGCTTGAGCAGCGTTTTGAACTGCTGGTCGATGCACTTGCCGATGGAGCGCTTGCGGAAGCCGTAGCCGCTGGCAATGTAAAAGGCCGCCATCAGGGATTCGCGGTAGGCGAACATGCAAAAGGTCAGCGGGTTGATGTGGCTGGCATCGCCCATGGGGTAAAGCTCACCGGTGTGGGCAAAGACGATGGTCAGCATGCCGACACCCTTGAGCAGATCGAACATGCCCAGCGAATTTGCGGCACGGCGTTTGGTTCCCTCCATAAAAAGGTCCTCCTCTGCGCCGCACCCCGCCCCGGGATGGCAGAATTGCCGGATTTTTGGCGCATCATGTTAAAAATTAGAGATATTTATAATAAGTATAATGCTTTTTGCCCTTGCTGTCAATCAAACCCAGGGAGAAAGCACGGTAGGCGGATACCGGGAAAAGTGTACCACACTCACGGCCTGCCCGCAACAAAAGGCAGGATTTACATCCGGGTGCACAGATTGACTGTAAGTTTAAGTTGCATATTTGTGCAATTAAATCTTGCGTTTGAGCCTTCTATGCGGTATACTCTAGGCTAGAGTACCCAGAAGATTCCATTTAGCGGAAACGAAAGGGAATATTTTAACAAAAATAAACAGGGAGTGTAAAATAATGGCAGACAAGGCTTGTAACGAAATTGTGACCGTGGCAAATATGCCGATGACCGTTTTTGATATGATCTCTGCGATGCAGAATAAGTATGCTGACCGTGTGGCGTTCCGCTATGTGGAGGGCAAGGACACGGTGGTGGAAAAGACCTACGCTCAGTATGTGCAGGATATCCGCAAAGCGACCGGCTACCTGCAGCAGGAGCTGGGCGAGCCCAAGGGCAAGAAGATCGTCATCCTGAGCCGCACCAACTATGAGTACGGCGCGGTTGTTTTCGGCACCATGATGGCAGGCGCTGTCATCGTGACCCTGAACCAGGGCAAGACCTGGGCCGAGCTGGAGTATGAGCTGGGCATGGTGGAGCCGGACCTCATCTTCAATGATGGCATCGATTACGGCTACCGCGCCCAGCTGGAAGCACTTTACGGCGCTCGGCTCCGCCCCATGGATGCCTGGACCGCTGCCCCTGAGGCTGAGATGGTCAACCGCATCGACCACGAGGGTCTGCTGATGCTGATGTTCACCTCCGGCACCACCGGCCGCAGCAAGGGCGTGATGCTGAGCGAGAAGAACTACTTCACCGCCTGCCAGATGTACATCGATGGCCAGAAGGTCATCCCTGATCAGAAGGAGCGGCTGGCACCCCAGAACCTCGACCAGACCTTCAGCCACTTTACGCTGGTGCCCATGTTCCATCTGGCTGGTTTCATCTGCTACTTTGTCTATGGCATGCAGGGCTGGACCCTGAATCTCTGCTGTGATGCCCGCGACCTGCGCCGGGATATGAGCCTGATGCACAGCGATGCCATGTCTACCCCGCCGGTGCTGGTGGAGATGATCTACAACGAGGTCAAGCGCGGCCATGCCGACCGCCTGAACGGTCTGTGGAACCTGAGCTGCAGCTCTGCCATCCTTGACCCCGCCATTCTGAGCGATCTGGTGAAGAATGGCTTCTACATCAATCAGTGCTACTCCATGACCGAGCTGGCCGGCTATGGCCTGCTGAACGTGGCCCAGGAGGGCGACCACCTGCGTGCCCTGGGCAAGCCGGACGGCTTCTGTGAGGTCAAGGTGGACGAGACCGGCGAGATCTGCGTCCGCGGCGGCTGCGTGATGCTGGGCTACTATAAGGACTCCGAGACCACTGCCGAGACCATCGACAAGGACGGCTGGCTCCACACCGGCGACCTGGCCCGCGTGGACGAGGAAGGCTGCTACTATATGACCGGCCGCAAGAAGAACCTCATCATTCTGGACAGCGGCGAGAACGTCAGCCCCGAGGAGCTGGAAAAGCTGCTGGGCAAGTGCGATGCCATCAAGGAGTGCATCGTCAAGGAGATGGGCAAGAAGATCGGCACCGTGGTCTGCTGTGAGGATGACAGGCAGCAGCAGGTGAAGGCTTTTGTCACCGAGCTGAACCGCACCCTGCCCCTGTACAAGCGCATCTCCGTGGTAGAGTGCAGCGCCGAGCCCCTGCCCCGCAACGCGCTGGGCAAGCTGCTGCGCAAGTAAAATCAAACGGGAGAAAAAAGGAGCAGACCATGGTAAACAATGTCTATGATCTTGTCACCCGGACAATGGAGCAGGAATTCTCCGGGCGGGTGGCCTTCCGCTGGGTAGAGGATGCCACCGGCACCGTGAAGGAAAAGACCTATGCCGAGTATGCACAGGATATCCGCCGCGCTGCTGCCTGGTTTGCCCGGAACATCCCGGAGGTGGAGGGCAAGCGGGTGGTCCTGCTGAGCCGGAACTGCTATGAGTATGGCGTGAATACCTTTGGCGCTGTGCTGGCCGGGGCTGTTCTGGTAACGATGAACCAGAAAAAGACCTGGGACGAACTGAGCTGGGAGCTGGAGCTGGCAGAGCCTGCCCTCATCCTGAACGATGGGGTGGACTACGGCTGCCGTGACCAGCTGGAGGCTGCGTATGGGGAACGCCTGCGGCCGATGGATGTCTGGAAGGACACCGCGCCCGGCGGGCTGGAAAAAAAGATCGACCCCAATGCCCTGATGGCCATGCTGTTCACCTCCGGCACCACCGGCCGCAGCAAGGCCGTGATGCTGGCGGAGCGGAACTTCTTTACCGTGATGCAGATGCACGTTGCCATGGGCGACCACATGCTGGACTTCAAGCACCGGCAGCTGCCCGAGGACAAAAACGATGTCCTGAGCAACTTTGCCATCCTGCCCCTGTTCCATCTGGGCACCTTTATCTGCCTGTTCTCCTGGCCCTTCAAGGGCTGGGCCCTGAACCTTTGCAGTGACCTGCGGAATTTCTACCGGGATCTGGGCCTGATGCACAGCGATTCCATTGCCGTGGCCCCGGTGCTGATGGAGAGCATCTACAAGGATGTCAAGCGCGGCCGCGCCGATAAGCTGAACGGCCTGTGGAACCCCTGCGGCAGCTCTGCCATGTTCGACAGCGAGCTGCTGCTGGGTCTGGTGGAAAACGGCATGTACATCACCCAGTGCTACGGCATGACCGAGACCTGCGGCGATGGTCTGGTGAACTACGCCCAGGCAGAGCCCCATATCCGGGCGCTGGGCAAGCCGGACGGCCACTGCGAGTACAAGCTGGATGAGACCGGCGAGATCTGCATCCGGGGCGGCTGTGTGATGCTGGGCTACTATAAGGATCCCGAAGCCACCGCCGAGATCATCGACAAGGACGGCTGGCTCCACACCGGCGACCTGGCCCGTGAGGACGAGGACGGCTATTACTACATGGTGGGCCGGAAGAAGAACCTGATCATTCTGGGCACCGGCGAAAACGTCAGCCCCGAGGAGCTGGAAAGAAAGCTCTACGCCTGCCCTGAGGTGCAGGAGTGCGTGGTCAGGGAAATGGGCAAAAGGATCGGCGCGCTGATCTGCTGTGCCGAGGAAAAGCAGGCAGAGGTCCGGGCTTTCCTCACCGGGCTGAACCGTACCCTGCCGCTGTACCAGCGGATCACGGCGGTGGAGTTCAGTGCCGAGCCCCTGCCCCGCAACGCCATGGGCAAGCTGCTGCGCAGGTAAGCGCGGAAATTGCGAAAAAAGCGCGAAACCGGGCGGCCTGTGTGTTGCATTTCCTCTATAAAACAGGTATTATAAAACACAGGAATGTCCCGCTCGGCTGGCTAAACCGGCCCGGCGCGTGGCATACTGAAACTGCGCCCTTGCAGGCGATAAAAAATCCCTCACGGAAAGGAAGATTTTTTGATGGAAAGAGCAGAAATCGTGTCTCAGATCCTGGCAATTCTGGAGGATGTGGCAGAGATCTCGCCCGAGGATGTCAACGAAGACAGCGTGATGATGGATGATCTGGATCTGTCCTCTATGGAGATCCTGACCGTCGTGGCCGATCTGGAAGAGACCTTTGGTCTGCGCATCCCCGAAAAGGAGCTGCGCAACTTTGTGACCATCGGCGATCTGGCCGATTATCTGGCCGAGAACGCGGGGTAATTCCGGATGAATGCAGAGCAGCGTGCGGTGTTTCAGGGCATCGTCTACTATTACCGTGAAAATCAGGTCCTCTGCCGCTATCAGGCCACGCTGAAGGAGGCCGTTGCCCCGGCCCTTCTGCAGCAGGCACTGGATGCGGCCCGCCCGCTGGCAGAATATTATTTCTGCCATGTGGTGTGGGAAAAGCGGGAGGCCCGTCTGGAGCCCAACACTGCCCCCTGCCGTGTGCGGCAGGGCAGCGCCCAGCCAAAGATCCCCGAGGAGACGAACGATTATCTCTTCTCGCTGGGCTATGAGGGGAACACGGTCTATCTGGACTGGTTCCACTTCCTGGCCGATGGCCGGGGCAGCGCGCCCTTTTTCACCCTGCTGCTCAAGCTCTACTGCAACCTGCGCTCCAACGCTGGTTTTGTGTGCGAGGCCCTTGTCTCTGACCCGCCCTACGATGTGGAACAGCTGCTGGCCCGCTACCCGGAGAGCCAGGTGGCCAACAACATGCAGAAGGACGTGCTGCAGATCCACGAAGGCACGCCCCATTTTCAGCGGCTGCGGCTGGACAGACAGAGCCTTGTGGATCTGGCGCAGAAGGAGGGCGTGAAGCCCTTCAGCGCCCTCATGGGGCTGACCTGCCAGGCAGCGCAGCGGTATCTGGAAAAGAATGACCTTGCGTACAGCTATGCCGCCGACACCCGCGCGGCGCTGGGGGTGCCGCACGCCCTGTACAACTGCATTGCGTCCTTTCAGCTGCCCCTGCGGCTGGAACCGCAGGCCCGGCTCCACAGCTTCGCAAAGCGGCTCGACCATGAGATCCGGGAAAGCCTGACCCCGGAGCGCCGCCTGTTCCGCATGGCCGAACAGATGGGCTGGGTGTATCAGGTGTTCCGGCAGAAGGCCGCGCTCAAGATCAAGAAGCGTGTGTTCCAGATGGGCGAGTACATCAGCGGCTTCCCGGCAGATTTCTGGGTCAGCTACATCGGCAGCCCGCTGCTGCCGCACAGCCCGGAGCTGGAAGCATACCTGACCGATTTCCAGACCTGGGTGCTGCCGGACGGTGCATCCCTCGCAATGGAGGTCACCAGCCTGCACGGCGTGCTGACCTGCTGCATTGAGAACAAGGTGGACAAGCCCGGCTACCTCGAGGCCCTGCGCGGCGTGATGGAGCAGGAGGGCATCAGGGTGCTGGAAGCGGTACATATTTCCTGAAGCAACAATAACAGCGAACCCCCCAGTGCAGATCGCACCGGGGGGTTCGCTGTTTAGTTAGCATCCTCACCCTCTCCGTCATTGCTTGCGCAATGCCACCTCTCCCGAAGGGAGAGGCAAGACATCACAGAGGGCAGATGCTGCGAAGTACAACCTCTCCGTCATCATCGCTTCGCTCGATGCCACCTCCCCTAGTAGGGGAGGCCTTGGCATACCGTTACGTTTTCGAGCGCTGGCGCTTCGCTAATTTTTGCGCTGCTGCCGTCAGATTTTTTCTTGCGGCAGATGATGATTTTGGAGCCGCAGGCGACCATAGCGAAAAATGAATCTCCTGCCAAAGGCTCCCCTACTAGGGGAGCTGTCACGGCGTTAGCCCGTGACTGAGAGGTTGTACGAAGGATAACCTGCCCTCTTTTATGCGTTTATTTTTCCCCAGCTCCGAATAACCTCCCAGCGGCTGACGGAATCCTCCGCAGACGCATCCGGGGCGAGGAGCTGGTTCTCGATGGCCCATGCAAGGGCCTGCTGGACCGGGGCAGCATCGGCAGGGAGAAGAGCAGCGGGGGCCGGGGTCCCGGCGGCTTCCCACAGCAGCAGGGCCAGCTCCCCGGCGTTGTTGGGGATGGCCGCACCGGCAGGCAGAACGGTATTCAGGTAGAGTTCCGTGCCGATCATGTAGCCGGTGTAGCCCAGCACAGCCGCGCCAGCACCCGCCGTGCCGATTATGGCGGCGGTGCCCAGAATGCCGGGGCCTTCGCTTTCAATGGTGGCCTCCCGGTACTGGGCTTCCACGGTAACGGTCTTGCCTTTTTCCACTGCATTGGCCGGGATGGTAAAGCTTTCGGCGTGGTAGGCCACATTGGGGTTGCCCAGCAGGCTTTCCTCACTGATGGTCCACTGGTCGAACACCATGCCCTCCGGTACGGCATCCGGGTTCAGGGTCACTTTTGCTTCTGCATCCACCGGCACGGTGCCGCTGGTCAGCGCATCCCTTTCGCCGGTCGTAAAGCTGCCGCCCACCACTTTCAGGGTGTAGGTCTCCGGTTCCGGTTCAGGTTTCGGTTCGGGTTTCGGCTCAGGCTTCGGTTCCGGTTCGGGTTTGGGTTCCGGTTTCGGGTCGTTCAGCTGCAGCTCAAGGTCAGCCGTAAGAGGCAGCTGTACTTCCCGTACCTTGCCGCTGCTCAGGGTCACATACAGGGTGCCGGTGGGCTGGCCGACCACATAAATCTCCTTGGCGGCGCTTTCCAGTGTGGTGGTATCGCCGCTGGTTTTCAGGGCCGTAATGGTTCCGTTGTCCGAAACCGTGATCTTTTTGGTGCTGTTCTCACAGCCATTGGGAACGTTCAGGAAAACACCGTTCAGGGCGCTGGCGCTGCCGGTAACTTCTTTCAGGAAAATGCCGTTTGCGATGCTGGCATTGCTGTCCACCGTAACCGGGCAGTTCACAGCCACCCCGTGGGGGTTCAGCTCGGGGCTGTTAAAATCATAGTTCGTCTTAGCGGCAGGCTCCAAAGTCAGGGTGTCGTTTTCAAACTTCCAACCATCGCCGGTATAATTCGCCCGGTTGCCGCCCCTATCCTGTGCCACGGCAGGGTAACCGCTTTTCTCAATCACCAGCCGGGTCAGCGGGCTGATGGTTACGGTTGAGCCATTTGCAGGCGGTGCGGTGAAGGTGACTTCATAAGCTCCGCGGATATCCTCGAACTCAATCTTGAGATCACTCCCACACCAGTCGGAAAGAAGCATGTATTGCGCACTATTGATGGCTACATCAAGTGGTGGGAGTGATGGAAAACCACTATAATTGTCAAAAGCATAAACAATTCTGACAGAAGCATGATATGTTTGATTCGGGATGATATAGCATGAATTGCGATACCCATTGACCGAAACAGGAAAAAAATCGGACGGCGTTTCTGCTGTGAGGGTATAACCCGGTTCTATGCCATTTCCGGTTAGCTCATCTTGGAAAGTGCCGCCGTTGATCGTGCCGCTATTGTTTGTAACGGTGCACAGGTGAGAATAACGACCAAACTGACCATTTTCAATGATGCCATCCGATTCATTGGTGACTGAAGAGTAAAATTTACCGCCAATTATTTTACCATGATTGGTAACAGCATTGCCAAAGATGCCGCCAGTTATTGTGCCCCTGTTGGTAACAGAAGCATTAAAAGATCCGCCGGTAACAGCTGCATGGGAACCAATTACCAGGTTACAGTTGGTTTTAAAGTTCACTTCGTGAATGGCCCAAAAATCATAGTTTGTTGGTGCACTGGGGCACAGGGTCAGAATTTTACAATTTTCATCGGCATCGTAAGTCCAGCCATCACCAGTGTAGATATCATGCCCGTTGACTGTTTGGTGAGGGATATGATCCAGAACAGGATAACCGTTTTGTCCGATTTTAAGTTCGCCGTTGCTGCTATCCTCCGCTGCTGCTGCGGTCAATGCCGACACGGGCAGGAACGTCAGCACCATACTGATTGCCACCAACAGGCTGAGTAGTCGCTTCTTCATAGGGGATTCCTCACTTTCCTTGCGCCGGTCTCCCGGCTGGGTGGTACGGGGGCTTATACTCTTCTACTTCCTATAATGCAAAAAATGAGGAATCCTTTCACCTGACTGGGAATTTTTTTTTTTTTTTTTTTTTTTTTTTTGAGGACGACCTCTCCTCCTTGACAATCCACCGAAAATTGACTATACTACAAATAGAAAAGGCGCTGACTGCAAATGGTCAGCTCCCACTCCTAGTCAGTTAAAAAGATTGACCGCTAAGTTTGGAAGGCTTGGGGCGGTCAATCTTTTTTGTTTTTATCGTGTTCTTTGTTAGAAATTTTCCAACCAGCATCAAATGCGGCTTTGGCAACGTTGACCATCAACGTCAGCAAACCGATGATGACGGTCAGCAGTGAGCAAACTTCTGCTAAAGACATCCGATCGATAAAATACAACCAGAAAAGCGGCTCACCCTCTCCGTCTTTGCTTCGCAAATCCACCTCTCCCGAAGGGAGAGGCAA
>ERZ773277.2063-NODE-2063-length-14128-cov-3.682157_pt1 | contig 14128 bp, 8 predicted proteins | sample MGYA00511957_ERZ773277 | MGnify/ENA primary metagenome ERZ773277 (study PRJEB29015, sample SAMEA2737800) | human gut metagenome | biome: human gut; feature: human-associated habitat; material: faeces | place: China | collected 2012 ... | reverse complement strand
GACTGCGGCACCGGCGTGGCCTTCACCCGCAACCCCGCCACCGGCGAGAAGAAGCTCATGGGCGAGTTCCTGACCAACGCGCAGGGCGAGGACGTCGTCGCCGGCGTCCGCACCCCGATGCCCATTGCCGAGATGGCCGAGAAGTTCCCCGAGGCCTTCAAGCAGTTCGAGGACGTCTGCAAGATCCTTGAGGATCATTACCGCGATATGCAGGATATGGAGTTCACCGTCGAGCACGGCAAGCTCTATATGCTCCAGACCCGTAACGGCAAGCGCACCCCCGCTGCCGCTCTCAAGATCGCCTGCGACCTCGTGGACGAGGGCATGATCGACGAGAAGAAGGCCGTCGCCATGATCGAGCCCCGCTCTCTCGACACGCTGCTCCATCCCCAGTTCGATACCGAGGTGCTCAAGAAGACCCCCATTATCGGCAAGGCGCTGCCCGCCTCTCCCGGCGCGGCCTGCGGCAAGATCGTCTTCTCCGCCGAGGAGGCGAAGGAGTGGAAGGAGCGCGGCGAGAAGGTCGTGCTCGTCCGTCTCGAGACCTCTCCCGAGGACATTGAGGGCATGAAGGCCTCTCAGGGCATCCTGACCGTCCGCGGCGGCATGACCTCCCACGCGGCCGTCGTGGCGCGCGGCATGGGCAAGTGCTGTGTCTCCGGCTGCGGCGACATCAAGATGGATGAGGAGAACAAGCAGTTCGAGCTCGCCGGCAAGGTCTACCACGAGGGCGATTGGCTCTCCATCGACGGCTCCACCGGCAACATCTACGACGGCGCTGTCCCCACGGTCGACGCCTCCATCGGCGGCGAGTTCGGCCGCGTCATGGGCTGGGCGGACAAGTATCGCCGTCTGGGCGTCCGCACCAACGCCGATAACCCGCACGATACTGCGCAGGCGGTCAAGTTCGGCGCCGAGGGCATCGGTCTCTGCCGCACTGAGCATATGTTCTTTGAGGCTGACCGTATCCCCGCCATCCGCGAGATGATCTGCGCCGACACGCTCGAGCAGCGTGAGAAGGCGCTCGCCAAGCTCGAGCCGATGCAGCAGGGCGACTTCGAGGCCATGTATATCGCGCTCGAGGGCCGTCCGATGACCGTCCGCTTCCTCGATCCCCCGCTGCACGAGTTCGTCCCCACCGAGGAGGCCGACATCGAGCTGCTCGCCAAGGATATGGGCAAGAGCGTTGCCGAGATCAAGAACATCATCGCCTCCCTGCATGAGTTCAACCCGATGATGGGTCACCGCGGCTGCCGTCTGGCCGTCACCTTCCCGGAGATCGCCGCGATGCAGACCCGTGCGGTCATCAAGGCTGCGCTGAACGTCAACGCCGCGCATCCCGAATGGCACATCGTGCCCGAGATCATGATCCCGCTCGTCGGCGAGGTCAAGGAGCTCAAGTACGTCAAGGACGTCGTCGTCAAGACCGCGGACGAGATCATCTCCTCCGTCAAGTCCGACATGAAGTATAAGGTCGGCACCATGATCGAGATCCCGCGCGCCGCTCTGACCGCGGACGAGATCGCCAAGGAAGCGGACTTCTTCTCCTTCGGCACCAACGACCTGACCCAGATGACCTTCGGCTTCAGCCGCGACGACGCCGGCAAGTTCCTCGGCGCGTACTACGACAAGAAGATCTACGAGAACGACCCGTTTGCCAAGCTCGATCAGGTCGGCGTGGGCAAGCTCGTGAAGATGGCCGCTACCATGGGCCGTGAGTCCAATCCCGACATCCATCTCGGCATCTGCGGCGAGCACGGCGGCGATCCCGCTTCCGTTGAGTTCTGCCACAAGGTCGGTCTGGACTATGTTTCCTGCTCCCCGTTCCGTGTGCCCATCGCCCGTCTCGCCGCCGCGCAGGCTGCGATCAAGGAAATGTGAGCGATCTTTTGAGCGTTCACAAAGCGGCTTGAAACTTGCAAACCTTTGATGTAACTGCGTTTGCAGACATCATTGGCTGAAAACAGACAAAAATCCGGTATTGTTCCGTTTGGAGCGATACCGGATTTTTTGCATCTTCTGCGGGGCAGGTTGAGAAAAACTGTGCCATGGGGAGATTCCGTGTGCCGCCGGTACTTGGAATGGCACTCTGAATGGCACGCGGAAGCGGCACTCGGAAGGGTTGGGGCATTAACATGACAAAGGAGGACACAGACAAGGAGGATGACGGTGGAACCGGCGGTGATGATGCTCCTGGAGGAGATCAGGCAGAGAGTGGTGGCACAGTCGGTGCTGCTGATCGCCATATTTCTGATGCTGACAGCGGCACTGCTGGCATTGCTGATGAAATGTCTGTACAGAGGGCTGGAAGCCCTGATCACAGAGATCATGGTGAAGGCAGCACAACAGACACAGCAGAACCCGCAGAAGACACAGTTCCCGAAGGAGGACTGAGTAATCTCGATTCCATCTTCCCCGCTGTGGTTGCTGTTCCTGCGGAAGTAGTGGATCGACTTAATGAGCTGCTTGCTGATACAACTGGTGAACCCGCCACAGACAGTAAGCAGGCCCAACCTCAGCCTACAACGGGAAAAGTTGAACAGGTTATCCGGGATGAACAGCCCACATCTTCCCTCTCCGAAGCAGGGATTTCTGGCGCTGATACAAATGACAAAGTGAAACCCGAGCCTGATGCAAACCCTGAGAGCAGCAGCTCCAAGAAGCCCAAGCAGAAGAAATCCAAGGCCAAGACAAAGTAAAATCCCCTCATTGGCATAAGCCTAACAGCCATGGCCGGGAACCATTGCAATTACTACTCTTTTGGAGTTTTGCTCATGGCTGTGTTATAATTATTTCGTGAGGTGATCCTATCCGGTTCCCGCGCACGAGAGAACTTCCGCCGCACAAGCGACGGCACACGCCAAATGCCGGAAATGCCGGAAATGCCAGAAAGGACTTTACTTATGCGGCGCAGCCCTGTATAATCGTTTAAGATGGAAAATCGTCGAAAGACTATGCTGCAGGGCCATATGTCTGAGTGGGAGAGCCCCTATGATCGACCGACCGCACTCTTAAGGCAACACCGCGCAGTGAAAGCTGCGGTATTGCCTTAGCAGGACTGCGGTCAGTTTCTTTCTCTGCGAAAGGAGGGAGCATCGGTGAACCGCGTGTTCCGCGAGGAAAAGAAATATCTGATCTCGCTGCCGGAGGCGCTGCAAACCTGCCATCGGCTCGCGCAGGTCATGCACGAGGACCCGCACAACGGCATAAGCGGCTACCCTGTCCGCTCGCTTTACTTCGATACGCTCGACGACAGGGACTTCCGCGAAAAGGCTGCGGGCGTAGAGCTGCGGCGCAAGCTGCGCCTGCGCTGCTATGATCCGGCGGCAGACTTCGCCATGCTGGAGATGAAGCAGAAGCAGGGCGCAAGCCAGCTCAAGCGCTCTCTGCGCGTGACACGGGAGGATGCCCAAGCGCTCACGCGCGGCGACTACGCGCCGCTGCTGCGGTATCCGGAGCCTTTTGCCGCAGAGTGCTACGCGCTGATGCACAGCCGGTGCTATCGCCCCAAAACGATCGTAGAATACGACCGCAAGGCATTTATCGCCAAGGAGAACAAAATACGCATTACCTTTGACAGCCGCATTGTTTCCGTCGAGAGCTGCTTCGACCTCTTTTCGCCGCGGCTGAACATGAACCCCGTGCTCGATCCGTACTGCGTGGTGCTTGAGGTCAAGTACAACGGCTTTCTGCTCGATTATCTTCGCGAGCTGATCAACAGCGTGGATCGCAGTGAGCTTTCTGTCAGCAAATATGTGCTTGCCCGCCAAAACGGATGTCAGACGAGGCTATAGGAGGAAAACACCATGAGACAACAGATCCTGAACCTTTTTACCACACCCCGCGATATGTCGTGGGAGGATATTCTGCTCAATATCGTCCTTGCCGCCGTGCTGGGCTTTTTTATCTTCCTGTCCTACGCCATCTCCCACCGCGGGACGATCTACAGCCGCAAGTTCAACGCCTCACTCGTCATTCTCGCGGTGCTGACGGGGACGGTCATGACCGTCATCGGCAACAACATCGCGCTATCGCTCGGCATGGTGGGCGCGCTGTCCATCGTCCGCTTCCGCACCGCCATCAAGGACTCGCGCGATACGGTTTATATTTTTTGGTCCATCATTGTCGGCATCTGCTGCGGCGTGGGCGATTATGCCGTGGCCTGCATCGGCAGCGCCGTGACCTTCGCGGTGATCCTGCTGCTCGGCTGCATCAAGAGCGATAACCGGATGCTGCTCATCATCCGCGCCCACCGCAGCAAGCAGGAGCCGATCAAGGCGCAGGTCTACAAGCTCTTTCGCGCCAAAGCGACGCTGCGTGTGGAAAACACGACGGAGGATACGGTCGAGCTGATCTACGAGATCACGCAAAAGCTCCTGCGCCGCGCGGAGCAGACAACGCCGGACATTCCCGGCAGCATCTATTCGCTGGGAAGCATCGACTATGTCAATCTTGTCATGCAGAACGACGAGGTGTCGAACTGAGAAACCGGAAAGAGGGGAGCGGAGACGAACATGAAATACAAGCGAATGGCTCTTGCGGCCTGTGCGCTGCTGCTCCTCCTATCCGCAACAAACCTGTCAGCCGTGCTGACCGATGAGCACCCACGCTATCATCAGCATCTTGAGCGCCCCGCCTATACCCCCTGTGCCGAGCATGACGGCGAGACGCTCTGCACGCATCTGCCGCTCGTGCTCATCGACACCGGCGGCACGGAGATCCCCGGCGTTCCCATCCGCGACGGCGACGGGAGCCGAAGCAACGACACCTTCACCACGACCGCGGACGGCGGAGCGCTGCTGCGCGCTGCGATCTCTGTGATCGACCACGCTGCCGGAAATAACCATCCGGACGACGCGCCGACGCTTCAGAGCGTCATTGATATTCGCGTGCGCGGCAACTCCTCGCGCTATTTTGATAAGCACAGCTATCTTGTCAAGACGCTGACGGACGACGGCGCGGCCTCGCGCGATGTCGCCATGCTGGGGATGGATGCCTTCGACGAGTGGGCGCTGCATGGGCCGTACCTCGATAAGACGCTCATCCGCAACTATATGTGGTACAATCTTGCGGGCGAGATCATGGACTACGCGCCGAATGTGCGCTTCTGCGAGGTACTGCTCAACGGAGTGTATCAGGGGCTTTATGTTATGACGGAGACTGTCAGCTCCGGCGCGGATGCCCGCTTGAAGCTCACGGAGCCGTCGAAGGACACGGTGCAGACGAGCTATGCTCTGCGCCTTGACCGCGGCAGCGGAAACGAGGTCAAAAACATCGAGACCTTCTCCCAATACGCCCTGCGAAATCTGCAGGATATGGACATCGTCTATCCGGGAACAAAATGGCTTACGCCGGAGCGCGCGGCGTGGATCGCACAGGATTTCTCCGACTTTGAAAAGTCACTCTACTCCTATGACTATGATACCGAGCCCTATGCATGGTGGGAGCAGGCGGACATGAGCTCTTTCGTGGACTACTTTATCCTCAACGAGTTTACCTGCAACTATGATGCGGGCTGGCTTTCCACCTATATCTACAGGGATGTGCGCGGCAAATACAAAATGTGCATCTGGGACTTCAACTCCGCCTGTGACAACTACAGTCATCCGGTCACAGAGCCGCAGCATTTTGAGCTGCAATACAATGTTTGGTACTATATGCTCAGCAAGGACGAGGACTTTATGAACGCCGTGATCGAGCGCTACCGTGCGCTGCGGCAGGGTGTCCTGAGCGATGCATATCTCAACGGCTATATGGATGCCGTGGTGGAATGGCTCGGCCCCGCCGTCGACCGCAATTTCTCCGTCTGGGGCTACGCGCTCGAAAAGGATATGCTCTCCCCCGCAGAGCGAAACCCGCACACGCACACCGAGGCCGTCGCGCAGATGAAGCGCTTCTGCACGGAGCGCGGCGCGTGGATGGATGAGCACATCGACATTCTGCGCCAATACAGCCACGAATCCAGAAATAAGAAATTCAACCACTGAGAAAGCGAGGGCGGAGCCGTGAAAAAATTTATCATCGCGCTTTCCGCTCTGATCCTGCTCTATCTTGCTTATGATACGGCGCGCTACCGGCTGGGATGGTACATCGACCTGAAGCCGGACGAGCCGGTGACGGCCTTTATGACCACGGATACGCAAAGCATTTACATGGATCGCGGCAGCGGTCCCGAGCCGTTTACCGTTAAGGGCGTAAACCTCGGCGTCGGCCTTCCGGGCGAGTGGGCGACGGACTACGCCATCGACAGGGAGACCTACCTGCGCTGGTTCGGGCAGATGCAGGAGATGGGCGCGAACACCGTGCGCGTCTACATTACGCTCCACGACGACTTCTACAACGCCTTCTACGAGTACAACACCGCGCGCGAGGAGGCGAACGAGGAACCGCTCTGGCTCATCCACGGCGTATGGGTGAACGACTATATCCAAAACTCCCACCGCGACGCCTACGATAAGGACTTTCTCGATGCGTTTATCGAGGACGGGCGCACGCTGGTCGACGTTCTGCACGGCAACAAGAAGATCTCGCTCGGGCGGGGCACGGGATCGGGCTTTTACAATAAGGATGTTTCCCGCTGGGTCATCGGCTATATTCTCGGTGTGGAGTGGGAGGATGTGACCGTCGCCTACACCGACCACAAGTATCCCGATATGGCGCCTTATCAGGGCGCGTATCTCTCCGCGACGGAGGACGCCTCCGCCTTTGAGTCCATGCTGGCGCAGGCGGGCGACCGGATCATTGAATACGAGAGCCGCCGCTATAAGAGCCAGCGGCTCGTCGCCTTCTCCAACTGGCCGACCACCGATCCGTTCCTCTATCCGGAGGATATCACGACCTTTTTTATGAAGTGCGCGCAGGTGGATGTGGAGCATATCCGTGCGGAGGACGCCTTTCTTGCCGGGCAATTCGTTTCCTATCATGTCTATCCCTACTATCCCGACTATCTCAACTATAGCCTCAACCCCGCGGTGATGGACCGCACGCCCATCTGGGACGGCAAGGCCGTCATCTCTCGTGTGGAGACCGGTCCCGGCACGCCCATCAGCGAGCTGCTCCGGCAGGAGGACTTTTACGATGGGGCCGGCGCGGTGAACACCTACCTTGCCTATCTGCGCGCCCTGCGGCGGCATCATACAATGCCAGTCGTCATCTCCGAGTTCGGTGTGTCTACGGGACGCGGCATGGCGCAGAGGGACCAGAACACCGGCCGCAATCAGGGCCACATGTCCGAGCAGGAGCAGGGGCAGGCCCTTGCGGAATGCTGGGAGGATATTATGACGTCCGGCTGCGCGGGCGGCTGTGTGTTTACCTGGCAGGACGAATGGTTCAAGCGCACCTGGAACACCATGCACGCGGTGAATCTCCAGCGCACGCCGTACTGGAGCGACTATCAGACCAACGAGCAGTATTTCGGTCTGCTTTCCTTCGACCCCGGCGAGGAGGAAAGCGTCTGCTATGTGGACGGCGGCCTCTCGGAGTGGACGGAGGAGGATAAACTCTTCGACACGGGCGAGCGAGCGCTTTCCATGAAGTACGATGAGCGCTATATCTACCTTCTGGCCTATCAGAAGGGCTTTGCAAACGGGGAAAAGCGGATGTTTATCCCCATCGACACCACGCCGAAGACCGGCAGCACCTACTGCAAAAACTATGGCCTGCGCTTTGACCGCGCGGTTGATTTCGTCCTTGCCATCGACGGCAGAGAGAACAGCCGCCTCGTGGTGCAGGAGCGCTATGAGGTGCTGCGGGCCATGTTCTACCATGAAACGCACGACGCGGACGCCTACCTTGACCCGCCCGACGCGGACACGCCGCTGTTCAAGCCCATCGAATTGATGCTCCAGACGGCGACGCCGCTGCTCACCGGAAACTGGCAGGCAAGCTCTGAGACCTACGAGACGGGCGATCTTGCCTACGGCAACGCGAACCCGTCGTCGCCCGATTTCAACTCATTGGCAGACTTTATCTTTGCGGGCGACTATGTGGAGCTGAAGCTGCCCTGGCAGCTTCTGAACTTTGCCGATCCCTCGCGCATGACCATCCACGACGATTACTATGAAAACTACGGTGTGGACTACATCACCATCGACACGATGTACCTGGGCCTGACAGACGGTGAGGACGAGGGGCGCGCGGCGCTCTGTCCCGCCGCGCTCAAGGGCTGGGGCAATACGGTCAGCTATCACGAGCGGCTCAAGCCCTCGTACTACATTCTGCAAAAGCTCTGGCAGTAAAACACACAAGAAAGGGGAGAGCGCCGGTGCCTGTTGAAATTCTGATCTACATCTACCTCGGTATGTGCGCCGGCATGATCCTCTTTAACATTGCAACGGCGCTCCTTTCGCGGCGCAGGGAGCATCGGTCCTTCCGCGACGGCATCCGCCTTGAGCTGACGGTCTCGCGGGAGCTTGACCGTCTCGCGGAGACCGGAGCGGTCAGCGAGAGGCATCTGCGCTTCATGGAGCGCAGACTGCGCCGCGTGAACGGCATGGCGGCCTTTGACGCCGCGCTGGAGCGCCTGTGCGTGAGACGGCCAGAGCTGACCCGCTCCTATCTGACGGCGCTTAACGGTGTGACGATCACGCTGGCAGAGGATTACTGCCGCCGCGATGAGATCGAGGCGGCGTATTTTCCGTATATCATCCGGAAATACCGGCTGCTCGACGGGAAGGAGAACGAGGCGCTGAAAACGATGCTGCTCGACCTGTTGCATGAATCGAGCATCTACTGCCGCGAGAATGCCATGCAGGCGCTCTACACGGCGGGCGATCCCGCCGTCCTTGTGCGTGCGCTGCGGATCATCGACGCAAGCAGCCTCTATTATCACAGCAAGCTCCTCTCCGACGGCTTGCTGAACTACACGGGCGACACATGGGAGCTTGCCGACGCACTTTGGGAGGCGTTTGATGCGTTTCAGCCGTGGATGCAGGTGACGCTGCTCAACTATTTCCGCTTTTCCTCCGGCGCATACTGCGAGAAAATACACGCGCTCCTCAACGATCCCGCGCAGGACGACGAGGTGCGCTTTGCCTGTCTGCGCTATCTTGGCCGCTATCCCTATCCGCCCGCCTACGCCGATCTGCTGCGCTATGCGACGCCCTCGGAAAACGCGCGCTGGGAGTATGCAGCCATTGCGTCCTTTGTACTGGCGAGCTATCCCGGGGCGGAGACTGCGGCGGTGCTGAAGAGGAACCTCTATCATCCCAACTGGTATATCCGCTTCAACGCGTCAAAAAGTCTGGAGCAGCTCGGCTTCGGCTACCGCGATCTGATCGACGTGATCGAGGGGCACGACCGCTACGCCTCCGAGATCCTGCGCTATCGCTTTGATGTGCGGGAGCTGGAGGAGCGAAAGGAGGACGCAGTATGTACGACGGTATAAAGCTGTTTCTTGAGTGGGTGGGCTATTTCTTTATCGCCTATCTGATCGGCTACTCGACCTTTCTGTTTCTGTCGGTCGTCGTCGGCTCACTTGAGCTGTACAAGCACCGCCGGCAGGAAATGCTCAAAAGCATTCTGCCCTCGGATTACTACCTGCCCATCAGTATCATCGTTCCCGCCTACAATGAGGAGATCACCGTGGCAGACACCGTGCGCTCACTGCTTGCGCTCGACTACCGCTCCTATGAGATCATCGTGGTGGACGACGGATCGAAGGACCGCACCTCGGAGGTGTTGGCCGAGACATTTGATATGCACCTTGTTCACCGGCCCATTCGCCGGCAGATCAACTGTCAGCGCGAGGAATACGTCTATGAGACACGCGCACAGAAGGTACCGGTGACGCTCATCCGAAAAAAGAACGGCGGCAAGGCAGACGCGCTGAACATGGGCATCAACGCCGCAAAATTCCCGTACTTTATCTGCATGGACGCGGACTCCGTTCTGCAGTACGACTCTCTGCGCCGCATCGCCCAGCCGATATTGGAAAACGGCAATGTGGTGGCGGTTGGCGGCATCGTCCGCATCTCCAACGATGTTGAGCTGGAAAACGGACGGGTGAAGCATTACCGGCTGCCGCGCAATATTCTCGCCTTCATGCAGGTGCTGGAATATGACCGTTCGTTTCTTGCCTCCCGCATTCTCTTTGACCGCTTCAACGGCTCGCTCATCATTTCCGGCGCCTTCGGGCTGTTCAAAAAGGATACCGTCATCGCGGCAGGCGGCTATGACAGCGGAACGATGGGCGAGGATATGGAGCTTGTGGTCAAGCTGCACGAATACTGCACGGTCAACAACATCGACTATGCCATTCGCTACGCATCCGACGCGATCTGCTGGACGCAGGCGCCCGAGCGGCTGCGCGATCTGTGCAAGCAGCGCAAGCGCTGGCATCTGGGCCTGTTCCAGAGTATGTACAAGCATCGCGTCATGTTTTCCAATCACAGGTTCGGCGCGGTGAGCTTTGTATCCTATCTCTATTTCCTCATTTACGAGCTGCTTTCGCCGTTTATTGAGATATTCGGCATTTTTACAATGGTGCTCGCGTGGTGGTTCGATTTGATCAACGTCCCGTTTATGCTGCTCTTTTTCCTGATCTACGCCGTGTTCGGCTCGGTCCTGACGCTTACCGCCTTTTTCTCGCGCATCTACACGGCGGACCTCACGCTCTCGTTCGGCGACGGCCTCAAGGCCGTCTGTCTGTGTCTCTTTGAGCTGGTGTTCCTGCGCTTTATTCTCGCATGGGTGCGCTGCACGGCCTTTATCGGCTATAGGAAGAAAAAACTCAGCTGGGGGCGCATCGAGCGCCGCAAGATCGATTTGAAATAAAGGGGGGTGTCGCCTGTGCGCCGAAAAAAGCTCTTGGGAATCACGCTCTGCGCCGTGCTGACGATCGGAGCGCTGCTGTGCTGTATGCAGGATGCAAGCGCGAGGGAGACGCTTCTGATCTCGGGAAACGCCGATCTCTATCCCATCGAGTCCTATGACCGCGGCAGAGAATGCTATGTCGGATTGCTGCCGGAGCTGTACGAGCGCCTGAGTGAGCAGACAGGGTACGATCTTGTCTATCTTCCGTACAGCAAGAACACAACGCAGGCGCAGCAGACCGCAAACCGGCAGGCGGACATTATTTCCGCCTATCCCTCCGGCACGGTCGGCAGCGGCGCGATGCGCCGTCAAGTGCTGCTCTGCACGATAGAACATGACGGCGCAGAGCGCGCGATATATGTTGGCTTTACCAACGCACTCACGCCGGAACTGGCCGGCGCGCTTGCACAAGCGCTGGAGGACCTCTCCGGCGCGGAGAGCATCGGCGTTCTGGCAGACTATACGAATAGCAGCGGCGCGGAAGCCTACCGTACCAGGTGGCTCATTACGCTCGCCGCATTGATCGCGGCGATGCTTGCCGCGGCGGTCGCGCTGATAGTCTTTGCGCGAAAAAAGCGTGCCGAGCAAAAGACCAACGCCCTCATCGATCCGCGCTACGGCATCGGAAACGACCGCTTTTATCTGCATTGCGTGGAAACGCTGCTCCCCGCCCCGCTCAGAAGCATCGTCTATGTCATCTGCATCGGCTGCGATATGACCTCGCTGGAGCATCGCTGCGGCGAGGCGGAGCGCGAGGAGCTGTTCTGCCGCGTGGCGGAGTATCTGCGCCTTGGCTGCGGACGCGAGGAATACCTCGCCTGCGTGGGGCGCGGAATGTTCGCCCTGGTGTGCCAACGCAGCAGCCGCGAGGCGGCACAGCAGCGCGCCGAGGGGCTTATCCGCGGGCTGGACGGCTACCTTGCGGGCTTCCGCGCCGAATATGCCGGCGCGTTCCGCGCGGGCATCTGCTCGCTGTCGGAAAACCCCGACTGCGGCGCCGAGGCTGCGCTCTACAACGCGCGCCAGGGCTGTGCCCACGCGTTCCGCGCGGAAACGCCCTGCGCGTTCAGCACGCGCGGTATGATCGACGAGAGCGAGCAGCTCGAGCGTCTGCGCGGCAGCATGAGCAAGGCGGTGGAAAAGGGCGAATTTGAGCCGTACCTCCAGTTCGTCGTCGATCGCACCGGCACGGTCGTCGGCGCGGAGGCCGTCTCGCGCTGGCAAAACCCGGAGGAGGGACTGCTGCCGCCGTCCAAGTACATCGACCTGATGATCCGCGCCGGTACGGTCACAGAACATGATCTCTATATGCTCCGCTGCGCCTGTGCACAGCTCCAGTCATGGAGACGCGAGGGGCTGGAGAAGCTCTGCCTGTCCTGTAATTTTACGCGCCAGTCGCTCTCGGACGAGCGGACCTTGCCGCGTGTGCGTGAGATCGCGGAGCAGTATGACTTTTCACATGACTGCCTTATTATCGAGATCACGGAGGATTGCCTTGTGCATGACCGGAGCGCAGCAGCGGAAACGCTCAACGGTCTGATCGCGCTGGGCTTTCATATCGCGTTGGACGATATGGGTGCCGGTTACTCCTCGCTTTCGGATCTGTGTACCTACCGGTTCGACTATGTAAAAATCGACCGCAGCATCCTCCTCGATGCGGAGGAGGAGCGCGGAAGGGCATTGCTTGCCGGTTTGGTGCAGCTTGCTCACAGCATGGGTATCCGAGTGCTGTCTGAGGGCGTGGAAACAAAGAAACAGTTGGATATTGCGCTTGCGGCGGGCTGCGACTTCATTCAGGGCTTTTATTTCTCGCGCGTCCTGCCGAAGCGGGAGGCGGAGCGCTATCTGCGCGAGCTGACAGAGCAGTAAGGAGAAAGAAATGGAAAACAAAACGCGTTCGCGTGTCATGCTGGCGATCACGCTGTTCAGCGCGATCGTATTGTCGGGTACGGTCTTCGTCTGCGCAAGGCGCGCAGGTGAGGAGGTCACACAGCGTTCCTTCGATGAGCTGACGACCGCAACAAAGCAGCTTGCCAAGGACATCAACAATGCCACACGCACGGACCAGACCATTCTCTCCGCCATGGCGGAGCTGATCGCGGGGCAGGACGAGGACGATCTGGATTCTGTGCTGCGCATCATGAACACCTTCAGCCTTGATAAGACCTTTGTCTCCGCCGTCGCGCTGCTGCGACCCGACGGCACACTGCTGCTGACCGACGGCGCCCGCTACGACGTTTCCGGCGCATTCGATTTTGAAACGGAGGCGGCGCGGGGCGCGTACATCTCCGACCGCGTCACAAGCTACTTTGCGCCGGAAAAGCTGGTGGTGCGCAACGTCGCGCCGGTGAAGCGCGACGGCGAGACCATCGCCATCCTCTATGGCATGGTGCCGTTGCAGGAGCTCTCGCGCAGCTACAAGACCGACCTTTACGGCGGCAACGCCTTCGTTCTCATCGTGGATGGAAATACCGGCGACATTCTGGTGGACACCTGGCACGACTCGCTCGGCAACCTCTCGGATCTGCGTGGCCGCAAAATGCTCAAGGGCTACACCTACGAGGAGGCGATGGAAAAAATCCCCAACGGCATCGGCGGCGATATGTGCACCGTCTCCCAATCCACGGGGCTGACGCTCTACCTGCACTACGAGCCGGTCGGCATCAACAACTGGAGCGTCGTTCTCGGCGTCAGCGAGCAGGACGCGCTGGCGGGAACGCGCGGCGTGGTGAAGATCCTCTACCTGATGTCGGTCATCGTCGGCGCGATTTTGCTGAGCTATCTTGCCTACATCAGCTGGTACCTGATCTCGGCGCGACGCGGCGTTTACCGTATGAGCATTACGGACCAGGGCACGGGCCTGATGAACCGTGTCGCCTATGAGAAGTTTCTGCGCAAGAGCGACCAGCGCGTCATCGCTCCGGCCGCCTGCATTTATATCGACGCGAACGGCCTGCACGAGATCAACAACGAGCGCGGTCACGAGGCGGGCGACCAGCTGCTGCGCGCGGTCGCAGAGCGTCTGCGGGAGCAGTTTCCGAGGGACGATCTCTACCGCGTCGGCGGCGACGAGTTTGTCGTCTTTTCAAAGGCAGATGCAGCCGTATGTGAAGCGCGTATGCAGGCGGTATCATCGGCGCTTGCCGCACAGGACTACAGCATTTCCTACGGCATTGCCGCGCAGGAAACGACGGAGGGGCTTAGCGATCTGGTGCGCGAGGCGGATGAAAATATGCTGAAAAACAAACGGCGCTCCTCTTTGCTCGTCGAAAAAGTCCGGCTGGAGCTGGGCTTTTTCTGATAGATATGGTAGAAT
>ERZ773277.2055-NODE-2055-length-14160-cov-2.782418_pt1 | contig 14160 bp, 10 predicted proteins | sample MGYA00511957_ERZ773277 | MGnify/ENA primary metagenome ERZ773277 (study PRJEB29015, sample SAMEA2737800) | human gut metagenome | biome: human gut; feature: human-associated habitat; material: faeces | place: China | collected 2012 ... | reverse complement strand
CGATACCTGCAACGATACGGGTGGTACAGATAGAACCAGGTCCGATACCGACTTTAACAGCGTCTGCTCCGGCTGCGATCAGGTCTCTTGTTGCCTCTGCGGTTGCCACGTTTCCGGCGATTACCTGCAGATCCGGATAATGCTCTTTGATGAGGCGAAGTGTTTTGAAGATATTTGCGGAATGTCCGTGAGCGGAGTCGATGACGATCACGTCTACGTGTGCTTTTACCAGCGCATCGACACGATCGAGCACGTTTGCCGTGATGCCGACTGCGGCACCGCAGAGCAGACGTCCCTGCTCATCCTTGGCGGACAATGGGTACTTGATGGTTTTCTCGATATCTTTGATAGTGATCAGACCTTTGAGGTTGAAATCGTCATCGACAATCGGAAGTTTTTCTTTTCTGGATTTTGCAAGGATTGCTTTTGCCTCGTCCAGCGTAACGCCTACTTTTGCAGTGATCAGGTTTTCGCTGGTCATGGACTCTTTGATTTTCTTGGTGAAATCAGTTTCAAACTTCAGATCACGGTTTGTAATAATACCAACCAGTTTTCCGTTCTCGGTAATCGGGACACCGGAAATACGGAATTTTGCCATCAGATTATTGGCATCTTCCAGGGTGTGCTCCGGAGACAGATAAAACGGATCGGTGATAACACCGTTCTCAGAACGTTTTACTTTGTCTACTTCTTCTGCCTGCTGCTCAATCGACATATTCTTGTGAATAATACCGATTCCTCCCTGACGTGCCATGGCAATTGCCATACGGTGTTCTGTAACCGTATCCATGCCGGCGCTCATCATCGGGATGTTCAGCTTGATCTTCTTGGTCAGATGCGTAGTCAGATCTACCATGTTTGGGGTTACTTCAGAATACTGCGGAACCAGAAGCACATCATCGAAGGTAATACCATCACCAATAATTGTACCCATTTTCATTTCTTCCTTTCTTCTTAAGTCTTTTTGATTTATCACCTAATTTAACATAAAACAAAAAAGCTGTCAATCCATAAATACTTTTCTTGGTGCACGGTTGCGGATATCTTTTAACATCACTTCGTCCGGCTCGAAGATCACCATCTGCATGGCATTGTCCTTGGAGATGACGAATGCGTACGGTTTGTGGCCCTGTCCTTCGATGCCGGAGGAATAGTTGTAACGTTTGATACTCTGGTTGTTTTTGTAGGAATCAAGCTGATGGGACTGGTACGGAGCCAGGATTTCCATGTTGGAAAGCTCATAGCTTGCGGCTCTTTTTCTTCTTGACTGCGAATAGATACGGTCGATATCGAGCTCGCCGTTGACGTACAGATACTCAAACTCTACCGAAAGCTTCGGGATAAAAATATAGTCTACGATTCCAAGTACCAGCGCAAGAAGCAGAATCAGCGGATTCATCATAATTCCTGCGGCTGCAAAAAGAACGGTAAAGAAGATCAGAACTCCTTTGATCGCCTTGTCTTTTCCTGTCTGCTGTTTTTTCACCAGCACTTCTGTGTACAGATCACTCATTTACTCCATCCTCCTCAAGATATTCGATCAGTTTTGCTACATTGTCCGCGTTCTTTGTATTGACCAACACGGTCAGATAACACGGCTCATAGTACGTAAGGCCCATATCCTGGTACTTTTTCAATTTGGAAATGTCGAGGCAGGTATCTCCCGCCTTTATCCCGTACTTCTCACACGTCGCTTCGTCAAACAGTGTGGACAGATCCAGAAAATAATCGTCTTTGCTGTAGTTGTCGTACACGGCCTGTGAACAGATCAGAACATCCATGCTCTGTGCGGCAATCACGGCTGTGAATTTCATCAGCGTGTTGTAATCCGCGTTTTCCAGGTTTTCACCGAAGCTGTAGCTTGTATCGATGCTTACCTTTTCGTACTTATCTCCGGTTCCGAGCGCTTCTTTTAGGTCCTCCTCGATCGGACTTACATCCTGCAGTCCTGCGTAATCCACTACGGCAATGCTCACGAGGTCATAATACTTCGCATTTTCATGGATATTCACAATCGTGCCGATGATGAAGATAACAGCGATGATGCCGAAAATGACAGCCTTGTAGTATTCCCAGATATAGGCCAGTTTCTCTTTAAAATTCATTTTCGACAGCTTCTCTTTTTCGAGCTGCATCTTCTCCTTCCTTGTCATGTCGGATTCATAACGACTTGCCATGTGTGTTTCTTCTCCTTTGTTGTATTTCCCCCAACATCCTACAAATCAGTATAGCATAAAACGCCGGAAGCGTCCATATACGCCGCCCGGCGAAAGCATGAAAACTTTCTGAAATTTTTTGTAACGATTCAGGGCCATGCGAAATGGAAGAAAAACTTTCCACTAAAAAATCGGCCGGCAAAGACAGGACTTCGGAACCCATGTTCCGCTACGGTCTTTGCCAGCCGGTTTTCTTATTTTGTTTTACCAGACATTTTTATCCCGGAAATTACATCATTCCCATTCCGCCGTCTGCGCCTGCCGGCATAGCCGGAGCCGGCTCTTTGATGGTGGAAACTACGGACTCGGTGGTCAGCAGGGTTGCGGAAACGCTGGTAGCGTTCTGCAGTGCGCTACTGGTAACCTTAACCGGATCAAGGATACCAGCCTGGATCATGTCTACATACTCTTCGTTGTATGCATCAAATCCAACACCTACTTTGGACTCTTTTACTTTGTTGATAACAACAGCGCCTTCCAGACCTGCGTTTGTTACGATGTGGAACAGAGGAGCCTCAAGTGCTTTCTGTACGATTCTTGCACCGATCTTCTCGTCGCCGTCCAGGCTGTCAATCAGCTCTGCAAGCTGTGTTGTTACATGGATGTATGCAGAACCGCCGCCTGCGATGATACCCTCTTCTACGGCTGCTCTCGTTGCATTTAAAGCATCCTCCATACGGAGTTTTTCTTCTTTCATCTCGGTCTCGGTTGCTGCACCTACACGGATAACAGCTACGCCGCCTGCCATTTTTGCCAGTCTCTCCTGCAGTTTCTCTTTATCGAACTCAGAAGTGGTCTCCTCGATCTGGGATCTGATCTGGCCGATTCTTGCTGCGATGGCATCTTTTGCGCCGGCACCGTCAACGATAACGGTGTTCTCTTTCTGAACTTTAACAGATTTTGCACGTCCGAGCATTTCCAGAGTAGCGTCTTTTAATTCCAGACCAACTTCCTCGGAGATCACCTGGCCGCCGGTCAGGATTGCGATATCCTCAAGCATTGCTTTTCTTCTGTCGCCGTAGCCCGGTGCTTTGACAGCTACTACGTTGAAAGTTCCACGCAGTTTGTTGATCACCAGAGTCTGAAGAGCTTCTCCCTCTACATCCTCAGCGATAATCAGCAGTCTTGCGCCGCTCTGTACGATCTGCTCCAGCAGCGGAAGAACTTCCTGAATGTTGGAGAGTTTTTTATCGGTAATCAGGATATATGGATTGTCGAGAACGGCTTCCATTTTCTCCATGTCGGTGCACATGTAAGCGGAGATGTATCCACGGTCGAACTGCATACCTTCTACCAGCTCCAGCTCGTTCTGCATGGTCTTGGACTCCTCGATGGTGATAACGCCGTCTTTGGAAACTTTTTCCATGGCATCTGCTACCATCTGGCCAACTTCTTCACTTCCGGAAGAAACGGCTGCAACTTTTGCGATCTGCTCTTTGCCTGCTACCGGCTGGCTCATCTCTGCAAGGATCTGAACGGCTTTGTCGGTTGCTTTCTTCATTCCTTTACGAAGAACGATCGGGTTAGCGCCTGCTGCCAGGTTTTTCATTCCCTCGTTTACCATAGCCTGTGCCAGAACCGTTGCGGTTGTGGTACCGTCACCTGCTACATCGTTTGTCTTTGCAGCAACTTCTTTGATGAGCTGTGCGCCCATGTTTTCAAAGCCGTCTGCCAGCTCGATCTCTTTTGCGATCGTAACACCATCGTTTGTGATGAGCGGAGCGCCGTACTGTTTGTCCAGAACAACGTTTCTTCCTTTCGGTCCAAGGGTTACACGTACGGTATCTGCAAGCTGGTTTACACCATTCTGAAGAGCGTTTCTTGCCTCTGCTCCATATTTAATCTCTTTTGCCATGATTGTCATGCCTCCTGATTTTTACTTGATTATTCTTTATTTTACAACTGCCAGAATGTCATCCTGTTTTACGATGATGTACTCTTCGTCTTCCAGTTTGACGTTGGTTCCTGCATATTTGGAATAGATTACCTGATCTCCGACTGCAACTTCCATTTTTACTTCTTTGCCGTCTTCTACTTTTCCAGGTCCTACTGCGATAACCTCAGCCTGCTGCGGTTTCTCCTGTGCCTGTCCCGGAAGTACGATACCGGATTTTGTGGTTTCCTCTGCTTTTAACTCTTTTAATACAACTCTGTCACCTAAAGGTACTAACTTCATTTATGTTTCCTCCTTCAAGATTTCATTCAGTTTTATTTATTAGCACTCAGTTCATTCGAGTGCTACTTGATGGTTCTTACTATAGTGTTTTCCACCTCATTTCGCAAATGTATGAATTTTGTAATTCTCTTTTTTTTTCTCGTGATAGCTCTTAATTTCTCTTATTTTCTCGTTTTTTCTTATTTTGGCAACTTTTTCATATTTTATACTCTCTTTAGAATCTAATTATAGTTTATTCCTAAAAACGGGAATGATACCATTTTTTTCCGCTCCACGAATGCTTTTTTGCACAAAAAGAAACGGCGCCATTCTTAAACGGCTCCGATTCTTTTCTACATTCCACTTTTTTATTTTTTCGCCTCGTCCGGATGGACATCGCCCTTTCCTTTCAGGTTCTTTCTTGCTTTGATCTCGTCGAGTTCATCAAAGATATAATCATTTAATACCTTGATATACGTTCCCTTCATACCGCTGGAACGGGACTCGATGACGCCTGCGCTCTCGAATTTGCGGAGGGCATTTACAATGACGGATCTTGTGATGCCGACGCGGTCTGCAATTTTGCTTGCAACCAGAATGCCCTCATCCCCGTTCAGTTCATCAAAGATATGGATGATGGCTTCCAGTTCGGAGAAGGACAACGTGTTGAATGCGGATTTAACCACCTGAACCTTGCGGTTTTCCTCCACATTTTCCTCGTTGACGGAACGCATCATTTCCAGTCCGACAACGGTTGTGCCGTACTCACTGACGATGATATCGTCGATATCGTACTGCGGGGTGCAGCGGTACATAAATACGGTACCAAGGCGTTCTCCGGCGATCTCGATCGGGCAGATAATTGCGGTGTAGCGCTCTACACCAGGCCGCTCAAAGCCGAGGGTCTGTAAATTGACGTTCTCTTTTGTGGAGAGTACGCCGAGGAGACGCTCGTTTAATGCGGCATCGACATAACCGCCCACCTTATCCTCGATCAGCTCCGTAATTTCTTCCACGCCCGGGCAAAGGCTGATGCCCAGCACTTTTCCTTTTTTACTGATCACCAGGATATTGGAACTTAACGTTTCCATCAGGACTTCACAGATATCGTTGAACACGACCTTCGTGGAGTGATTGTTATGAAGCAGTTTGTTGATTTTTCTGGTTTTATCCAGCAGTTGTACGCTCATGTTCTTCTCCTTTCTTTATTTTCTGCATTTTTTTTGCGTATCCGCCGAAAAAAATGCACACTGATGCCTTTTTCAGACAACCCTTAAAACTAAGCTCATTCTATCATGTAGTTTTCCGGAAATCAATATATTTTTCAGAAAACTATAAATTTTATAAAAATTCATGCTAAATTTTTTCGGATCTTCCTGTTTTTCCGCCTCGATAAGCAAAAAAAACGGCCTGCACCAGTTTTTCACCAGTACAGACCGCTTTGTCATTCTCAGTCTTCGTCTTTCTTTTCGCGTGCTTCTACATAGCCGCACTGCTCGTCCGCGCAGACCAGCTTATTGCCTTTTTCCAGCATATAGCCGCCGCACTGCGGGCATTTCTTGGCAGACGGTTTCTGCCAGGACATGAAATCGCATTCCGGATTGTTTTCGCATCCATAATATTTCCGTCCTTTTTTCGTCTTGCGCAGGATCACTTCTTTTCCGCACTTCGGACACGGAACACCGATCTTTTCCAGATACGGCTTCGTGTTCTTGCAGTCCGGGAATCCCGGGCAGGCGAGGAATTTTCCGTGCGGGCCGTATTTGACCACCATGTTGCGGCCGCAGTTCTCGCAGATGACATCTGTCACCTCATCCTCTACCTTAACTTCTTCGAGGTTCTTTTCTGCCTCTGTGACCGCCTCATAGAGATCCGGCCAGAAGTTCTCGACTACTGTCTTCCACGGAACACTGCCATCTCCAACCCTGTCGAGCAGAGCTTCCATCGTTGCCGTAAAGTTGACATCCACGATGCTCGGGAATGCCTCTTTCATCATGTTGTTGACCACCTCGCCGAGCTCTGTCATGTAAAGGTTCTTGTTCTCCTTTGCCACGTAACGGCGGTTGATGATCGTTGTGATGGTCGGCGCATACGTACTTGGACGGCCGATGCCGAGTTCCTCAAGCATTTTGACAAGGGATGCCTCGGTGTAGTGTGCCGGCGGCTGTGTGAAGTGCTGCTGCGGATCCATCTTTTCCAGTGCCAGCTCCGTTCCTGCCTCCAGGCTCCGGACAGCGGCGTTTTTCTCTTTCTTTTCCTCATCCGGATCGGTGTAAACGGACATGAAACCATCAAATGCCAGACGGGAGGAAGCTGCTGTAAAGAGATACTCTCCTGCATTGATCCGTGCGGAAATTGTCTCATAGACGGCCGGCTGCATGCGGCTTGCCACAAAGCGTTTCCAGATCAGCTGATACAGGCGGAACAGATCTCTTGGCAGGGATTCTTTTACCATTACCGGTGTATTCGTCACATCGGTCGGACGGATGGCCTCGTGCGCATCCTGTGCCTTGCTGTTTTTATTCTCCGTCGTGTCCCCGCTTGCGGTATATTTTGTGCCGTACTGCTCCTGGATAAAGGAACGTGCTGCCGCATCGGCCTCCTCGCTGATTCGTGTAGAATCGGTACGCAGATAGGAAATCAGAGCGATCGTTCCCTTTCCTTTTACTTCCACGCCCTCGTAGAGCTGCTGCGCCAGACGCATCGTCTTCTGCGTGGAGAAGTTCAGCACCTTCGATGCTTCCTGCTGCAGGGTACTCGTGGTGAACGGAAGCGGCGCTTTCTTGGAACGCTCTCCTTTTTTCACTTCGGATACGGTAAAGGTCTCATTTTCCAGTCCCTTTAAGATTTCATCGAGCTGCTCTTTCGTCTCGATCGCCATCTTTTCACTGCCTTTTCCGTGGAATTTTGCGACGAGCGGTTTCTTCTCGCCTGGAATTTTCAGATCTGCTTCCAGTGTCCAGTATTCTTTCGGAATGAACGCATTGATCTCATCCTCGCGGTCGCCGATGATGCGCAGTGCAACGGACTGCACACGGCCGGCGGAAAGTCCGCGTTTGATTTTCTTCCATAACAATGGGCTGATTTCATAACCTACCATACGGTCGAGGCAGCGGCGCGCCTGCTGCTCGTCCACCAGGTTCATATCGATGTCGCGTGCCTGTTTGATCGACGCTTTGACTGCTGATTTTGTGATCTCGTTGAAGGTGATGCGGCGCATCTTGTTCTCATCGAGATTCAGCGCAATCGACAGATGCCAGGAAATTGCCTCTCCCTCGCGGTCAGGGTCAGTTGCGAGATAAACTTTATCTGCTTTTTTTGCGGCTTTTCGAAGAGATGCCAGAAGCTCTCCTTTTCCGCGGATGGTGATATATTTTGGTTCAAAATCATGTTCTACATCAATTCCAAGCCGGCTTTTCGGCAGATCGCGCACATGGCCCATAGATGCTGCAACTTCGTAATTTGCCCCGAGATACTTTTTCACCGTCTTGACTTTTGCCGGTGATTCCACTATTACAAGATATTTTGCCACCTCTGATGCCTCCTGAATACATATTTTTATAACTGTCCAGATCTATATTGCGTTTTTCATATCGCATAGTTCTGCATCATTACAAATTCCAGAATAATTCCTAAATTAGTCGTAACTTCCACTGACTATACACCAAAAAGTTTTTTCTTGCAAGTGTTTTCCATTTTTAAAATGTACCATTTTTCGATGTTTCCCGACAAAATAACAGGATTTTTTCTATTTTTTAACGATTTTTCCTGATTTTTTTCTTTTCTTTTTCCTTTTTCAGACATGCACGCGGCGCAGAAGAGCCCCCTTTTTTCTTTTTCTTCTATTATAATTGTGCACCGGGCGGAATATCACAAAACCTTTCTTTTCCTCGTCCCTTTTACGATAACGCCATGTACACGCCCGGCGGATTTTCCGCAATAACACCGTCAATTTCGAGTGCCAGCAGAATGCCGGTCAGCTCCTGCAGCGGGATTCCGGTGCTGCCGGCAAGCTGTGCAAGATTCTGCGGTTCTGCCGCGAGTGTTTTCAGAACCATTTCCGCCTCTTTTCCATAGCGCGGACGCGGTGCGGCTCTTTTTGTCCCAGCCTTTTTCACGCCCAGCTCCTCGAGAATCGTTTCGGGTGAAATCGCAATTTCCGCTCCCTGCGCGATCAGGCGGTTGCAGCCGCGGCTTGTCGCATCCGTTGTCCGTCCGGGCAGGGCAAATACCGTTTTTCCCTGCTCCAGCGCATAGTCCGCCGTAATGAGCGAGCCGCTCTTCTCTTTTGCCTCAATTACCAGAACGACATCTGCCAGCGCACTGATCACGCGGTTGCGGATCGGGAAATGCCACGGAAGCGGCTCTGCGCCCGGCGGAAATTCGCTTAAGACACCGCCTCCGTTTTCCAGCATCCGCCGCATCAGTGGGTAATTCTGTTTCGGATAGCAGATATCCACGCCGCAGCCAAGCACGGCAAACGTCTTTCCCTTTCCGCGCAGTGCCCCCTCGTGCGCCGCCGCGTCGATTCCGCACGCCAGTCCGCTGATCACCGCCACGCCGTTTGCCGCCAGCACCTGCGCGAAAAAGGCCGCCTGGCTCTTTCCGTACGCCGTACATATCCGCGCGCCCACAATCGCCGCTGTTTTCTGCTCATCCGCCGGCAGCGCGCCCCGCACAAAAAGGCGGGACGGCATGTCCGCGAACGGCATAAGCCGCTCCGGATAGCCCTCCTGCCCGCGGCCGACTGTAAAGATTTCCATCGCCATATGTCAGATCCTCCATATACTTTTGTCGGCGCTCCGAAAGCAGATCGCCTCGCTGATATGCGGCACGCCGATTTTGACCGCCCCGTCCAGATCCGCAATTGTCCGCGCGGTGCGGATAATCCCGTGGTAGGAACGCGCGCTGAGGCGCAGGCGGCGGAAGGCATCCTCTAAAAGCTCTTCCGCTGCTTTTTCCAGGATACAGTATTTCTCGATCTGGCCTGCTTTCAGTTCGCTATTGAAATGAATCGACTCCTGCCGGTAGCGCGCCGCCTGAATTTCCGCCGCTGCCGTCGCTTTTTCCCGCATCTTGGCCGAGGATTCGCACCGCTCCTCGCCGTGCAGATCCTCGTAGGAAAGTGCTTCCACCTGCGGTCGAGGAACGGCTGGCTGACTCTCGAGAGATACCGGCTGATGTCGCCGGGTGCGCAGGTACAGCGCGATAAGTCGGGGTAAAAGCCGCAGGGGCAGGGGTTCATTGCCGCCACCATCAGAAATGACGCCGGGAACACATAGTTTCCGCTGACACGGGAAATCACAATCCGGTGCTCCTCGAGTGGCTGGCGCAGGATCTCAATGGTTGTGCGCGTCATCTCCGGGAGTTCATCAAGGAAGAGAACACCGCGGTGTGCCAGCGTAATTTCGCCCGGGGACGGCTGTTTTCCGCCGCCTGCAAGAGCCTGCGGCGACATCGTGTGATGCGGAGCACGGAAGGGCCGCTCCCGGCGGACACCCTCTCCTTTGGCAAGCATTCCGGCGATGCTGTAGATCCGCGTTACTTCCATCTGCTCCTCCTCAGACATCGGAGGCATGATCGTCGGAATCCGCCTTGCAATCATGGATTTTCCGCTGCCCGGCGGCCCCAGCATCAGCAGATTGTGAAATCCGGCCGCAGCGATGAGCGCCGCCCGCCGCGCCGCCGTCTGGCCCTGCACTTCGGAAAAGTCCGGCTCTTTTCCGTCCTCCTTCTTTTGATTTTCTATAGACGGAAGCGACGGCATTTTCCCTTCACAGCAGTAGTTCAAAAGCTCCTGTAAATTCTGGATTCCAACGACGTGAAGCCCGCCGACCAGACCCCCTTCCGCGGCATTTCCGGCTGGAACAAGAAGCGTTGTGCATCCAAGCTCCCGCGCCTTCGCCGCTGCCGGAAATACACCGCTGATCTCCTGCACATGGCCGTCAAGGCCGAGTTCGCCGAGCACCATCGTTTTCCGGAGTGACCCGGGCGGAATCCGGCCGAGCGTCATCAGAACGCCCGCTGCAATCGGAAGATCGAAACGCGATCCTTCTTTTCGGACGTCCGCCGGGGATAAATTAATCGTAATTCGTTTCGGCGGCAGGGAAATTCCCATGTTTTTGAGGGCTGTCCGCACGCGGTCCTGCGCCTCCTTTACCTGGGCACTCACGTAGCCGACCATCGTAAACTGCGGCATGCCGTCACTGACATCCGCCTCCACCTGCACCGGAATCATCTCCATGCCCGAGACGGTGGCTGATAATACACTGCAATACAAAGAAAACCTCCTTTTCTTTCAGTAGCAGGTCGTATAGTTCCTATTTATTTTTCATTTTGGGAAAATGTCCGGCAAGAACACCGGGAAGATATTATCTTTGATTTTTGTTCGAAAAAGTAAGGATAAGGAAACCTTTTCTGCACCTGATTTCCTTACCCTTTATTATAGAAGCAGTCCGTTTGAAATGTCAAGCATTTACGAAGCGGCAAACCGTAACCGCAACTTTTCAATTGCATTCTTCTCGATCCGCGACACGTACGAACGGCTGATGCCAAGCCGGGCAGCGACCTGTTTCTGTGTGTATTCTGCTTTTCCGCCAAGGCCGTACCGGAGAAGAAGCACCTGTTTTTCCTGCTCTTTTAATTCCGAATCCAGATAACAGTACAGCCGCACCGCGTCCTCTTTCCGGTTGTACTGTTCCGCGATATCCTCCCCGCCGCCCTCCACGATGTCGAGCAGATGGATCTCATTTCCCTCCTTGTCGGTTCCGATCGGCTCGTAGAGGGAAATCTCCCGTGCCGTTTTCTTTTTGCTCCGAAGATACATCAGCAGCTCATTATCAATACAGCGGGCGGCATATGCGGCCAGCCGGTTTCCTTTTTTCGAATCATATGTCATCACCGCCTTGATGAGGCCGATCGTTCCAATGGAAATCAGATCGTCGAGATCATCGGGCAGGCCCTGATACTTTTTCACAACGTGCGCGACCAGGCGCAGATTCCGCTCGACCAGAATGTCTCTGGCTTTTGTATCGCCCCTCTGATACGCATCCAGACAGCTTTTTTCTTCCTGTGCAGACAGTGGTTTTAAAAAGGGTTCCAAGAAAAGCGGCACCTCAAAGGGGATTTTTCTTTATTTTATGTTTGAATTGCAGGAAACGTGCCTGTCTGCTATACTGATAAGATCAGCCGGGTTTTCCGGCACTCGACATTATATTTTTAAGAGGAGGTTTCCTTTTATGACAGACCAGAAAAACGGACAGGAATATCTTTCTTTTGTGCTGGAAAAGCTGCAGGCGCGTCTTGCCGAGATCAGCCAGTCTCTGCTGGACGGACAGAAAGAGATTGAAAATATGCACGATTATTACTGGCAGAACTATACCGAGATGGACCAGTACGGATATGAGGATTACGACAATCAGCAGGCACTGCTGCATCAGGTGAATGCGAATCAGGAGCAGCTTCTTCTGCGGAGCCGATTCCGGAAAATGCTGGATTCTCCGTTCTTCGGGCGTGTGGATTTCCGCTATGACGGGGATGATGAGCCGGAAATTTTCTATATCGGCATCGGCAATTTTGCGGAGCGGCCGGGCGAGCTGCCGCTGATTTACGACTGGAGAAGCCCGGTCAGCGGTCTTTTCTACGATTTTGACCGCGGGCCGGCTTCCTATCTGGCGCCGGGCGGCGAGATGACAGGGGAAATCTGTTCCAAGTGGCAGTATAAGATCCGGGATGGAAAGATGATTTACGGATTTGAGAGTGATGTGAAAATTGATGATGATATTTTAAAGGCGGAGCTTGGCAGCAACGGCGAGGTACAGCTGAAAAATATTATCCGCACAATTCAGAAGGAACAGAATGCGATCATCCGCAATACGAAGGACCGGATTCTGGTAATTCAGGGAGCGGCGGGAAGCGGCAAGACATCGGTGGCGCTGCATCGGATTGCCTACCTTTTGTATCATGACAGACAGAATCTGAAGTCTTCGAATATTCTGATTTTATCGCCGAACGGGGTATTTTCGGATTATATTTCACATATTCTGCCGGAGCTCGGTGAGGAGAATATTCAGGAGATGAGTTTTGATCTCTTTGCTTACCGCAAATTACAGGACACGGCGGCGGACTGTGAGGATCGCTGTGATCAGATTGAGCGGGAGATGCGGGATCCAAAAGCCGCAGAACGGTTTGCTTTAAAACAGTCGCAGGCGTTTGTGGACCAGATGGAGGGATTTGCGCTGGAGCTTGAGGACGAGCTGATGAATTTCTCAGACGTTTCGTATAAGTCGTTTGTGAAGTCAGAATCGGAGATTATTACGCTGTTTTATGACAAGTTTGCGGATATTCCGCTGCTCTCGCGGATGGATGCGGTGGCGGAGACGTTTATTGACGAGATCGAGACGCTGCTGAACCGGGATCTGCCGGAGGAGGAGCGGATTCCGCTCATCGAAAAATTCCAGAAGATGTATGAGACGATGGATTTTTATGTTCTCTACAATCGTTTTCTGAAGAAAGAGGGATATCAGACGCTGCCGCGGCGGCCGTTGGAGAAGCGGAAACTGCGGTATGAGGATGTGTATCCGGTTCTGTATCTGAAGTACCGCCTGTCGCGGCAGGCGGAGCGGTCGAATATTAAGCATCTGGTGATTGATGAAATGCAGGATTATTCGCGGCTCCAGTATCTGATTATCCGGCGGATGTTTTCCTGTAAGATGACGATTCTCGGCGACCGGGCGCAGACGATGGCGGATCAGCAGCAGGATGTACTGCAGTTTTTACCGGGGATTTTCGGGAAGGATCTGCGGCGGATTGAGATGCGGAAGAGTTACCGGAATACGGTGGAAATTGCGTCGTATGCGGCAAATCTCATTGGCGTGACGGATCTGGAGCTGTTTGAACGGCACGGAATGCCGGTGTTGGAACGGGATGTCACGGATCTTGAGGCGGCTCTGCGGGAGGCAGTGGATACGCTGTTTCCAGATGAGAAAACGTATGAGACGGCGGCGGTGATTGTACCGGATGAGAAGACGGCGGAACGGGCTTATTTGATTTTGCGGGAGATTCTGGCAGAAAAAGATTTTGACTGTGAAAAGCGGCTTTCTTGGCTGAACCGTGACAGCTCCAGTTTTAAGAAAGGACTGACGGTTACCACATTTTATCTGGCGAAAGGGCTGGAGTTTGATCAGGTGTTCTCTATTTTCCCGAAGGACGAGAAACGGGAGATAATGATGCAGGCGCAGTATATTGCAGCGACCAGGGCATTGCATGAGCTGAGAGTGTATCATATTTAAAAACAGGGAGATCCTCCGAAAAAATTCGATTGGATCTCCCTGTCATTTTTATTTTCGATCAGATATGATAGAATCCTGCGGACTGTGCCGGGATGGTGATGGTTCCGTCTTTGGATTCTGCTTTTCCTCCGATCGTGTAGAGGGCATCCTTCAGCTCTGCACTGTATGGGAAGGACTGCTCTTTGTCGGATGGGTTGATGATAACGAGGACTTTTTCACCCTCAGCCTCACGGACGTATGCCAGCGGATACTGGTTTTTCTCTGCATAAACGAACTCGATGGTTCCGCGGCTTAAGAGTGCTTTGCTGCTCTGGCGGATCTGGATGAGTTTTTTAACTTCGTGGTACAGGGAATCCAGATCGGCCATCTGTGCTTTGGCGGTCGGACGGTCTTTGCCCGGATCCATGGTGATGTAGAGGTCACTGGCCGGTGCGCTGGAGAATCCTGCGTTGGTGCTGTCATCCCACTGCATCGGAGAACGGGAACCGGTGCGGTTGTA
>ERZ773277.2045-NODE-2045-length-14265-cov-2.929979_pt1 | contig 14265 bp, 10 predicted proteins | sample MGYA00511957_ERZ773277 | MGnify/ENA primary metagenome ERZ773277 (study PRJEB29015, sample SAMEA2737800) | human gut metagenome | biome: human gut; feature: human-associated habitat; material: faeces | place: China | collected 2012 ... | reverse complement strand
TGATGCTTTTCTTCTTCATAAGAAAGCTGGTGTGGGGAGACCCTGTTGCGGGATGGCCGTCACTTGTGTGCATCATACTGTTTGTATCAGGACTCCAGTTCCTGTGCATAGGAATAATGGGTAAATATATCGCCAAGACATATATGGAGACCAAGGGAAGACCACATTATATAATTTCCGACACCAATAAAGACGACGTGAATAAGATAAATTGATAACATTATGAAGCTGTATTGTGATGGAATGGTTATGATACAGCTTTATTTGGATGATAAGACGTTTTATGTAATATTTACATCCGTTACAGGTACATATAGTTGTAATTTGACTACTTGATAGCTTATAATTTAGATGATACTGTTTTAGTCAAATGGGGCTTATGTTTGGTAGACATGGGGGTAACATGCAATGAATCTTACAGTAAAATGTCCATCCTGCGGCGGTGTTGTGGTACTGAATCCTAAGACGAGGCAGCTGCAGTGTACGCAGTGTGATTCGGTGATCAGCAGAGGCATAGGAGAAGAAAACTCTGCCATGACCAGGAATGAGGATGGAGAGCTTGTAGATAAGAGAAGCTATAAGGCAATTCAGAAGATTGCCAGAATAAAAAGATACATAACTGATGCCACGGATACGATATACACATTGGATGAGATCAATATTGGAAAGGATGATGAATCACCAAGGTATATGGATATGAATCTATATGAATGTACATCCTGTGGTGCAAGACTTATGGTGAAATCCACGGAAACTTCCAGTTTCTGTGCGTATTGTGGGCAGCCGATGATATTGGTTGACAGAGTTAAGGATGAACTGGAGCCGGATCTTATTATTCCATTTGGAATTTCTCAGAAGAGAGCAGAACAGCTTATACGTGACAGGTTCTGTAAGGGGTGGTTTGTTCCGGATGAGATAAAGAAATTTGAGATTGATAAGATACGAGGAATATATATACCATATTGGCTGGCGTCTTATCATGTTAGAAAAAAGCTCAAGTATGTATTTCAGGAGAATGAAAAAGGCGAGCGCGTTAGTAATTATGAAAAATGCTTTGGTTCTATAGCAGTAGTTGCACAGAAAGCTGCAGACAGAACTATCACACACAATTGTATGAGAGATTGTGAGTGTACAGTTCCAAGGGTACCTGGGGATGCAACAAGAAGATTGAATGATCACATTTCGGGAAGGCTGGAACCTTATGATTTCGACAAGGCTTTGACGTTTTCTCCAGAATATCTGTCCGGATTTTACACGGACAGGTACGATGTACCAGCTGCCGAGATCGCAGCCGTTGCAAAGAGAAAGAGCAATGATGCGGTGAAGGAAGAGATGATGAGTGATGTTCCGAAAAACGCACGGGTTACTGAGGAAAAAACGGATATAAAGATGACGGATATTGAGTATGCATTGCTGCCAGCGTGGTTCATGACTTTTCGTTATCAGGGAATACTCTATACCGTGGCGGTGAATGGGCAGACCGGCAAGGTCGTGGGAAATGTCCCATCCAACAGATTTAAGGTTGGGGCATCCATAGCAATACTTATGACAGTGATGGTTGTGCTGTGTACATATGTATCTGTATTTGTTGGGGGACTTATGACGGATCTGTATAGGATAAGTGCAGATGTGGGTGATTCAAGTGGAGCTTTTATGGTATTTTCCGCGTATGTGGCTGGAGTTATATATAGTTTGGTGAGCTTCTGGCGTGCGATCAACAAGCTTCACAGATCAAGGATAGATATTCACAGATTCAGAAGCTATGGCACTATAGAATACGTTAAGGAAAGGCAGGATAAGACATGGGTTCGATAGTATTTTTGTATGTTGCAATAGGTATCGTGTGCGGGATATGCTTAACGGTATCCATAGTGATTTCTGCTCTTGTAAGATCCAACAATATTGGACAGAATGAGGAGAAAAAAGCGGAATATGTTGATTATGCCACATTTGTGTATCATGCAAAGTATGACAGTCACAGCCCGATTAACTATTTCGATGGCTATTATAAGGATTGAGTCAGATCCTTCAATATTGCACAGAAGTTTATAGAGCAATGATATGATGACAAAACCAGGGGGATTTGGTATCATATTTTTGATATATTTTCACACAGGGAAAGGAATTGGAGGTAACAGGAATGAACGAGAATCAGGATCAGCAGTTTGGTCAGCCACAGGGAAAACAGCAGGCGGCGGAGAACAGCCAGCCACAGGCAGATCAGCAGGCAGCGGCTTACAGCCAGCCGCAGATGAGTCAGCAGGGAGTGTACAATCAGCAAGGCTATGGCCAGCAGATGAACCAGCAGGGTGCATACAATCAGCAGGGTTACGGCCAGCAGATGAACCAGCAGGGTGCATACAACCAGCAGGGCTACGGTCAGCAGATGAACCAGCAGATGTATGGTCAGCAGGGCTACGGCCAGCCACAGATGAACCAGCAGATGTACGGCCAGCAGGGCTATGCACAGCCACAGCCGAAGAAGCCATCAGCAGTGGGCAATATGATAAATGATCTTCTCAAGAATGTGATAGGTCTTTTCAAGAGCCCTGCAGATACAGCGGGTGAGATGGTTCAGAGTGACAACATGGTTCCTGGCGGAATACTTGCAGGAGTAAATGCCATCCTCTCACTTATATTTGTAACTGTCGGATTCCTCATAATGGGATTTGACTTTGGCGATTCAATAGCAAAGGGATTCTACATGTTCTTCTTCACTATAATCGCAGCAGTCATCATGACAGCAGCGGTATTTATCGCCGGAGGAATTATATTCAAGGGTGGAATCACATTTGGAAAAGCACTTAACGCCGTTGGTGTATTTGCACTTTATGAGGCAATAGCAATGGTTGCAGGAATCATATTTGAGATCATCTCAGCACTCTTCCACAAGGTTGATTTCCTCAGCGGAATCATCGGAGGCTTTGGATACATACTCTTCCTCGGAATAAGCCTTTGCGGAATCGTGATCGCAGCTCATGCGTTATTCGATAACCTTGAGACAAATGACAACTCAAAGATATTTGCAGTTATCGCTGCTATAGTTATCTCAGTATTCCTCATCACTGTTATAGATAACATCGCAGAAAAGATATTCAGTGACAGCGCAACATGTGCAGAGCAGGTACTCAGCTACTTCAAGAACGCTGCAACAGTATTTGGTTACCGTCACTGGTAAGACATAATTTATAAATATTTTACGGGAAGCAGACAGATCTGAAAATTGACAGGTTTGTCTGCTTTTGTTAAAATATAAAGGTGTTTTTGGTGTTAACTTATATAAAAGGGTGGCAAAGATATGGTAAAGGAAAGGACGGGTTATGGTAAGAAAGGTTGGTTTAACTGACAGTGTTGGTTTTGCTTGTCTGGAAGATCTACAGTTGTCGAACTCCTATATGTGGGGTACCGCAATCAGTCTGGACTATTGTGGCAGAGAGGATTGTATAAAAGGCTGGAAGTTTGGTCCATACGTCAGAGAATCATATGTTATCCATATGGTAAAGAAGGGCAAGGGTACATTTACAATTGCGGGGAAGACTTATGAACTGGGACCTGGACAGGCGTTTATCATCAGACCTGGTGAGGAGACTACTTACAGGGCTGACGATGATGATCCATGGAGCTACATGTGGGTTGGATTTCATGGCTACAGAGCTGAAGATTTTATTGAGGCGATGGGGTATGTAAAGGGCTCACCTATCATCAAGATAGAGCAGATGGATACGTGTGCAGAATGTATCAACAAGATGCTCGAATATTCCCAGATCACACGTATAAACGAGGTGAAGAGAATGAGTGCACTGATGCTTCTCTTCGCAACCATTATGGAGGATAATGCCTCCGATGCGCAGGAATCTGATAACATTGAGTATCCAAGTAAGATATATGTAAAGGCTGCTGTCGACTTCATAACAGAGAAGTACATGAACAAGATCAAGATCGATGACATTGCGGATTTCATAGGAATCAGCAGAAGTCATCTGACAGGAAGCTTCAAGAAGGAGATGGGTGTATCTCCTCAGGAGTATCTTATCAACTTCAGATTGGAGAAAGCTGCAAGTCTTCTCCGGTCATCAAAGGAACAGATCAATATAATCGCATATCAGTGTGGTTATGAGGATTCTCTTTCTTTCTCCAAAGCATTCAAGCAGAAGTTTGGAATGAGTCCTAAGTCATTCAGGAATCTTGAGGTTGAGCTTGAGACGAATGATGCCAAGTTTGGACATGAGGCTTCGAAGCTGTAAGATATAATTGAATCAAAAAATTTGAATTAAGCAAAAGGCGGGTGTGCGATTTGTCGCACATCCGCCTTTGCTGTATTTACGATATACGGTAAAAACTACTGTCTGCCATGATATGAATTGTCAACGATAAGCTTCTTGGTCACCTTTGTGGATTCAGGATTATCCTCATCTGATTCAGATGTCTGGTCATCGCTGTGCATCCATGAAGCAGGATCGTCGTCCGTGTACTTCTTTGTGACCTCATCCAGATATGGGGTGAATGCCTTCAAAAACATGAATGATGATACATATGCTATAAGGCCAAAGCCACATACTATGAACACGAATATACCTACCATGAATACCTGAGTGCTGGATAGCAGAACATATGCAGGCAGAGTGTAGAGAACCATGATCACTATTGTAAATATGAAGTTCTTGGCTGCCAGGTAAATGGACTGCAAGAGAAGGTTCTTCAATGTGTTCTTAAAGGCACTTATGACAGGGAACAGGTAAATTGCGATGAAGCATGTCAATATCATAAGCACGACACTGGTGTAGTACATGAGCTTGTTCTCCTGTGGACCACCCTTGCCAAAAAGGTTGAAATCCAGAGTGAATATAAATGATATAAGAAGGAATAGCAGCCATGAAATCGTTGACTGTTTGAAATTATCCTTGAAGCCTTTGAAGAATAATTTCACTACACCTCCATTTTCGCCTGTCCTCTGCTTCTTTAACAGAGTGAAATACATTGCACTCATGGAAGCTCCCATGGTGACTATGGGAATACTACACAATATAAATAGAATGTTCACTATTATAATATCGCCGAGCGTTCCAAAAAATCTGGAAAACCAGCCGTCACTGCTGAAAATGTTCATAAAATTCCTCCTGATGTAAAAAGTGATAATATCGTTTGTTTAACTATAGCACAAAAAGGTATGCCAATATATAGCGAATTTTACAATTTACCATATGTATTCTACATTATACCATAAAATAGCACAAAAACAGCGAACTTAACTACTTAAAAATATACATTTGTGACAAAACCCCATGATATTTTGACATTTTTCCATGTAAAAATCTTCACCAAAATTTTATAATTCAATCATAGAAAGCACACAGAACGCCGTAAGGCGAACCGGCAGAACAGGACGCAGAATTCAGGGTATGAAAGAGAATGTGGGTGTCGTAAATCCTGCCGGTGATGTAAAAAGGAGGAAGGTTTTATGAGAAGAACAATGAAGAAAGCTGTAGCAGTAGGGCTTGCAGCAGCAACAGCATTTTCACTGTGCGCATGTGGCGGCGGTGATGGAAGCAAGGGTAGCAGTAAGGATGCACTTGAGGTGGTTATCTGGGATAACAATCAGCAGAAGGGTCTGCAGCAGATATGTGATCTCTTCACAGAAGAGACAGGAATCAAGGTTGATGTACAGGTTAAGGAGTGGGATTCATACTGGACACTTCTTGAGGCTGGAGCATCAGGTGGAGATATGCCGGATGTATTCTGGATGCACTCCAACAACTCACAGATGTACATGAAGAACAACAAGCTCTTAAAGCTCGATGACTACATTGAGAAGAGCGATAAGGTTGATATGAGCAACTACATGTCAGAGATCACAGAGCTCTACACATATGATGGCTCATATTACGCAGTACCAAAGGATTACGATACAATCGCTCTCTGGTACAACAAGAAGATGTTTGATGATGCAGGACTTTCTTATCCAGATGAGACATGGACATGGGATGACCTCTATGATGCAGCTAAGAAGCTTACTAATGGCGATCAGTACGGTTTCTGTATGAACACATCAAACGATCAGGACACATACTACAACATGGTTTACTCAATGGGCGGTTACATCGTAAATGACGATCACACAAAGTCAGGATATGACGATGCCAACACTATCAAGGCTATGGATTATGTAGGAAAGCTCCTCAAGGATTGCTGCCCACCGGCAACAACAATGTCAGAGACAGGTACAGACGTTATGTTCCAGTCAGGTACAGTAGCAATGATCACACAGGGTTCATGGATGACAGCAGGATTCCTTGACAACGAGTATCTCGTTGAGAACTGTGACGTAGCAATTCTTCCATACGACAAGACAACAGGTATGAGAACTTCTATCTGTAACGGACTTGGATGGGCTGCATCAGCAGACACAAAGAGACCAGATGACTGTTGGAAGCTTATCGAGTGGTTAGGTTCAAAGGAAATGCAGGAGAAGCAGGCTGAGCTCGGTGTAACAATGTCAGCTTACGAAGGCACATCAGACAAGTGGGTTAACTGCACAGACAAGTTCAACCTCAACGCTTACCTTGATATCACAAAGGATTCAACAGTTTCAGGTGTTACAAATGAGCTCGTGCTCAGACCTTACACATACAATTCAACAGTATGGTCACAGGCTGCACAGACATTCTTCGCAGATGCATGGGCAGATCCATCAAAGATGGAGCAGTCATGTAAGGACTTCGCAGTTCAGATGAACCAGTACATCGATGAGGAAGACAAGTAATCCTACAGAGCATTTATAAGATAACATAACAGTGGGTAGGATGAAGGTCCTGCCCATTGCTTACCAGAAACAATGGGGTGTTAATTACAGTATAAATGATAAGAGGAGGGATTTTATGTCAGATAACAACAAGAAAGTTGAAGAAAAAGCGGCTGAGATAATTCAGGCTACAGAGACACAGACAGTTAAGCCGGCAGCAGCAGAAAATAAAGAGTTCAAGAAAAAGAAGTCAACAACATGGGAAAGAAACCAGCGCAAATGGGGCTGGGCATTCATCCTCCCAACAATGATAGGAATCATCGTACTTAACTTATGGCCTATAGTACAGACAATATATCAGTCATTCTGTAAGGTTGGATCATTCGGAGATTCATCATTTGCAGGATTTGCAAATTACAAGAAGATGTTTGCTGACCCTGAGGTATGGCAGTCACTTCTCAATACATTCAAGTATGCGATCATCGAGGTTCCATTCTCAATTGCAATTGCACTTATACTTGCAGTATTCCTGAATCGTAAGATGCATGGAAGAACAATATACAGAGCAATATTTTTCCTGCCAATGGTAGTTGCACCAGCAGCCGTAGCCATGGTATGGAGATGGTTATACAATTCACAGTTCGGTCTGTTAAACCACATCCTTGGTGCAAAGATCGAGTGGATATCCAATCCAAAGATCGCATGGATTTCAGTTGCAATCATCGGTGTATGGTCGATCATTGGTTACAACATGGTTCTGTTCCTTGCAGGACTTCAGGAGATACCTAAGGATTACTACGAGGCAGCAGATATTGACGGAGCATCAGGAGTAAGATCATTCTTCAAGATCACTCTTCCACTTCTCTCCCCTACAGTATTCTTCGTACTCGTAACAAGAGTAATCGGAGCACTTCAGGTATTCGACCTTGTATACATGGTAATGGATATTTCCAATCCGGCCCTCAAGAAGACAGAATCCATCGTATATCTGTTCTACCAGTACTCATTCCAGAATGGTAACAAGGGTTATGGATCAGCAATAGTAGTTCTTCTTCTCGCAGTCATCATGGTACTTACAGTATTCCAGATGATCGGTCAGAAGAAGTGGGTTCATTATAACTAGGAAGGGGGAATCGATATGACAAGAGGCGTACAGTTTAAGAGAAGAATGCAGAGATTATTGATTCACCTCATTCTGATCATATTCTCAATCATTATGATAGTGCCATTTGTATGGATGACACTCACAGCATTTAAGACAGTAACAGAGGCAACTTCGGTAAGTCCATTCGTAATATTCCCATCACAGTGGCGTACAGACGCGTTCACTACTGTTTGGAATAATATGAACTTCCTTGTTCTCTACAAGAACACATTACTGCTCATATTCTTTAGAGTTGTGTGTGCATGTCTCACAGCAACACTCGCAGGATATGCATTTGCAAGACTTAAGTTCAAGGGCAGAGACTTTATGTTCTCCCTGATACTTTTCCAGATGATGATTCCTTCACAGATATTCATCATCCCACAGTTCCTGATGATCAGTAAGATGGGACTGACAAATACAATGTTCGCCCTGGTATTCCCAGGTATCGTAACAGCGTTTGGTACTTTCCTGCTCAAGCAGGCTTACATGGGACTTCCTGGAGATCTCGAGGAGGCAGCAAGACTTGACGGATGTAACATTCCAAAGACATTCGTGTTCGTTATGGCTCCACTTGCAAGATCATCGATGGTTGCCCTCGGTATATTCACAGCAGTGTTCGCATTCAAGGATCTGATGTGGCCACTGGTTGTAAACAGCAGTGCAAACAAGATGCCGCTCTCAGCAGCTCTTGCAACAATGCAGGGACAGTATCAGTCCAATTATCCACAGCTGATGGCTGCATCTCTTATATCATGTATACCAATGATCGTTATATACCTGATATTCCAGAAGCAGTTCGTAGAAGGTATTGCAACATCAGGTGGAAAGCTCTAAAGAAAGTTAAAGAAGATATTATATATGACCACAGGGTGACGTCGGTTACTGACGCCACCCTTGTGAAATATATCGTAAGTGCGAAGCACTTGCGATGCTGCAGACGCCGCGCGAAGCGCCTCTCATGCGTCTGTTTCAAAATATATCGTAAATACGAAGTATTTACGATGCCGTGGACGCCGCGCGGAGCGCCTCTCATGCGTCCACTCCAAAATATATCGTAAGTGCGAAACAAAAGGAGGACGTCTATGAAAAAGCCGATAATCACGGAAGAAGAAAAACAGAAGATCAAAGAGATGGACTCCATACGCAAAAAAATAGGATATATCTGGGATTATTACAAGCTTTGGATAATCGGTGCGGTCGTTCTCGTGGGACTTGTAGTGTATTTCACTGTTGTGTTTGCAACGAGGGAGGACAAGCCGATACTGGATGTTGTCCTTGTGAACAACTACGATGATGTTTCAGAGGACTGCAGGCTGACACAGGGGTTTGTGTCGTATGTAGGGGAAGAAAATCTCCCGGGAAGGGTTACATTTGACAACAATGCATTTTTTAATCTGGCAAATAACTCAGATTATAAGAACAGTTACTATATGAAGGTGCTGGCATACCTTGAGGCGGACACTGCTCAGGCAGTCTTGTGCCAGTATGACAATCTCATAGGTCTGGCGAAGAGCGGCAGACTTGCAGACCTGTCGGATGAGAAGGTCGGCGATATATATGATAAGTATAAGGATAGGATAATTTATTACGAGGATGAAGAGGGGAAGAAGATACCTGTCGGAATAGATGTATCTGAAGGATACAAGGCGGCAGGACTTACTGAGTACACAGATGGCAAGGCATATATTGGATTGTCAGCATATGCGGCGGATTATGGATATGTGGAGAAATTTGTGGACTACATGGTGGAACTTGGAATACAATCCGGCGGAGCCGGTTGTAGATAAATTATGAGGAAAGATCAGTCAAATGAAATTTGGCTGTAGAGAAACTGGAGATCACGAAAAGGAGGACTTGGGCATGGCAATATTGATAAATGAAGAGAAAAAGCTTTTCACATTGAACACCAAAAATACTACATATCAGATGAAGGTGATCGACTATGGGTATCTGGCTCATCTGTATTATGGCAAGAAAATGGACGGGGATATGTCATATGTCATAACTCATTACGATAGAGGATTCTCAGGCAATCCTTATGAAGCACAGGAGCACAGAGAATTCTCTCTAGACAACATTCCACTGGAATATAGCTGCTACGGCAACGGAGATTTCAGGACTCCGGCATTCAACATAAAGGACATAGAGGGAATACATGGATGTGATCTCAGATATGTTTCATATGAGGTGATGGACAGTAAGTATAGTCTCAAGGGACTTCCTGCTGCTTACACAAATGACGGCGAGAAGGGTGAGACCCTTAAGATCGTTCTTCAGGATCCTCAGGTGGGAGTGGAGGTTGATCTTCTGTATGGAATTATAGAGGATAAGGATCTGATCACAAGATCAGCTATAGTCAGAAATATAAGCGATGCGGATATATTTGTGGCAAAGGCATCAAGTATGAGCCTGGATTTTGTGACAGGTGATTATGATCTCATCCACTTCCACGGAAGACATGCTATGGAGCGCATGTATGAGAGAGAAGCTATAAATCATGGTGTGAAGAAGATCGGAAGCACAAGGGGTACATCAAGCCATCAGCACAGCCCATTTGTGGTTATAGCAGGCAAGGATGCGAATGAGGATGCAGGTGACTGCTATGGAAGCTCATTTCTCTACAGCGGAAGCTTCAACTGTGAGGTTGAGAAGGATCAGACAGATCAGGTGAGACTCAATATGGGTGTTCAGGATGAGATGTTTGAGTATGTGCTCTATCCTGAGAGCGAGTTTGTGGCACCTGAGGTAGTTATGGTTTATTCACCTGATGGATTTGCTGACATGTCACATAAGATGCATGACGTTGTGAGATACAATATCTGCCGCGGTGAGTACAAGACAAAGAGGAGACCTATTCTCATCAACAGTTGGGAGGCAGTATACTTCGATTTCAATGGTGATGATATAGTTAATATAGCAAAGCAGGCTTCAGAGCTCGGCGTTGAGATGCTGGTTCTGGATGATGGCTGGTTCGGTGTGAGAAATGATGACAAGTCAGGTCTCGGCGACTGGTTTGTAAATGAGGATAAGATGGGCGGCCCTATGGCTGATGTTGTCAAGAGGGTTAAGGATCTCGGCATGAAGTTCGGTATCTGGATCGAGCCTGAGATGGTATCCGAGAAGAGCGAGCTGTTCAAGGAGCATCCGGATTATGCATTTGTGATCCCTGGAAGAAAGCCTGTCATGGGAAGAAGCCAGCTCAATCTGGACTTCTCAAGAAAAGAGGTCGTAAACTGCATATTTGACCAGATGACAGCAGTGCTGGACAAGATAGATGTTGATTACATAAAGATGGATATGAACAGAAGCATCTTAAATGTATACTCCATGACTGAGGGAATCCAGAACAATGGAACTATCCTCTACAAGTATGTACTCGGTGTATATGACTTTATGGAGAGGCTTCAGGCGAGATATCCAAAGATGTTCATCGAGGGTTGCAGCGGCGGCGGCGGAAGATTTGATGCCGGAATGATGTATTACACACCACAGATCTGGTGCAGTGATGATACAGATGCCATCTGCAGACTTGACATACAGTATGGAACTTCATTTGGCTATCCTATATCGGTGGTTGGTTCACACGTATCAGCGGTTCCAAATCATCAGACAGGCAGGACAACTCCATTCAATACAAGAGCCGTTGTTGCCATGGCAGGAAGCTTTGGCTACGAGCTTGATCTGAACAAGGTCAGCGATGAGGAGAAGGAAGAGGTAAAGGCTCAGGTAGAAAACTACAAGAAGTACTGGGATCTTCTTCATAATGGACTTTACTACAGACTGACGGATGCGGATAAGAGCAAAGGTGTAGCTGCATGGTCATTTGTCGCAAGGGACAAGTCAGAGACCCTTGTCAATATCGTGACGGTGGAGAGCTTCTGCAATGCCCCTGTACCTTTTGTCAGAGTAAAGGGACTTGATGTGGATGCCACATATGTTGACGAGGAGACCGGCGCAGAGTACAGCGGACAGGGACTTGAACAGATAGGACTTCCTGTACCACTCAAGTTCGGCGAGTACAATGCTTACCAGATCCATCTGGTTAGAAAGTAAAATTGCATAAGTGATATTGTGTTATTTATACATAAATATTAATTATATTGTATTAAATTACAGCTTCATGATAATATGAGGCTGTAATTTTTTGTGCTTATATATTCGGCATAAATGTGCTGAATATGTATGGGAGAAAAAGGGAGGTTACATATGAAATTGAAGGGGATAATGGCTGCGGCTGTAACTGTAGCCATGGTGTCGTCGTGCATTCATATACCGATGACGACTGCACAGGCACAGACTTTACTGTCAAATATGACAGCGTATGCCGTACAGATGAATGAAGCTGAGATATCAGCAGCTACAGAGGATATTTCAGAGCTTGAGGGTGACTATGGGGTTGTGAACATAGTTAATGGCAAGGAGAGTAAAATATCATTTGTCACGGATGAGACAGGATATTATGAGATAATATTGCAGGGAAGCCAGTCACGGCTGATGCTTCAGGAGACCTTGTATAACAGTAAGAGTAAGCGCCTTGCTACAGGTAAAAAGGATGGCAGTGGATGCTGCAGGCTGGTATACAAGTGCACTGCGGGGGAGAAATACATTCTTGGGTCTAAGTATGCCCGTTCTTATACAGTTTCCGAAAGTGCAAATATAAGCGTGAGAAAGCTTCCGGATGTGGCGGCAATAAAAATGGTGCCGGATAATACAACGATACTGGAGGGAACACCAGACTCCATAACATCGGCGTACGCAACGGTAACCTATTCCGGTGGAAAGGTGCGCAGTTCAGGTATCAGCGGCTCAGACTGTAAGATAGATGGAGTTACATACAGTCTGTGGGTGAAGGATTCCAAGGGAAGTTATTATTATGAGGGCGATGAAGGGGATATGGTATCGTATGCGGATGCGGAAAAACTTCCGGCCGGTACGTATACTGTTCAGCTTACAGATAAAATGGATAGTGAGCCGAACCAGTCGACCAAGATATACGATTCGTACACTGCAAAGGTGCAGACTCCTGCTGAATATTTTGTAGGAAAAAGGAATATCAGTGAGACGGATACCTACGCATATGATACCAGGGTGGACGGTTACGAGTATTACAGATTTATACCATCTGCAACTGCTGACTTTGTGTTTGAAGTAGATAAATCATCAACTGCATTTATAGATGTATATGATTCGGACATGGCGGTGGTTGAGACCGATAATGACAGGTATTCATTTGTCAAGGGAAAGACCTATTATGTCAGACTTTCAGGAACAACGGATGATGACAATGAAACATTGAATGAGGTCAGGCTCAAGGCAAAGAAGTATGCGGCACCTTCAGGGGTGACATTGAAGCTGGCAAAGAGCGAATGGGCAGCCGGAACGCCGATAAGCTTCATGAATGGTGCGAGCAGTACAATAAAGTATAATGATAAGTCCACGGAAAGCATAGATCTGACCGGTGGAAGTGGATACAGTAATGGAAACAGATATACAGTATATTATTCGTCATCTGATGATAACTGGAAAGAGTACGAATATGAAAAAGGTGTAAATCTTTCAGAGGGCGAGTACAAAGTAGCTGTGGGATATAATGCGGCTGAGGAAGATCAGGAGCTGCTCGGCACGGCAGTGCTTAAGGTAGTGTCCATAGACAAGCTGAGCGCAGGACAGCTCTCCGAAGGTGACAACAATGTGAGTGTCGGAACGGATGAGTATGACAAGGCCTATTACAGTTTTGTCATGCCATTTGACGGAAGTGTGGTAATAGAAAGCGACAGTCCTTATTGTGTATATGAGTCCGGTGATGAGGGCCCGGTAGAGGTTACAGGAAAACTTACTGGAGGCAGCACTTATTACGTAGGCTTGTATAATGAGTTATCTACTTCCAAGACAAATGTGAGACTGAGCTTTATTCCGAAAGTGACAGATATGATTGCTGTTCCCGAGAACACAGATTTCATCAGAATGGGCAGCTACGATAAGGATATCAGCAGTTATGTAGATGGAACCAGAGTAAAGATCTCGTATGCTGACGGAAAAACAGAGGAGCTGGTGTTTGACGATTCGGACAGTGTGGAAACCTCCAGAGGAGACGAGGTACGTGCTGAGATAGTTACAGATATGGAAAATGAGTGCCCTGTCGGAGCGGCACAGATTAGGATATACACACTGTATAGTGAGGACTCTTATGCATATGACATAGAGATAAAGGATATAGAGGATGTTGCTGCCGGAAGTCTTGCGGAGGGATCTAACCAGGTAAGTCTGTCGGAGAATGGCAGTGTATATTATACGTTTAAGCCTTCGACATCCGCCAGGTATACATTTGCCCCAGTGGGTGGCATGGAGATCTACAGCAAGATCGACGCTGACGATGAGA
>ERZ773277.2030-NODE-2030-length-14369-cov-2.985259_pt1 | contig 14369 bp, 11 predicted proteins | sample MGYA00511957_ERZ773277 | MGnify/ENA primary metagenome ERZ773277 (study PRJEB29015, sample SAMEA2737800) | human gut metagenome | biome: human gut; feature: human-associated habitat; material: faeces | place: China | collected 2012 ... | reverse complement strand
TGCTGGAACGCGCCCCCGGCGTATGGATCGACGGGGAGAAAATATCAATCAACGGCAAGAGCGGCTCGAAGGTCTACGTCAACGACCGCGAACTGCGCATGGAGCCGGAACAGCTGCTGACCTACCTGCGGTCGCTCCGGGCCGAGGAGATTCAGAAAATAGAGGTCGTGCCCACCTCGGGCGCCGACTACGACGCCGACTCGGCGGGAGGCATCATCCGCATCACGCTCAAAAAACGCCGCGAGAACGGCGTCAACGGCTCGGTGGCGTTCAACACGACGCAGGGAGAGATCGTACACAGGTACAATCCGTCGGCCAACATCAACCTGCATTCGGGCCGCGTGGACTTCTACGCCTCGGCATGGGGATCTTTCGGAAAGGACGAGACCACCACCGGCGAGCAGACGCGCTACGAGGCCGCGGACAAGGAGCTGAACGCACATTCGTCGATGAAAGGCCGCAACCGCAGCCTCGGGGCCAGCGCCGGCGCGGTGGTCGAGATCGACAACAGGAACAGCGTCGGCGCGGAGTTCGAGTACTGGCGCAACCGGAACGGGGAGCCGAACGACACCTACACGGATTTCCGGAACGCCGGCACGGTAACACGCACGGACAGCCATTTCGACAAACTCGACATCCGCAACAACTACTCGGCGACGTTCAATTACATCCGCAAGATCGACACGCTCGGCTCGACGCTCAAACTCCTTGCCGACTACACGCGCCGCGAAACCGACTCCGGAAACGACAACTTCAGCCGCATGACGGCTCCGGGAACGACGGCGGATTCGACCTACCGCGACAACACCGAGAGCGTCTACAACGTCGCCACGGCGACGCTGGCCCTCGAAAAGAGGTTTTCGCCCCGCTGGACGCTCAAGGCCGGAGCCAAATACACCTACAACGACATGCACAACGACGCGCTCTACGAATACCTCAAGGGCGACGCATGGACGCGCAACGACAACCAGAGCTTCACGATCGACTACACGGAGAACATCGCGGCGGCCTACGCCGTCGCCTCGGCGCAGCTCGGCCGCTGGGGCCTCGTGGCAGGTCTGCGCGGCGAGTACACCCACACGACGGGAAAAAGCGTCGGACAGGATTATTTCTCGCTCTTTCCAAACGCCAACGTCTCCTTCGCCCTTTCGAAGGAGAAAGGATGGTCGCTGATCGCCCAATACGCCCGGACCATCGAACGGCCGCGCTTCTGGTGCCTCAACCCCCAGCGGATGCAGATTTCGGACTACACCTACCAGACGGGAAACCCGTCGCTCGACCCGGCGTTCAAGCAGGACGTGAACCTCACGCTGGTGGCCGCCCACAAATACACCCTCACGGCCGGCGTGCAGCTCGTCAGCGGCGAGATTCAGCAGACGATACAGGCAGACCCGGAGAATCCCGACCTGCTGCAACTGGCATGGGTCAACTACGACCGCACCAAAAACTATTACGTCTCGGTCAATCTGCCTTTCCAGCCCGCGAAATGGTGGCAACTGAACGCCAACTTCACCTACATGCGCCACGGTGAGCGCGTCGAGCAGCACGGCGCCGAAACTTTCTACAACTGGGCATTCGGCAGCATCTCGACGACCTTCACGCTCCCGGCGAAATTCTACATCGACCTCTCGTACAACTATCAGAGCCGCATCGACCTGGGCAACTGCTGGGTCGAACCCGACCACCGGTTGCAGGCCGGCGTGAAGAAACGCTTCGGCGACCGGTTCACCGCCTCGTTCTCGGTGCAGAACCTTCTGGACCAGGGACAGGTGATCGGAGCGCACGGCGACGGATTCGTCCGCACGATGAACGCCCGGCAGACGTGGAGCAACCGCTCGTTCCGAATCGGGCTGACCTACAACTTCAAGTCGGGGAAGGCCTTCAAGCGCAAAGCCGTCGAGGCGGGGTCGGCCGACGAAAAGAGCCGGCTGTAACGGTACGAAGACAAACGCGCCGGCGTCGGAGGCGATTCCTCCGGCGCCGGCGTGTTTTTGCAAAATCCGTCAGCGGGTACGGCGGATGCGCGGCAGCGGCAGGCGGCGCGCCCAGCGCACGGCCCAGCGCGGCAGGCGCGGACGGGCCATCCACCGGGCCAGGTGCGTGACGGAGGTGGGGATGCGGATCGATTTGCCGGCGATGATGAGCGTCACGGCGACGAGGATCAGCAAAACGCCGGTTCCGATGCGCAGCGTGAACCGCTCGCCGAAGACCGCGACGCCGAAAAACAACGCCGTGACGGGTTCCAGCGCCCCGAGGATCGCCGTGGGCGTGGAGCCGATGCGGCGGATGGCCCCGGCCATCGCGACCAGCGAAACGATCGTCGGGAAAAGCGCCAGCGCAACGGCGTTGACCCACATCAGAGGCGAAGGGACGGGTTGCAGATCGGCACAGCCCCGCAGCCGAACGACATAGACCAGCGAGCCGAAAACCAGACAGTAGAAGGTGAGTTTCTCGGTCGGAAGGTCCTTGAGCGACGAGCGGTTGACGGCGACGATCCAGACCGCATAGGAAAGCGCCGAAAGGAAGACCAGCACGACGCCCGCGAGGTTGAGCGTCGCGCCGTCGCCCCCTTTGTAGAGCAGCGAGATGCCCCCGCACGCCAGGGCGATCGAGACGACCGTGGCGGCGGTGACCCGCTCGCGGAAACCCACGGCCATGATGACCGCGACCATCACCGGATAGACGAACAGGATCGTCGAGGCGATGCCGGCGTCCATGAGGTTGTAACTCTCGAAAAGCAGCAGCGACGAGACGGAGAAGAGCACGCCCATAGCCGCAAGCGGCAGGACGTCGCGCCGCCGCAGGGCGAACGACTGCCGCCGGAACAGCATCAGCGCACCCAGCATCACCACAGCCAGCACATAGCGGTAGAACAGCACGGAATCCACTCCCAGGCCCGCGCCGTAAAGCGGCAGCGCAAAGAGCGGATTCAGTCCGTAGCTGGCCGCGGCTATGGCTCCCAGCACATAACCGCGGGAATGTTCCGAGATCATTTAGAAGGTGACCTGCGGAGCGGCCGCGGCCCCTTCGGCCGACTCGAAATAGGGCTTCTGGCCGAAGCCGAACATCCGCGCGACGAGGTTGGCCGGGAAGCGGCGCACCGAAACGTTGTACTGCTGCGCCGCGGCGTTGAAGTCCTTGCGGGCGACGGCGATGCGGTTCTCGGTCCCTTCGAGCTGGGCCTGCAATTCGAGGAAATTCTGGTTGGCCTTCAGGTCGGGATAGCTCTCCGACACGGCGATCAGGCGGCCCAGCGCGGAGCGCACTTCGGCCTGCGCCCGAGCCGTTCGGGCGTCAGGTCGTCGGCCGAAAGGTTGATCGACGTGGCCCGGGCGCGCGCCTCGGTAACCTCGTTCAGGGTCTGCGTCTCGTGGGCCGCGTAGCCCTTCACGGTGTTGACCAGATTGGGAATCAGGTCCGCACGCCGCTGGTACTGCGTCTCGACGTTGGACCAGGCGCTTTTAAGCCCCTCCTCCCTGTTCACAAAACCGTTATAGGTCGCATAAAAGAAGATCGCCACCACGGCGACTACGCCGATCCAAATCCATTTTTTCATAACAGAAGCTATTTATATATTTAAACTCATTTCGCATCAAACCGCCGCAGTCGCAGCCTCCGGCGCCGTTTACAAGCCAGACCCCGTCCCAAACCCTTCCTTCAGGGGAAGGGCTTGTCGCGACGCAACCGAATTGCAGACGCTTTTCAGCCCAACATGCAACGCCCCGGAACTCTGCACCTTAAACTACCAGCGCGAACCGGCTCCGCCGCCGCCGAAGGAGCCTCCTCCGAAGCCGCCGCCCATGCCGCGTCCGAAGCCGCCGCCGATGATCGTGCCGCCCCCGGCCCCGCCGCCGAAATTGTCGTCGCGCAGGTTGCGCGAACGCCGCTTCACGACCGCACCGCAGTTCGGGCAGACATACGTATATTCGACCAGCCGGTAGTTCCGCGTGACGCTCAACACCTGCTGCGACTGCTGTTTCAGCGTCAGCTTACGGCACTTCGGACAACGGCGGGAGAAATAGTAGTTCGCCAGCACCATGCCCAGCGGGAAGATCACGAAGCCGAAGACGATCGTGAAGATCATCCATGCCGGAAGGTCCTCGTCGGCGTCGCCGCCCAGATCGACCTCGCCGCCTTCGAGGATCGTGGCCGCAGCCCCCACCCCGGCGACCATGCCCGCGCTGTAATCCCCCTCGCGGAAGGCCGGAAGCATATAGTTGAGCTGAATGCGTTTGCAGAGCGCGTCGGGAAGGATGCCTTCGAGGCCGCCGCCCGTGACGAAGCGTATCTCGCTCAGGTCCTTCACCAGCAGGATGCCCAGTCCGTTATTGCTTTTGGCCGAGCCTACGCCCCAGCTGCGGAACAGATCGACGGCGAACGAGAACGTATCGCCGCCCGCGATGTCGTCGACGGCGACGACGGCGACCTGCGCGAGGCCCCGCTCACGCAGCGAGGCGCAGACGGAGTCGATATGCGCCACGGCGGCAGGCGACAGGATACCGTCGGGATCGGAGACATAGCGCCGCCGGTCCATACGCTGAACATTGGGAATCTCGTCCGCGCGGTAGGTTCCCGCAAGGGCGGGCAGCGCACAGGCGAGCAGCAGGCAAAGGATCGCAATGTTTCTCATGCGGCAAAGATAAAGAAAATGAAGAATTAAAAATGAAAAATGCAAAATTATAACGCAGGCTGCATCACAACGGCCCGAACAGTCGGGCTGCAAAGAGCATTACAACAGCCAATCATTCGCAAATAATAATTTTTAATTCTTAATTCTCAATTTTTAATTACACAATATCCGGTAGCTCCACGGGGCCATATCCTCCTCGACGCGGCCGCGAAGCTCGTAAGGCTCGCCCGTCATGGCGTCGGTGTACATCCCGGCGTAGATGCCCGTATAGTAATCGGCATGGATGGCGTAGGGCGAGAGGTTCATCACCGCAACGACGCGGTTGTCAGCCGTCTCGCGGACCAGCGTCATCAGGCAGTCCTCGGCGTTGTTGCGGATCTCGGTCATCGCGCCGCCCCGCTCCCCCGCCGCCAGGGCCGGGTTGTCGTGGCGCAACGCCGTGAGGCGGCGGTAGAACCCGGTGAAAGCGTTGGCCTCGTAACGGGGAATCGGATCGCGGTCGAAGAAGGCGAACGAATGGTCGTAGCCGAACTCCTGCCCCGTATAGACGAGCGGCATCGACTGCGGCAGCACGAACGTCAGCGCGGCCATGATTCCGGCCGCATCGCCCAGCCGGCGGAACTCGCTGCCGTTCCACGAATTCTCGTCGTGATTGGAGGTGAACATCAGCCGCATGGCCGAACGCGGATAACGGTCGCGGTCGGCGTAAAGGTAGTTGCGCAGATCCCACACGCGGCGACGTCCCTGCGCGATGTCGTTGACGATATGGTGGAACTCCCACGCATAGCAGGCGTCGAACGCACGGTCGAAAAGATCCGCCTGCTCGGCTTCGGCCAGCATGAAGAGATTGTGCTTCACTTCGCGCAGCTGCGCCGCAGCCTCCTGCCAGAAGGCCGTGGGCACCAGCATGGCCATATCGCAGCGGAACCCGTCCACGCCGTGCTCCGCGAGCCAGAAGCGCATGGCGTCGATCTGCCCCTGCCACACGGCTCGGTTGGCGTAGTTGAGCTTGGCCGTGTCGTCCCAGCCGTTGGGCACGACCGGCTCGCCCGCCGCGTCGCGCTCGTACCAGTCGGCCGGACACTCGGTCACCCACCGCGCGTCGCGCGCCGTGTGGTTGGCCACCCAGTCGAGCAGCACTTTCAGCCCCAGCCCGTGCGCCGTCGACACGAAGCGGTCGAAATCGGCCATCGTCCCGAATTCGGGATTGACGCCGCAGTAGTCGCGCACGGCGTAGTAGGAGCCCAGCGTCCCCTTGCGGTTCGTCTCGCCGATCGGGTGGATCGGCATCAGCCACACGGCGTCGATGCCCAGCTCGCGCAGGCGGGGGAGATGTTTTTCGGCGGCGGCGAAAGTCCCTTCGGGCGTCAGCTGCCGCACGTTCAATTCATAGATCACCGCAGGATAACTCCATGCGGGATGCGGAATATGTGTCGTTTCGTCCATTTTTATCCGATTCAGACCGCAAAAATAGGAAAATTCGGCAACATCCGAAATATTTTACTTTTCAACCCTTCCCGCGGCGGATTATCGGAAAAAAAGTAATATCTTTGCGCAACCATTCAAAACATTAAAGATTAAGTCGACATAAAACCCATGAAACATCTCGGGATTTTCATACTCGGCGCATTGCTGCTGGCATCGTGCGCCACCAACAAACGCGCGGCCTACATCCAGCAGGTACAGACCGACATTCCGACCGCCATCGAACAGGACTACCAGATCCGCATCAAACCGCTCGACCGGCTCACGGTGACCATCAACAGCAAGGACCCCGAACTGGCAGCCCCGTTCAACGCGGCATCCTCCTACAACTCGCTCAACGGACTCTCCTCCTATTCGAGTTCCTCGAACGGAAACCTCCAAATCCTCACCGTCGACAAAGAGGGCAAAATCCAGTTGCCGATCATCGGCGAGATCGATTGCGACGGACTCACGCGCAACGAGCTTGCCAAAAAGATCGAAAACACGATCCGCGAAAACGGGATGGTGCACGACCCGATCGTCATCATCCAGTTCGCCGACGTGAAATTCTCCGTCCTGGGCGAGGTTGCCCGCCCCGGACAGTTCTCCATCACCAAAGACCGCATCTCGCTCTTCGACGCCCTAGCCATGGCCGGCGACCTGACGATCTACGGCCAGCGCGAGAACGTGGCGCTGATCCGCGAAGAGAACGGCATGAGGACGGTGCACTATTTCGACCTCAAAAACCCGGACATCCTCACGTCGCCCTACTTCTATCTGCAACAGGACGACGTCGTCTACGTCACGCCGAACAAATACAAGGCGCAGGCGGGCGAAATCAACCAGAACCGTTCGTTCTACATCTCGCTCGTTTCGGTAGCCGTCTCCGTGGCGACGCTCCTCGTCACCATCACCCGCTAATAATCGCCAGTTTTTCATGGAAGAAAATCGCAATGTAAACAACGTCCCTGCGGAAGGGAACGAGGACAGCATCAACTTCTCGATCCACGACCTCATACAAATGGTCATCGGCAACTGGTTCTGGTTCCTGTTGTCGACGGTCGTCTGCCTTTCGTGCGCGCTTTTCTATATCTACACGGCGCCGAAAGTCTACAACCGCACGGCTACGATCCTCATCAAGGACGGCAAGAAGGGCAGCGAAACGGATATCGCCGCCTTCGGCGACCTGCTGGGAGCCACGGCACGCCGCAACGTCGACAACGAGATCATCGTGCTCAAATCGCGCAACCTGATGACCGAAGTGGTACGGCGGCTCAACCTGCACGTCAACTACGTCGTCAAACACGGGCTGCGCACCGAGAACCTCTACCGCCGTTCGCCGATCGACGTCACCTTCATCGACGACAACGAGCGGCAGGCGCTGGCGTTCGAACTGACCCCCGTCGACAACGAGAAGTTCTCGCTCACGAAGTTCGTCAACCGCACCTCGGCCGATTCCGACAAGGACAAGGATTCGGAGATCTACGAGGTCGAGATGACGGGGCGGTTCAACGACACGATCACCACGCCGTGCGGACTGCTCGTCGTGACGCCGACGCTCTACATGTCCGACGACTACTTCGGCGACCCGATTTCGGTGAGCAAACAGATCGTGAGCAGCATGGCCTCGGGTTACAACAAGCGAATCGCCATCGAGTTGGTCGAGAAGCAGGCCAACGCCATCTCCATTTCGCTCGACGACAACATTCCCCGCCGTGCGGAGGACGTCATCAACACGCTCATCGCCCGCTATAACGACGAGTCGATCAACGACAAGAACCGTATCGCCGACTACACGGCCGACTTCATCGACAAGCGGCTGCGCATCATCGGTTCGGAGCTGGACGCCGTAGACCGCAAGATCTCCACCTATAAGAAAGACAACGAGATGTACGACATCACGGCGCAGGCCACGCAAAGCCTGACCGAGAGTTCGCAATTCAAAACCGCAGGTCTTTCGGTGGAGAACCAGATCAGCATGGCGCAGTACATACGCGACTATCTGCTCAACGACACCAAGCTGCGCGACCTGATCCCGGCCAACGTCGCCATCACCAACGTGTCGATCTCCGACCAGATCAAGAACTACAACGAGCTGATGCTCCGCCGCGACAAACTCGCCGGCAACGCATCGAGCAACAGCCCCGTCATCCAGGATTTCGACAGCGAGTTGGCCGCGCTGCGGCGGGCGATCATCGCCTCGCTCCAATCGCATATCTCGACGCTCGAAATCCAGCTGAACAACATCCGCCGCGAGGAGAGCCTCGCCCGCACGCGCATCGCTTCGGCGACCCGCCAGAGCACCGAACTGCTCGACAATACCCGCCAGCAGCGCATCAAGGAGGAGCTCTACCTCTACCTGTTGAACAAACGCGAGGAGAATGAACTGACCAAGGCCATCGCCGACAACAACGCCCGGATCATCGATCCGGCCTACGGCAGCAGCACCCCCGTGGCGCCCCGCTCGGTCATCATCCTCTTCATCGCACTGCTGTTCGGTCTGGCCACGCCGTTCGGCATCATCTACCTGATGGAGATTCTCGACACCACCATCCGCGGCCGCAAGGACATCGAGGACAAACTGAGCATTCCGTTCCTCGGCGACATCCCCGAATACCACGGTTCGACCCGGCAGGGATCGGTGGTGGTGCGCGACAACGGCCGCGACAGCGTCTCGGAGGCATTCCGGCTGATCCGTTCGAACCTGGGCTTCATGAGCGTCAAGTCGGGCAAGTTGCAGATCATCATGGTCACCTCGTCGAATCCCCATGCGGGCAAGACCTTCGTCACGACGAACCTGGCCATGACGCTCGCCCTGGCCGACAAGAAGGTAGTCATCGTCGACCTCGACCTGCGCCGCCGCACTCTCTCCAAACAGATGGGTCAGCGCGACAACCGAAACGGCGTATCGGGCTACATCTCCGGAACGATCGCCAACCTCAACGACATCGTCTTCCAGAGCGGCCTGCACGAGAATCTCGACATCATCTTCGCCGGTCTGCAACCGCCCAACCCGGCCGAAATGCTCCTGTCGGAGAAGTTCGACGAATTCATGGCCGACCTGCGCAAACGCTACGACTACGTCGTCATCGACAGCGTGCCCGCCATGGCCGTGGCCGACGCGCTGATTACCGACCGCCTGGCCGACCTGACGATCTACGTGATCCGCGAAGGACTGCTGGACCGCCGGCAGCTGCCCGACATCGAAAAACTCTACCGCGAGAAGAAATTCCACAACATGAGCATCGTGCTCAATGGTTCGACCGGAGGCGCACGCCGCGGATACGGTTACGGATATGGCTACGGATACGGGTATGGTTACGGCTATGGATACGGCTACGGCGAAGACGAGAGCCAAAAGTCCTCGGCCGTCATCGACAGCCGCTACAATCTCACGCAACGGCTGAAAGATTTCTTGGGTCTGAACGATAAAAAGTAATACCGCAATGGCTATCCGGGATGCAATTATCGCCGTCGACTTCGACGGTACGGTCGTTACGCACGCCTACCCCCATATCGGCAACGACATCGGCGCCGTTCCCGTGCTGCGGGAACTGATCGGCAACGGTTGCCGGGTGATTCTCTACACGATGCGCAGCGGGAGACTGCTCGACGACGCCGTAGCATGGTTCGCCCGCAACGACATTCCGCTCTACGCCGTCAACGAGAACCCCGCACAGCGGGAGTGGACCGACTCGCCCAAGGTCTTCGCCGACCTCTACATCGACGACAGCGCGCTGGGATGCCCGATCAAGTTCGAAGACGGCATCAAACGCCCGTTCGTCAATTGGGTCAAGGTGCGGCAGCGTCTCGTCGAAGAGGGCTTTCTCGACTGAGCCGGCCGGCATGCGGGAAACCCGCAGGGTACCCGTCTCATCTGCTCCGAGGGCGTTCGTGACGAACGCCCTCGGAGCATTTCGTAAAATCCTCCCCGATGCAGACGAACTCCCGAAACGGACGGAAACAGACTTTTCCCGGAGGTATTCCCTTCAAACTTTCAGCCCGCAGCCGATGATATTCTCCGCCGGCTGCGGGCTGTCGCCTTCCGGTTTTGCCGAAAGACGACAAACCATGCTCGACGACACAACAAAATGATACCGTTTTTTCGTCCGAGCACCCTATTTTTCCGATTTCTCCGTTATTCAGGCAGCGCCGCAGATACGCTCTCCGGACAAAATGCGAACGAGCTTGCTTTTGCCTCCGGCTCATCCGCCTTTGGCTGACGCCTCGGATACTCGCGCCCGGCAAAATGCAAATAAATTTGCTTTCGCGCCCGACTTTTTCGTATCTTTGCGAAGATGTAGCGGCCGGGACGCGATGTGCAATCGCAGCGGGACGACGAGCCACACGCCGCCGCGTGCGGTTCGCGGTCCGTCGCCGGCGCTCAAAACTTGCGGAACATGAAAGGATTCTCGCCGATCTCACGGGCATACAGGCGTCTGGTGCGCAAACACCGGTTGACGCTCCAGAACGAGGTGGACAACGCCGAGGAGTGGCACATGCACATCTCGGTCGTGCGTATCTTCGCAGCGTTACTGGCTTTCGTCCTGCTGCTCTTCATCCTGATTCTCTCGCTGGTGGCCTACACCCCCGTGCTGGAATTCCTGCCGGGCTACGAGGCCAACCGCTCGCGCGAAATGCTGCTGCAAAACATCATGCGGCTCGACTCGATCGAACGGCAGATGACCCAGATGCGTACTTACAGCGACAACATCGCCCTCATCATGGAGGGCAAGACGCCCGTGGTACGCAACGTCGGCAGTCTCGACAGCATCAAGGCCGACAAGACGCTGGTGATGCCCTCGCGCGAGGATTCGCTCCTGCGCATCCAGATGGAGGGCGAAGGCCCCTACGGACTGGGAAAATCGCCGTCGCGCAAGACGCTGCGCGAAGCGATGGCCATGACCGCGCCGGTCGAAGGCATCATCACCGAAAAGTTCGACACCAAACTGGGGCAGTACGGCATCCGGATCGCCGCGGCACCCGGATCGCAGGTATCGGCCGTCGACAACGGCACGGTCGTGCTGAGCCTGTGGAGCCCCGAAGAGGGCTACGTGGTGCAGGTGCAGCACGCCGACAACGTACTCTCGATCTACAAAAATCTCGCGCAGTCGATGGTCTCGACGGGCCAGCGGCTCCGCAGCGGCGAGGTGCTGGGATACAGCAACGACCCGCAGGCCGAAGGCACCGACTCGAAACTCTTCGGCTTCGAACTGTGGAGCGACGGCAAGCCCGTCGATCCCGAAGGTTACATCGTATTCTAATGGAACATTCCGCCGGAAAGGCCCCACGCATGAAACAACGTATCGCCCTGCTCGGTTCGACCGGTTCGATCGTCGTCCAGACGCTCGACATCGTCCGCGAGAACTCCGAACTGTTCGAAATCACCACGCTCACCGCGCACCGCAACTGGGAGGCGCTGGCCCGTCAGGCCGAGGAATTCGCGCCCGATTCGGTGGTCATCGCCGACGACTCGAAATACGACGCGCTGCGCCGCGCGCTGGCCGACCGCCCCGTCAAGGTCTACGCGGGTGCCGACGCGATCCGGCAGGTAGTGCAGGCCGACACGGTCGACACGGTGGTCAACGCGCTGGTGGGATACGCGGGTCTGCTGCCCACGGTGGCCGCCATCGAAGCGGGCAAAAAAGTCGCGCTGGCCAACAAGGAGACGCTCGTCGTGGGCGGCGACTACGTCATGCGGCTGGCCGCCGAGCGACGGGTGCCTATCCTGCCGATCGACTCCGAACATTCAGCCATCTTCCAATGTCTGGTGGGCGAAGCGTCGCCCGCGCGGCGGCTGATCGTCACCTGTTCGGGCGGTGCACTGCGCGACGTACCGCGCGAGCGGCTCGCCGAAGTGACTGTCGAACAGGCCCTGCGACACCCGCAGTGGCGCATGGGAGCCAAGATCACGATCGATTCGGCGACGCTCGTCAACAAGGGATTCGAAGTGATCGAAGCCCGCTGGCTCTTCGGGATGCCGGCCGAACGAATCTCGGTGCTGATCCACCCGCAGTCGGTGGTACACTCGATGGTCGAGTTCGAAGACGGCGCGATCAAGGCGCAGCTCGGCACGCCCGACATGCACCTGCCCATCGGCTTCGCGCTGCTCTTCCCCCGCCGCGCCGCACGGGCCGCGGAGCAGTTCAGCTTCGCCGACAACCCGACGCTCACCTTCGCGGAACCCGACCGCCAGAAATATCCGGCGCTCGACATGGCCTACGACTGCCTGCGGCGCGGCGGCACGGCGGCCTGCACGATGAACGGCGCCAACGAAGTGGCCGTCGCCGCGTTCCTGGCCAAACGGTGCGGCTACCTCGACATCGTGCGCACAATCGAACATGCACTCGAAGAAGCGACCTTCGTCGCGCGGCCGACGCTCGACGACTACGCCGCATCGGACGCCGAGGCGCGCCGCATCGCACGCGAATTTCTGAAAATCTAACACATCGATAATGGACATTCTCATCAAAGTCATTCAGCTTTTCCTCTGCTTCACCCTGCTCGTGGGCATTCACGAACTGGGACACTTTCTCATGGCGCGCGTGTTCGGCATCCGCGTCGAAAAGTTCTACATCTTCTTCGATCCGTGGTTCTCGCTCTTCAAGTTCAAGCGCGGCGGCACGGAGTACGGCGTGGGCTGGCTGCCGCTGGGCGGTTACGTCAAGATCGCCGGCATGATCGACGAAAGTCTCGATACGGAGCAGATGAAGCAGCCCGTCCGGCCCGACGAGTTCCGCGCCAAACCGGCGTGGCAGCGTTTTCTGGTAATGATCGCCGGCATCGTGATGAACATCCTGCTGGCCGTGGCCATCTACTGCGGCATCTGCTACACGTGGGGCGAAAAATATTTCGCCAACGAAGACGCCGTCTACGGCTACACCTTCAACACGGCGGCACAGGGGCTAGGCTTCGAGAACGGCGACAAAATCATCTCGATCGACGGAGAGCCGATCGACGACGTGAACGCCATCGCCATGACGCTGCTGCTGACCGAGAGCGACCGCACGGTCGTCGTCGAACGCGACGGCCGCGAAGAGCGCTTCACGATCCCCTTCGAGCAGCTCGTCGACTTCCGCCGCTCGAAGGGCTACGAAGAGATGCTGATGCTGCGCACGCCCTTCCGCATCGACAGCGTAGCCTCCCCCGCCGCCCTCGACGCAGGGCTGCGCGCCGGCGACGAGGTGGTCGCCCTCAACGGCGAACGCCACATCGAATTCGCGGAGTACGTCGGGCTGCTGGCCGACCACAAGTCGTCCGACGTGCAGCTCACCGTCGTGCGCGGCGATTCGACGGCCGTGTTGACCGTACCGGTCAACGCCGACGGCAAGATCGGCGTCACGGTAGCCCGCCACGACTACCGCCTGCGCACGAAGGAGTACACCTTCTGGCAGTCGATCCCCGCCGGCATCCGGCGCACGGGCAGCGTGATCGCCAACTACTGGGAACAGCTCAAACTGATCGTGCAGCCCAAAACCCAGATGTACGAGGAGCTGGGCGGATTCATCGCCATCGGCAGCATCTTCCCCTCGGCGTGGAACTGGCAGGATTTCTGGTCGAAGTGCGCCTTCATTTCGATCATCCTGGCCATCATGAACATCCTGCCCATTCCGGGGCTGGACGGCGGCCATGCGATCTTCACGCTGTGGGAGATGATCACGGGACGCAAACCGAGCGACCGCTTCCTCGAAGCGGCGCAGTACGTCGGACTGGCGATCATCCTCGTGCTACTGGTCTACGCCAACGGCAACGACATCTACCGCTTCTTCATCAAATAACCAGGATCCTGCACCGAATTTTTCGGCCGTCCTCCGCCCCTTTAAGGCGGCCGAACGGGTTGCCGTCTGCAATCCGTACTAAAACGCAAAGAGATGGCAAAGGTCAAAAAAGCATATTTCTGCAAGGAGTGCGGCTACGAGGCGCCCAAATGGATGGGACGCTGCCCCGCCTGCGGGGAGTGGAACACCTTCACCGAAGAGATCGTCGCAAGGGAGAGCGGTTCGGTCCCCGCCGCGATGACCTCCGCGCTGCCCCGCAGCACCCCGCAGCGCGTCGGCGAGATCCGCTCGAACGACCGGCCGCGGCTCGACCTGGGCAACGCCGAGGTCAACCGGGTGCTGGGCGGCGGTCTGGTTCCCGGATCGCTCGTGCTGCTGGGCGGCGAACCGGGCATCGGCAAATCGACGCTCAGCCTGCAAATCGCACTGGCCGACAACGGGTTGAAAACCCTCTACGTCTCGGGCGAGGAGTCGGCCGAGCAGATCAAGATGCGCGC
>ERZ773277.2013-NODE-2013-length-14459-cov-6.126423_pt1 | contig 14459 bp, 9 predicted proteins | sample MGYA00511957_ERZ773277 | MGnify/ENA primary metagenome ERZ773277 (study PRJEB29015, sample SAMEA2737800) | human gut metagenome | biome: human gut; feature: human-associated habitat; material: faeces | place: China | collected 2012 ... | reverse complement strand
AGTACGGCGGCATCTCGTAGTTGTGCATGTAACGCTTGGACTGCGGACCGGACAGCGCGTCGATCTGCTGCTCCATCTTGAGCATGTTCAGCGTGGTGACGCCCAGAATCTGGGTCTCGCCACGCTGGAACAGGGCGGAACCGTGCACGCGAGGCACAATGTCCACCTCGGCGGACAGGGTGCGGATGTCGCGCAGGCCACGGCCGTCGATGCGGTAGTCCTCGGTCAGGATGCGGCGACGCACAATCTGGCGCTGCAGTTCCTTGAAGGCGTTACCGAGTTCCTTGTCCTTCTCGGCATCGTCCATATCGGTGAACTCGTCCGCGAGCACCTCGCGCACGTGCTCCTTGATCTCGTGGATGCGGTCCTGGCGCGGCAGCTTCTCGGCGATGGAGAGGGCCTCGTCCAGATCCTTGTGAGCGATCTCGTCGATGCGGGCGTACAGCTCGTCGGTGTACTCCGGGAAGAGCTGGAATTCCTTGGTCTCCTTGGCGGCGATCTTCTTGAGCTCGTCCTGAGCCTCGCAAATCACCTTGATGAACGGCTTGGCGGCCTCAAGACCACCGGCAACGACTTCCTCATCGGGCTTGGTCTGACCCTCGTCGTAGATGAGGTGCCAGGCGTTCTTGCCGGCACCGGCCTCGATCATGGCGATGGCAACATCACCGTTCTCGATCACGCGGCCAGCGACCACAATCTCGAACACGGCGCGCTCACGCTCGCTCCAACGCGGGAAGGCAACCCACTGGCCATCAATCAGCGCCAGACGCACACCGGAGACCGGGCCTTCGAACGGCAGACCGGAAATCATGGTGGAAGCGGAAGCGGCGTTCAGGGCGATGACATCGTAAGCGTCATCAGGGTTCACGGCGAGCACGGTCTCGACGACCTGCACTTCGTTGCGCAGGGTGTGCGGGAACAGCGGACGCAGCGGGCGGTCGATGATACGGCAGGCGAGGATGGCCTCGGAGCTCGGGCGGCCTTCACGACGGAAGAACGAGCCCGGGATCTTGCCGGCAGCGTACATCTTCTCTTCAACATCGACGGTCAGCGGGAAGAAGTCGTAGTTCTCCTTCGGGCTGGAACCGGCGGTGGTGGTGGACAGAATCATGGAATCGTCGTCGAGGTAGGCGGCCACAGCGCCATCGGCCTGCTGGGCGAGGCGGCCGGTCTCGAAGCGCAGCGTGCGCTTACCAAACGATCCATTGTCGATTACGGCCTCAACGGCCTTGATTTCGGGACCCTCCATAGGGTTCCTCCTTCTTTAATTTTCTATTTATTCCTACATACTGTGTTGCGGTTTGGCGACTCGCTTGAACCGCAACTGTCCTCTTCAGCGGACGTCACATACCTTGTTTCGACTGGCCCCTTGGCCGTCGTTCCTCGTGTCAACCCCTTCATTCGGGTTCTCCTGTCGGCCTTACCTGCTGGCCTATCCTCTAACCCTCTTGCCGTTGTTGCCGTTGGCTGGCGATATGTAAAACGCCCGAGCACCATCCTAGGTACTCGGGCGGAAGTCTTCAATTATCGACGCAGACCCAGACGCTCGATGAGGGAACGGTAACGGTTGATGTCAACGCGCTTGAGGTAGTCAAGCAGGCGACGACGGTCACCGATCATCAGCTGCATACCACGACGGGAGTGGTGGTCGTGCTTGTGCTCCTTGAGGTGCTCGGTCAGATCAGCGATACGCTTGCTCAGCAGAGCAACCTGGACCTCCGGAGAGCCGGTGTCACCTTCATGGGTCGCGTACTTAGCGATGATTTCCTGCTTTTCTTCAGCCGTCAGTGCCACGGCATCCTCCTTATATTGCTGCGCGGTGCTACCGGCCCGATGCCGGCGCGCTCTCTATCCGCGGGCGAAATACGCCAAGGGTCAATTATACAGGAGCACCAGACACCACGAATCAGACCAACGTCAGCAGGCCGCCAAACATCACAACAAGCAAAGCAATCGTCTCAATCACAAAAAAAAGATAAACGACGCCCAACTGCGCGTCAGCACATTCAACGGCGACTCTTTTTTAATCGTCACCAACAATCCCACCCACAGCACCGCGAAAACGGCAACGCCAATACCAACTGAAATAATGCCAAGATTCGCCGCATTCGCCAATGCCGACGACTCTCCGTACACCACATATGTCGCATACCAAAAATCAATTTTCAGAATGCGCAGGCCGGCAATGAGTTGCTCCGCCGCCAAGCCAATCACAAAAACCGCGCCCCACAAGCGCCGATGGGCGTCAACAACCAGCAGACCAAGGCCGGAAACGGCAATCAGCGTCACCGTCCAGGCAACAAACGCGGCGCCGCGCGGCTCAAGCGCGCTCAAATTATCAAGCAGCCACTGCGTATCGTTCACCGCAATCGCACGCCCCCACCAATACGGCACCACAATGGCCGCAATCACCAGCAGCGCATAAGCCAGCCACAATGCAGGATGCGAGCGCTTACGCTCAATATCGGCCAGCGACAGCGTCGATTCGGGAATGGACGCCACCGGATGCTTGGAAACATCGTTATGTTTGGAAACATCGTTGGGCATGGGCGAAACACCATCGGACCGCGTATCGATTTCAGCCTGCACCTCACCGCTCGCCTGCTGGTCGACCGGCTGTTTCTCCACGCTGGAATTCACCGCCATCTACGTTTACCTCGCGTTCGTTGTTCGACGCCACACCTGTCTGCACAATGCGTCGTCTCATGCCGCGACGCCCATGCTAGGACGGTATTGTATCGTGAGTGCGCCATACGATAATGACATGGCGCCGGACATAACGCCGCAATACCTGATTTTCGCTAATCGCAACCATGCTTCGGCGGACGACATAAGCCATACATATGTTCATAAGGGCGAACCATATCCGAATTACTCACTCCGCTAACATCACCACATAACGGCAACATAGATACACAGCCATACTTGATATCAGGAGAACGCCGTCGATTCGAAATGAAAACTGCCAGCCGCCCACACACCAGCTCCTTTGTTTCCAAAATCGCACATTCTACGCCGATGTCATGCTCCACCATGTCTCACGCCGCGGTCTCAACATAACAGGATGGGTTGTACGAATCCACGTTGCCGAGCATTCGCACAACCCACCATTGCGACACATCACTGATTCCGCACATTCAATCGCTGCAACCAACAGGCTGCGGCGATATTTCAGCGCGAAGAGCGGCGTATCCGAATGACACTGATGCCAGCCAGCATCAGGGCAATTGCAGACAGCACCATCGGTGTTACGGACGAACCAGTTGATGACAGTTCAGATGAATTATCATCAGCAGTAGAAGACTGTTGCTGGCCGCCATCACCGGTCTGATCGCCGTTACCCGACTGGTTACCGTCACCGGTCTGATCACCACCACCAGGATTTCCGCCATCACCAGACTGACGGTCAACCGCCAATTGCGCGAGCTGCAAACTCAGTGCACGCTGCGGGGCATCCACCTCATTTTGCGTGGAAGGATCGGATGCCAACGCCTGCTTTGCCTTATCAAGTAGCGTGAGCATCTTATCCCACTCATCCATAGGATATTCCGCAGACTGCAGAGAGTCAGCCTGATCAATGGCCGAACGCAGCTTAGACGTATCCACAGCTTTGCCGTCAGAAGTCAACACGTCGCTCAAGTCATAGTAATCAAAATCGACATAACCACCCGTATTCTCCTTGGCGTAATTGAACAAGCCGATTCGATACCCCTTAAAGTGCGACAAGCTCCAATCGTAAGTCAGCGGCCCCTGCTCGTCGCCAAGCTTGGACCATTGCTTACCGTCCAGACTGTACCAATACTGAATCGTCAACTTACCACTCGCATTATCCAGTGTGTTGTCCGACTTGATCCACACATTGGTCGCATCATCTGGCAATGTCACTGTGCCGCCCGATACAAAGGCCTCTTCAGCGTCACGATCAATCGTATCGTCAACGATATTACCGTCCGCGTCCTTCACGCCATTGTCGTAGACACGCTTGACCACACCCAACGTTCGCTGTCCATTTTCTTGACGCACAGCGGCATAGGCAAAACTACGGGTATATGTAGCGAGGCCTGCGGTGTCTCCATCCTTCATATGACTGACATCCATGTGGGTTTCCACAGACATGGATCCGCCAAAGGTACGCTGCGACAAAACGTTACGGGCGGTTTCAAAATATGTCAGGTCGCCATAAGTGCCTTTCATATATTTGGCCGTGGCGGAAACCTTGTGCCCATTGGTCAAACGCAACCAGCCTTCACGATCAGTGAGAGACCAATATCGGTTATCTGGATTATGTCCCCATTCCCATACCAAATCAAGATTCGAACCATTGGGTTGGTATTCTTCGGCGACCGGATATTCCTTCTCATCAGCAAGACCGATCAGGGAAATATCGTCGATGACGTAATCCATGCACGTGCCTTCCGCACCCCACGCGGTTTCGACAATGAGTTTGGAACCTTCCACATTAGCGTCGGATGGGATGGAGAACTCACCTGTGATAGTAGTCGTCTCCCCACGTTTCACTGTTCCTGTGGCCACACGATTAATTGTGCCGTCTGCATATTGAATCGCCACATAAAACAGGTGGGAAGTCACAGCCGATGAATCGACGCCGTCCATCTCATGGTCGTATCGAATCGTTGCACTGGCACGATATGTCACGCCCTGCTGCAATTTTCCATCCATAGATTGACCCGGGCCAGCGCCATTGTATTCGCCACGATTCGTCACAGCAAGACTCGTGGTTCCAGAAAGAGAACCATCCGTAATCGCGGTAAGCGTACCATTCCACTGAGGGGTCCACGATTCAGTCCCGTTTTCGAAATCGCCATTGTCCACCAGCTCGATTCCAATCAGAGAATCGTCAACCTGAGGAGGCTCCTCCAGAGTCCACCAATCCTGATCCTGATAAGACTGATGAGGCGCGTCATTATCAAAATCGTCCGAATTGACCAGGGAACGCTGGCGAACCAGATTCTCCAAATCAGCAGGCAAATCAATCAGTTTGTCGTAGGTGTCCGACGCGCTTACCTGATTATTGTCCCCAAACACAGGCCATCCGTCATCACCCCACGTTGCAGGAATCAAACCGGGAATACGTCCGGTCGGATATGTGTCTCGGAAGAAGAATCCATGCCAAGACGTCGTGCCATCACCGTTGTCGACTTCAACAAGGCTACCTTGTGCGAAAGCACCTAGACAATACTTTTTGGCTTCGTATTTGGAGCCATCAAGCAAATCAGTGGTGCGCAGCAGCATCACCGTACGACCGTCTTTGCCCCAGTAAATCGTTGGAGTATAGAAATAATCACCGATTTTGAAAGTCTGAGATCCTTCAAATCCGGTAGGAGTCTCACCAAGATCATCAGTGAACTGTTCGGCAGAGATGATATTCTCATGGCTCTCCACCACCGTGGTTAAATCATCGGACAGCCTATATTGGTTGACGCCGGAGATAATCCAAGGACTCCCTTGCTCATCAAAATACAATGACGGATCATGGAATCCCCGATTAAGGGCAATCTTCGTCCAAGGACCATTCTCAATATCATCGGTGTAGTAGATATAAGCGCCATTAAGGTTGTTCGTATTGAATAACACGTAGAAGCGGCCATTGTGATAGCGCAGCGACGGAGCCCACTCGCCTTCGCCATACGAGCTAGCTCCATTGCGCAAGGATGAAGCATCGCTCATAGAAATGCGATCATACACGTACGTGACTATCCACCAATTGACCAGATCATAGGATTTCATAATTGGAGATCCGGGACTGAGCTCCATAGTGGTACTCACCATGTAATACACATCACGACCGTCTTTGTTATTCGGATCGTCCTTCGACACACGAATAACACTGATATCCGGAACATCCGTGTTCAACATGGGAATGGAATACGTGCCATCACCGCTATCAGTCGTGGTGTAACTGCCATCCGATGGCGTTGAAGATGGCGTTAAATCATCCGCAAAGACCGGCATTGGCGCCAAAATCAACCCACAAGTCGACAACACCGCGATAGCACTAGCCGAAATTTTTTGTCGTAAATAATTCATAAGTCTTTTAAACTTTCATGATAAGCACTCAACATCGAGTGCGTATTCCAATAGCATGCCCGCACAAATCAGCAATGAATGACGATAAGACATTCCCGCATATGGATAAGTGATGGACATTACCACTGCCAAAACTTACGCTTGAACAAGTACCAGTTCTAGGTTTCATGTGCGGTCATCCCGAGGCTGCCGCTACGGGATGACCGCATTACCAAGAGGTAACTAGCGCATCTCGCGACGCACTCGCGCTACGATCACACCAGTGAGAGCCAAGCAAGCGACAATCACAGCACCAGGCAAGACAGAGGAACCGGTTTGTGCCAAATCCACGCCATCAGTGGAATCATCAGCCAGCTTCAGACCGGCACGTGCACTATTCAATGCAGCAAGCGCATCTTGAACCTGCTGTTCAGTAGCGGATTCATCCTGCAATACCGCCTGAGCCTTCTGCAATGCGTCAGCAAACACCTTCCAGCTCTCTTCCGTGTAATCGGAAGCGTTCAGGCCGGAATTCTCATTCACTGCGCTCTGCAAATCAGACTTGTCCACCGGAGTCGAAGGAGTTTCATCCTGCGACTCCGTGAAAGTGTACGTAGTGATGTCGTACAGCTCATCCTGAGCATTCGCACCACCATCGGATTTGAAGGAGAACACCACATGATGCACCCCTGTCACACCCTCAAGGGTGGTCGTGTAATCGGCGTACTCGGATCCATCACCGGCAGGAATCGAAATAGAAGCCACAGGTTCGGAATCCGGATCATCAAGACGAATCTCAAGGATGCCTCCGGCTTTGCCAGCTGCAGTCACAGTCAGCGAAGAGGCGCCGTTATTCCCGAAATCGACATTCGCCAAAGACGTCCACTCACCATTATTAATATTGCTGAGCTTCTGACCTTCGGAATTGTCTGTAGTCATATCGACCACGCGCACACCAGAAGTCAGGTCATATGCGTTCTGAATGCCGGAATCCCATGCAATGGTGGAAGCTGGAATGCCTCCATCTTGATACGCGTCCAGATTCTTCACCGAAGAGAGACCCTCATATGTCATTGCAATATCGGCAATGGAACCATCCTCGTTAACCGTAATCGGATCGAGATGAGTATTTCGGTAGCCATGCGCCGCGTCAAGATTACCGCCGTTCATCAATTCCTTTGCCACCGTTTGCGCATGGTAGGTCATATACCACTGGTCGCCAAGTTGAACCATCGCGTGATGATTGTTGCCGCCAACACCGAAATACGTGCTCGGATTCTTCAGAATCTCACCCTGATAAGTGAACGGCCCCATCGGGTTGTCTGAAGTCATATACGCGATATTGCCGTAACCGACCGTGTTACCATCAATTACGTTGTCATGGCTGAAATTAGTGCAATACGAGTAGTAATAAGTACCACCTATCTTGGCAATCCCGGAGTCCTCAAACATGGCAGGTGCGTCTATGGCCTGAGCCTCACCTTCGGTATGCAGCATGTCATCGGACAGTTTAATAACGCGAGCCGTGTTCGGATGTTCTTCCTCGCCTGTCGGAACACCACCTCCGTAATACAGGTAGCCCTGCCCGTCATCATCCACGAACACCGCGGGATCAAACAGCCAGACCACACCAGCGGATTCAGGAGTACCGCCCTTAATCAACAGCTCACCGGTTTCGTCCTTCCACGGACCAACAGGAGAATCCGAGGTCAGCACACCGATACCGCTGCCGCCATTGGCGAAATACAGGAAGAACTTCTCTTTACCGTTGATGGTCTTATGAGCGACGGCAGGAGCCCAGGAATTGCTGGCCCAGGTGGCCACCCCCTGTTCTCCAGCCACACGAATGTAACCCTCATTACGCCAATTGACCATGTCATCACTGGACAGAACATTGATGGTCTTTACTTGAGCGAACGAATTGTCCTTGATCTGCCCAGTACTGTCATATTCATAGTCATAATTCAACGAGCCATCAGCATTCACAGAAGTGCCATCACCCGTAGTGTAGATATATACGCGTCCGTTGTATTCCATAGCCCACGGATCGGCGCCATACCAATAATCGATAATCGGGTTTGAATAGTCGCCGAAAGCCTTGGCTGCCGTTGCCGTACCCGTAGTCGGCGGCACGAATGAGGAACCAGAATCCGAACCGGTTACGGAAATGTCGTCGACAATGAAGTCGGCATTGCTCGTGCCATACTTGTTTTCAATCACCAGCGAGGGACTGGTGAAATCACCACTACCACCTAACGTTCCAGTACCTGAAATTTGTGTCCACTCACCCGCTTTCGCCGTTCCGGTCGCAATCTGGTCACATCCGGAACCATTACCCGAACAAACAGTGATATTGAATTCACCGTCTTCCGTGGCCTTGACCCACATACTTCCGGTATATGTCTGTCCTTTTTCCACCTTGCCATCAAGAGACTGGATTGCACCAGCATCAGAGGATGTACGATCAGTAACGCTCAAGGCGCCACTGCCACCATGCACATCATCCGCAGTGACGGCAATGGACGATGCGGAGCTATTCCACACCGTTCCAGACTTCCAACCATTAAGATCGTCTTCGAATCCGCCGTTGACGACCAATTCGACGGGTTCATCGGCCGACGCCGCAGTCACTCCGATAGTCGCTGGAAATACAGCCCCCATGCAACACAGCACGGATGCAGCCGCAGCAGCAACCACACGACCGGTTTTCCTTGTTTGCAATATGTGAATGTTATAAACCATTCAGTTCCCTTTCCTGAATGATGGAGGGCGACTCCCCCCCCCATCATTTTTTCTTCGCCGCACAATCGAATCCCACGTTGGTTACGACCACATCGCGGCTCATTGCAAAGCCATGCCAGAGGAACGTCCCTCAAGGGCAGCCATGCAACAGCCATTATATAAATGAGCGCATTTCACTCGCGATCGTCCTTGATAACAAATTGATAACGATATGCACAATGAAAATAAGTTCACATAAACGCAACGCAACACATCAAATATGACAGTTTCATATGCCAATTACACACTTTGCATAACATATTTCAACAAAGAATGGAGACGTACAAGCGAACTCATCTGATGCCACCACTCATCGCCTATAAAGCTGGCGTGTCGCGCCACAATAACATCACAGCCGATAAAACGACACCCCGAAGTTGAGACTCATTCAACAATGCGGCCAGCTTAGACACACAACCAACGCTTCGCTTCATAGCACCGAACATTGATTCCAGCACAGTCACGACCATCTTCTTTGAAGGCAATCGTGTTTACGCCCCGGGTTCTAAATAGAAGTGCAACACCTTGTCTAGGGTTGGAAGTGTTCGAAGTTTCTAACTTAAGAAGGTGTTGCACTCATGGGTCAACAGTATTCGCACCTGTCGTCCGAGGAGAGGATCCTGATCGAGAAGCTGCATTGCGAACAGCATCTGAGCGTCCGGAAGATCGCGGAGGAAATCGGTCGGGACAAGTCCACGGTGTCACGCGAGCTGAGGCGCGGCCTGTGGTTCGCGTCCAACGAGAACGGGTCGTACCGTCCCTACCGGCCGAAACGGCTGAAGACCGGGCCGTGGACCTCGGGTCCGTTCTATTCGGCGCTGGCCGCGCAGAGGAAGGCGGACCTGCGCCGGCGCGGATCCCGCAAGCCGCGTCGCATGGACTCGGACCGGCTTCGCGCCTGGGTGCTGGACTCGCTGCGCAGGGGGTGGAGCCCGGAACTGATCGAGGGACGGTTGAAGGCCCAGTACGCCGGCGACCCGTCGATGCGGATCAGCCACGAGTGCCTCTGCCAGTGGATCTACGCCAAGCCGCAGCGGGCGCTGGACCTGCGCCAGTACCTGGCGCGCGGCAGGAAACGCCGGACGAGGAAAAAGGGCAGGAAGGCGAAAGGGCCGCGCATCCCGATGCGCGTGCCCATCGCGGACCGGCCCGAGGCGGTCGGATCCAGGAAGGGGTTCGGCCATTTCGAGTCGGACACGGTGGTCGGCGCCGCGCCGTCGAGGCGCTGCATGAACACGCAGGTGGAGCGCAGGAGCCGCAGGCTGTTCGCCCGGCTCGTCGACGACAAGAGCGCGTCCGCCACGGCCAGGGCCGAATACGAGATCTTCAAGGACATCCCGCCGGCCGCGCGCGTCGACCGCACGTGGGACAACGGCACGGAGGCGAGCCTGCACATGCTGGTGGACGAGGCGCTGGGCATGCTCACGTACTTCGCCGACCCGTACAGCTCCTGGCAGCGCGGCAGCAACGAGAACAGGAACGGCAGGATCCGCCGCTATCTGCCCAAAGGAACCGGGTTCGAGGACTTGGCCCAGGAGGACCTCGACGCGATCGTCGGGGAGATCAACGACACCCCCATGAAGCTCCTCGGCTACAAAACGCCCAACGAGGTATGGGACGAGGAGATCGCCAAGCTACAATCGAAGGCAGCCAGCCCGAACACAAGCGTTGCGCTTACAAATTGAATCCGGCCCGCCGAGGCATTCGCCGACGAACTGCTAGAATTACAGGACCAACAGGGGTGTTGCACCTCTAAATAGACATCGGGCACACGGTTTGCGCGGCGGTGAGCAGTGAGTGGTGAGTATTGAGCAACGTACGGCGACTCACGTACGCTCACACAGTGGTGAGCAATCCGCCAAACAACACCACGAGCAGGGCGATGGTTTCAATCACGAAGTACAGAATGAAACTCGCCCAGCTTTTGGTCAGCACGTTCAGCGGCGAGGTCTTCCGGATAATCACCAGCAGACCAACAAACACCAGGGCGTATACGGCGATGCCGATCGCCGCCCCCATAATGCCCAGATTCGCGGCATTTGCCAGACCGGCCTGCTTGCCGTAGACCACGTACGTGGAATACCAGAAATTGAGATTGAGCATACTGAGTCCCGCGATGAACTGCTCGCCGGCCAACCCGATCACGAACACGATCAACCACGGCCAGGACGGCGAGACGACCACCGCCATCGCCAATCCGACGTACGCAATCACCACGGTCACCCAACCGACCAGTGCGATGCCTTGCGGAGACACTCCCCCGAGCACGGCCACAATGGAGTCAGTATTATTTACCGCCAACGAACGGCCGAACCAGTACGGCGCGATGATGGCGCACAGTACGGCAAGAATAATCAGCGCCCAACGCAACGGATGCGAACGACGGCGCTCGATATCCGCCAGAGACAAATCGGTCTCGGGTATGGAAGCCTCGGGGTGCTTGGAAACCTCGACGGTCTCTACTTTGCCGCCTACGATTTCCGTCGCCTCGTTAGGTTCTTGCTCGTTGGATTCCTGCTCCATGCACCGCCTCGCCGATTACCTGCTCATTGCCATGTATTGCGATGCCCATCTTAGCGTGCGTGTTGGGCAAGTCTCCGATACGATCGATTACTCGCCCTGGTCCTCACCATGATCCTCGCTACGATTCTCCTTATCCGAATCCGTGGGAGCAACGTCATTATTGCCCGCAGACAAGCCCCGCTCGCCCGATTCGCGCTTCGGAAGCAAGAAAGATGATGCCCTGCTCCCCCGTCGCCCGCTATGCAGCAAAGCCTCAAGCATATCGACCTGCCGCTCCAGCTCATCGATACGACGTACTTGCTGAGCAATCAGCAGGTCACGCAAATCATTGTTCTGCTCTTTGCGGGAGATGGGGAAGATGATGGCGCGGGCGGTGTTGCGAGCGACGCTTTGGTCGCGATCCTATATATGAGGTTCGTAAGGTACGGATCTACGTTACATCGCGGGCGGAAAAGGCCTTATTCCTTGGTATACCGCTGTTGGCTAATTCGTGCTACTGCCCTATATCCTGATTTTCGGTGTTTTCAGGGTATAGAAAAATCCCCGTAGAGCATACTATGCTCTGCTTTTGATGATTATCGAAACATAGAACATGCTTTGGCTCAATCGTCATATGCCCGAAGTGGCAACAATTACAAGTTATCCCGCACCATCGCAACGACATCATGATTGATTTTGTTGATGCCGGGGTCGGCAAGCATCTCATCAAGAGTCATCCAGCGGCAGTCCTTGGCACCAACATGGAACTCAGTGGAACGCCAGGCGTCAGGCATTACCGTTACGCTAGCGCGGTATAGCGTGTATTCGTAATAACGAATCTCTCCATCATGCTCCGTGGATGGCTTCTCAGAATCCTTCACACAAATGTGAGACAGAGTAAAGTCTTTAGCAGGAATTTCGAATTCATCGGCAAAATACGTCGTCAGCTGACGAACATCCTCATCAGTACTGCTTGCGGTTGCATGATTAGGGAAAAAGTCGCATCCCCAACCTAAATCACGATACAGAAGATATCGGTTAGCATCTTTCACCGCAATGATCGAGCTTCTTCGTTCGGTTCTATCCATGTTGACGATATCCTCATACAGTGTTATGGCATCATACTTATTTCTGCAAGCAGTAATCAAACTCCATACTCCATAGAATATGAAGATAATGCTCAATGCAAGGAGCAATCCTTGAAACATTTGGTCGAGTCCAGATGTGAGAGCAGCAGGAATGTAAAACAATCCTTCGATGATGATGACGACCCCATTGGCAATCGGCCCGAAACCAATCTGCTCTTTGTGCTCAAAGAGCTTGGCACGCAGTTCAGCTTCGTCGATTCTCAACACCATGAGTACTAATACTACTCGGGGTAGCTCACCCTTCCGGTATTCCCAATTAGATACACCAACATATAAATAGTGGAGCGGATGACGGGAATCGAACCCGCGTAATCAGTTTGGAAGACTGAGGCTCTACCATTGAGCTACATCCGCGTTAAACGTCGCTTTTGGCGACTTGAGTTATTATACATATTTCTTCGGGGATGGCAAACGCGTGTGGCTGCAGCAGGACCAGCAAATCTAGTTGATGGATTGCGGCTTTGCCGAGGACTCCCCTCAGTCGCCTACGGCGACAGCTCCCCTCAAAGAGGGGAGCTGGAAACCGTCGAAATCACAAATGGATGAGCTGGGACTCGTATGGTTGGAGGTCGGCGCCCATCGCATTCAGAATCACGAACCAGCAGTTTTCGGGCAGCGAGTCGAGCTTGTCGATCTGGTTCTTGAGCAGGCGCACGTCGCAGCTGGTGAGCGCGCCCCACAGGTTAACCATGATGGAGACGTTGTACAGCATGTAGCACTCGGGGGCCTCGGGCGCTATTCCACAGAAATCGTCACCACCGCGGAGGCAATCGAACCATCGTGGCTCAGGGAAATATGGATATGCGGCATCGACCCCGCACCGATAGTCGAGCGCTGCGCCGAACGCGCATTCCGCCGCTCCTGCATCACTGCATAAGGCCCGTTATCGGAAGCAGAGGAATAAGCAGAGGAATAGCGAGCGCCGGCAGCCGAATTCGCGTAATCAGTTTGGAAGACTGACGCCGCCCCCTTACCCAGAGACACATGCGGCACACCACGGGAATCGTCCAAGATCTCGATTTCAGGCCACGGGAAATTATCAAGCGTGAACGGATAGGGGGCATCGCCAAGATAATCGCACCAGGCTTTGAGGAACGCCTCCTTGCCCGCCCATTTGGCGGCCAGATGGACGGCCTCCCCGTCATTCTTCTGGCGCGCGCGGTCGGATGCCTGCCGCACCTCACGCACGGAGAACAGCGCACGCATGCGAGACCCCGGCTCCGCCAACTGTTCGGCGAATGCGGCCACATCCACCACGTCATGCCCCAAACCACAAGTATTCATGCTTCCTATTGTGTACCGCTTCGCGCGTAATCTCTACACCTCATCAGAATTGGGGCCTGATTTCCATTTCAGGGGGAAAAGATTCACTATGCTGGATGACCTCGCGCAATACCGCAAACATCTTGGGCTGGCTGCCTAGCCGTCCAAAAAAACATCCGCGCCCCGCCCCGAAGGTCTATCTCCGTTTCGAGGGGCGGATTTTGACCGTTCCGGAGGTCTACTTCCGTTTCAAGGGGCTGGTCATCCTCCATACCACGAGTATCCGCAGCATAACGCCAACGCCATTCCGCCGTTTTTACGCCTTGTCTACTTGGGTAACAGCCCCTTGAAACGGAAGTAGACCTCCGGCGAATGCCAAATCAGCCCCTTGAAACGCAGAAAGCCCACTCCGAGGGAGGGGCTTTCGTATGTTCTGCATATTTCTCTCACTGAGTTTGTGCCAGCGAGAAAGCTCCAGGGGAAACTCCCCTCACCCGCTTCGCGGGAGCTCCCCTCAAAGAGGGGAGCCGAGATCCGGTGCGCTACTGGCTCCCATCAACCGGGGGGAGCCAGAGGGGCATCAGGCCTCGTAGTAGCCGTCGGCGCCGAGGCGGGCGTCCGGGTTGAGGAGCATAGCCTTTTCGACCTCGTGGTGGTCGTAGCCACGGTGATCCTCGCGGAAGCGACGGTTGTCGATCGGCTCGTAGAGCGCGGCGCGACCCATCATGCCTTCCTCAA
>ERZ773277.2010-NODE-2010-length-14483-cov-4.439423_pt1 | contig 14483 bp, 10 predicted proteins | sample MGYA00511957_ERZ773277 | MGnify/ENA primary metagenome ERZ773277 (study PRJEB29015, sample SAMEA2737800) | human gut metagenome | biome: human gut; feature: human-associated habitat; material: faeces | place: China | collected 2012 ... | reverse complement strand
ATATATAGCTTGCACCTTGCACTAACCTTAGAATGTTTATTTTCAACGGTTTGCATAATCCAAAAATAATGCGTACATTTGAACCCAAGATGTTGGCAGACAGACACCGGACAACAGCAGACAGTTTTTAAGGACTAAAGCGTGACGGATGCAAAGTCGAAATTTCTGAAAGCACTGATATTGAGGAAGAAATAACGTTTGGTTCATAACCCAGGCGGATCACGGAGTAAAAAACCTCTGATAATCATTGATTATCAGAGGTTTTTTATTAATATACACAGAACATAGATATAAGACTCTACATAAAGCCCAAAACATATCCAATATCGAATCGATGACAAACAGACCTACACCAAACAATCGGCTCATAGAATGATAAACTTCTTTTTCCAGTTATTGTTTCCATCTTTACCTTATATATTATAAAAGCGCGGCAAAGATACAACTTTAAGAAATAGCGGAAATGAACATTTGTTAATAAAAAGATGGCTATTCCGGACAACTGTTTACTGAAAAAATAGCTTATTTTTGCAAAGAATGCAAGATTAGTCAAATGGTTGAATCAGAAATAAATAAAAGATATTGCCAAAGCTGCGGAATGCCGCTCCGCTTCGACGTGGAGGAATATTTAGGCACCAACTCTGACGGTTCGAGGAGTGATGAGTTTTGTTATTACTGCCTGAAGGATGGGAAATACATTATTGATATATCCATGTGGGAAATGATCGACATCTGGATAAAATATACAGATAAATATAATGAATACGCAGACACGGACTATTCTCCGAAAGAGCTGAGGGAGGTACTGGACAAACGCCTTCCCACACTGAACAGATGGCGGCAAAAGCAAGAGACAAGCAGCCTTCATCATAAGATGATTCAGAACATAATAGTGTACATCAACGGTCATCTGACGGAGGTACTGGATACCGACACGCTGAGTTCGATGAGCGGACTGTCCAAATTTCATTTCAGAAGAGTGTTCCGCACCGCTACCGGAGAGAATATCGGCAGTTACATACAGCGTTTGCGCATGGAACACGTTGCACATCTGCTGATCTCTACGGACTATACGCTAAAGCAAATCATAGAGAAAACGAGTTATCAGACTAAATACAGTATCGCCAAAGCTTTTAAGAAACATTTTGGTATATCAACTTCTCAATACAGAGAGAAGCACAGACCGAACGGTGAAAATCCGGCAACAAACATAAAACTGGAGATAAAAGTGATCAGCCCGATAAAGATATTCTGCATCGAAGTGGGTGAAGCGTATAAAAACAAACTAAAATACAGATTACTTTGGAATAAACTACTGCATCATGCCGAACAGTATGAAGCAGACCCACGATATGACAAGTTTATCAGCCTTAGCATGGACGATCCGTCGATTACGCCTACGGAGAAATGCCGGTTCTATCTTGGCATCGCCCTTCGCGATGATACTAAAGCGAGACCGGTACCGGGAATCATGCAGATTCCCGGAGGGCGATATGCCGTGTTCAGACATACGGGGAGCTATTCTTCTTTACACAAAGTGTACAGGAGCATTTATGAGGAATGGTTTCCGAAAAGTAAATACCATCCCCAAAGCACATTCAGTTTTGAGATGTATATGAATCATCCGTCCACCACGGAAACGTCGGAATTACTAACAGAAATATATATACCGGTCATACGGAAATAATCACCATTAAAACAGAATCTATGGCAAAGATATCAGAAATCATGCTTTTACAGCAGCCGGAACAGCCCGCTTTGGCTATTGAAGTAAAAACCGACATGAAAGGTATGTCACAGGCTATCGGAGAGAATTTTGTAAGAATAGACTCTTTATTCAAGAAACAGGGAGAAGTAACCACGGATATCCCCTTCGTAGAGTACCCCGACTTTGAAAGCCTGACCGAAGATCGTATAGAAATGATTATCGGACTGAAATCTTCGAAACCTTTACAGGGTGACGAAAAAATACAGTCTGTCATCCTCCCCGCCAGAAGAATAGTCGTATGTCTGCATAGAGGAAATTACAATGAACTGGCACAGCTGTACAATGAGATGACCGAATGGATAAAAACAAATGGATATAAGGCTTCGAGAACATCAATAGAATATTATTACAGCAATCCGGATGTACCCGAAGAGGAACATGTCACAAGAGTTGAAATGCCTTTACTCTAAAAGCAAGAGAATAGTTGCCGTAAACTCTTACCAAACAATAAGAAGCAGAGAAGCCGTCATACAGTATCACCTTGTCTGATAAAGTACCGGCATTCCCTGCTTCAATAGTTCTTTAGAAATTAGCCTTGCGTTTCTTCACTTCTTCTACGAGTTTCGTAAAGGATTTCTCCTTCTTACGTTTTTCATGTTCGGAAGCGGAGAAATGCCATGCTTCTCGTTTGAGTTTCAGATAACTCTCATATACCTTATGATCTAACGTACCATTATGTACCGCTTCTAAAACAGCACAACCCGGCTCGTCGATATGCTTACAATCGCTGAAACGGCATGATTCCGCATAGTCGGATATTTCAAACATTTCGGCAAGCGAATCGGGATTGTCAATCGCCAAACCAAATTCCCGAACACCCGGAGTGTCGATTAAAACACCTGAGCCATCCACCAATACCATTTCCCGACGAGTCGAAGTATGCCGTCCCTTCCCTGTAGACAGGCTTATATCGGAAGTATTCAGTACCGATTTCCCGCAAAGGGTATTCACCAGTGAACTCTTGCCGACACCCGAAGAGCCGACAAACACGACCGTTTCGCCTTTTGTTATGGATTCCCGCAACCGGAGAATCGTTTGAGGTTGACAAATACTTGTGATAAATACAGGAAACTGACGGGCAATGTGTTTGATCGCTTCATCTATTTTCTGCCTGTCACAACCTAAATCGGCTTTATTGAGCACCAATACTGGTTTGATATTTTCTTCCATTATCTGGGCTATGAAACGTTCCGCTCTGCGAACATTGAAATTATCATCAAGGCTTTGCACAATAAATGCTTTATCGACGTAAGAAGCAATGGCCTGCCGGTCGGCTACCGTTCCGTTCTTCTTGCGATACAACGCCCGTTCACGAGGCAACGTATCAACTATAATCCCTTTATTTGCATCAAATGGCTGAAAAATCACCCAATCGCCCGTACAAGGGTATTCATCAGGCATTCTGCCATAAATCATATTTCCTGTTAACTCACACAAATATACGCCATCCTCTGCAACTACTTCATAACAGGTTTTATGTGTCACGATGATTCGTCCATGAGACATATCTTTAAATTGTGAGATTTGTTTTTGCCGGAATAGATTATCACTCCAACCATATAATGACAGATTATTATTTTCGTTACTCATTATCTTAATGTATATAGCATACACGTGAAAGCACAACAATGCTTTTGCTATTGTATGCGGGTATAAAAACTAAAGTTATATAATATAGGAGAATCACTTCCGGAAAGATTATCCGAAAGTATGAAAGTTCGAATCTGTTAAAGTGAACAGATTCTTATCAGACCAAATCCGATGTAATAAATGATGAGTTAAACATCCACTAGTTTTAATGAAACATTATAATTTTAATGCGTCAAAGATATGGGAAATAAATAACAGAACCAAATGAATGATGAAATATGTGTCAAAAGCCAATGGATACACGGCCTGACGTTTCCATTTTCCATTCCCTTGAATTCTTGTCATACTGGTATTCCGCACCGACACTTACTTCCGTATTCTTTTTCACATCGACCGAGATAGAAGCTCCTACCCCTGTATGTGGAAATAACGGATTGTAAACCGGAGGGGGTGTATTTCCCCCCATAAAATATTGTCCCCAGACATTTAACCGGACATTTCTGGCTAAAGAATAATGAATTCTCGTATATATTCCTGCTATGTCTTGTCTCGCTATAGGCAAAGCCAAATAGAATTGCCGGCTTAAGGTTCCTCCCGCTTCAACGAAAAATCTTTGAGAAGGAATCCAGCGCATTCCGGCATTTACCGCTACATATTGCCCCAATCCCAGATAAGTCTTTTGTTCTGCACTCCCAATAAAAGAAAACTGTCCATTCATAGAATGCTGACGAAAATTATAAAAATCCGTCAATGCCGGATTACTTTCCAGCAATGCAGGAAAATCGTAAAAATAGGGAGATAAGCCCGATGCAGGACTTGAAGGTGTCAGACCGTATGTCTGCATGGACTTATCATCTGTTGCAAGTTTTTTAGCCTCTATATCCGGTAACTTCGGTTCTATGATTTTTGCTTCGGGCAACTGGTGTCCGCTTACTTCCGCAGAGCTATTTTTCTTTTGCACATCCATTTTATTCCCCTTTTCTATAGTTTGAGAAAAGGCAGTAGCAACACAAGCTAAAGACACAAAAACAAAGACAGCAACTGTTCTAATCATAATATTCTCCTTTCTTTTATCAGGGGCTATATTATCAATACAATTATCCGGTTAAAAGCTCAATGATCGGTAACATATTTTTTATTTTAAAGCAGAGATAGATTGATAGACAGCTTTTGCCATTACCTGCGCTCCCTTTTCGTTCGGATGAATACGGTCCGGAAAGAGTTCGGGCATTCCGTCCATCGCAGTATGGAGGTCTATAACAGACAGGTCGTTTTTCTTGGCGAGCTTCTTGATCATCGGAATGATTTCTTTAGAGATAATATCATCGTTGATGCCGTCACCTGTAAGATAAGCTTTGGAAGGATAGCAGAGATAAATCTTCGGCTGTGAAGGAAGGCCTTTGAAAGCGTTGATCATGTTCTGCGCATCTTTCATGAAGTCTGCTTTGTATTTCCAGTTGAATGATTTGCTGTCGTTTGTTCCGAGTTTGATAACGACGATGTTAGGATTAAAAGCTAACGCATTCTTATAAGCAGGTTCGTTCATATAAGGATGATCTCCTTTGTTCAACATGGTACGGGCGCTCACTCCGAAATTTTTCACCCAGTAATTGTCGCCCAACATACGGGCCAGTACGGAAGGATAGCTGTCACGGCTGCGATTCTTTATTCCTGCTCCGAACGTAATACTGTTGCCGATGCAAGCCACACGGACGGCATCTTTGCGAGGAGCCTTGAAACTACGCAACCAAGAAGTCAGTTCGTTCTGCATTTCACTCTTGTAGAGGAAATCTTCACGGATTCCCCAACCGTGTCCGCCTGTAGGATAAATATGGAGAACGGAAGGAACACCTTTCTTATTTAAAGCCAGATAATAGTTGACTCCGTTGGCAGGAGGAACTACCTTGTCATCATCGCTATAAACAATGAAAGCACGGGGAGTCTCTTTGGTCACTTGCTTCTCGTTGGAGAATTCTTTTTCCAAATCGGCAGAAGCGTCCTTACCCAACAGATTGTCATGAGAGCCCATGTGGGTGAAAGATTTGTCCATCGTGATCACCGGATAAAAGAGAATCTGGAAGTTGGGACGAAGTGCCTCAGGCGCATGTGTAGCGATGGTCGAAGCCAGATGGCCTCCGGCAGAAGATCCCATGATACCAATATCATTCGGATTCAGATTCCATACGTCAGCGCTGTCACGTACCATTTTCATGGCTGCTTCGGCATCGGAGATCGGGAGGGTGCGGTCGCCTTTCGGCATCCGGTATTTGAGAACAATCAATGCAATTCCTTGTTTGTTGAAATACGGCGCCCAATCATACCCTTCGTGATTGACCGCCAGACCGGAGTATCCTCCACCCGGACAGGCTACCACAGCACGACCTGTCGCCAGTTCCGGTGCCGGCAGGAAAACACGAAGAGAAGGCTGTTCAATATCAAATGGTTTTGGCGTACTTTGTGCCGAGACTTGCAGACCTGTCAATAGCAGGACCAGCAATACAAAAAGAGAAGAGAATTTCTGTTTCATAGTATCTGTATACTTTGATTAATGAATATTTGATGTGCGAAGATAGTAATTTTATGTATCTTTGCGCCTCCTTTTAAATAGAAAAAATGATATGCAAGGAATTAAGAATCTGACACACGGCCCTATCAACCGCCAACTTTTCAATCTGGCGATGCCTATCATGGCAACGTCGTTTATACAGATGGCATACAGCCTTACAGACATGGCATGGGTAGGACGATTGGGCAGTGAGGCTGTAGCCGCCATCGGTTCGGTAGGAATCCTGACGTGGATGTCCGGTTCTATCTCCTTATTAAATAAGGTAGGGTCCGAAGTCAGCGTAGGCCAATCCATCGGTGCGCAGAATCAGGAAGATGCCCGCCAGTTCGCTTCACACAATATCACGATTGCTCTGATCATTTCGATCTGCTGGGGCGGACTGCTTTTCATGTTCGCAAGCCCCATTATCCGCATCTATGAACTAGAAGAGCACATCACAGCCAATGCCATCGAATACCTGCGGATTATTTCCACCGCATTGCCGTTCATATTCCTGTCCGCTGCCTTCACAGGTATCTATAATGCAGCGGGACGAAGCAAAATTCCATTCTATATCAGTGGGACGGGACTGATTATGAATATCATTCTCGACCCTCTGTTTATCTTCGGCTTCGGGCTGGGAACAAACGGTGCCGCCTACGCTACATGGCTCTCGCAGGCAACGGTTTTCGCCATCTTCATCTACCAGCTGCGTTTCCGCAAAGACGCCCTGCTCGGTGGTTTCCCCTTCTTCTCCCGACTGAAGAAAAAGTACACACGGCGTATTCTGAAACTAGGTCTGCCCGTAGCTACCCTAAACACCCTGTTCGCCTTCGTCAATATGTTCCTCTGCCGTACCGCATCCGAACAGGGCGGACACATCGGACTGATGACTTTCACCACCGGCGGTCAGATAGAAGCCATCACCTGGAATACCTCCCAAGGTTTCTCCACCGCACTTAGCGCCTTTATTGCCCAGAACTTCGCCGCCGGACGAATAGAACGGGTACTGAAAGCCTGGCACACCACCCTATGGATGACGGGAATCTTCGGAACTTTCTGCACGCTGCTGTTTGTCTTTTACGGCAATGAGGTCTTTTCGATCTTTGTCCCCGAACAGGCAGCTTACGAAGCCGGAGGTGTATTTCTGCGTATCGACGGATATTCGCAGCTGTTTATGATGCTCGAAATCACGATGCAGGGAGTGTTCTACGGCATCGGGCGTACCGTGCCTCCCGCCATTGTCAGCATTGTATGCAACTATATGCGCATTCCGCTTGCCATCCTGTTTGTACGGATGGGCATGGGAGTAGAAGGTATCTGGTGGGCAGTATGCGTCACAACGATTGCCAAAGGACTGATTCTCTTGGGATGGTTCACCATGATCAGGAAAAAATGCTTAAATCTGCCTTCCGTGTCAACAAGGTAGTAGTGTCGTTTGTTATTTTACATATACAAAGATCGTCCGGAGTTATTTTAACTTAAAAAGTATGACCTTGGCAAATAATATGTATCTTTGCGTTGTTAATTTATTAAAGTATTATTTTATAAACCTATTTAAAAAACATTGCATTATGAACAAGATGAAATGGATGGTTCTCTTCATGAGTATAACCATGATATTCAGTGGCTGCGCAAGCATGAACAATACGGGCAAAGGTGCCGCAATCGGCGGTGGTTCGGGTGCTGCATTGGGTGCTATCCTCGGCGGTGTTATCGGTAAAGGCAAGGGTGCTGCCATCGGTGCGGCTATCGGTACTGCAGTAGGTGCAGGAACAGGTGCCCTTATCGGAAAGAAGATGGATAAAGCGGCAGCAGAAGCAAAACAAATTGAAGGCGCACAAGTAGAGCAGATAACTGACAACAACGGATTGCAGGCAGTAAAAGTTACATTCGATTCAGGTATTCTTTTCACTACCGGTAATGCAACTCTGAGTGCTGCTGCCAAGTCTGCATTGAGCAAGTTCGCCAACAACGTACTCAACCAGAACAGAGACATGGACGTATCCATCTACGGATATACCGACAATCAGGGCTGGAGAAACAGTACTGCCGAACAAAGCCGTCAGAAAAATCTGAACTTGTCACAGGAACGTGCACAGAGTGTAGCCAGCTACCTGTTAAACTGCGGCGTTTCTTCCAACCAGATTAAAGGTGTGCAGGGAATGGGCGAAAGCGATCCTATCGCCAGCAACGACACAGCTGCCGGAAGAGAACAGAATCGTCGTGTAGAAGTTTACATGTACGCAAGTGAACAGATGATTAAAGATGCACAGGCCGCTTCCAATTAAAAAAATATTGCGTTATGCGCGCAACCTGCTGATTTTCTTCTTTGCATCTACCATTCTGGCTGTGATCGTCTACCGCTTTATGCCGGTGTATGTCACTCCGCTGATGGTCATCCGAAGTGTACAGCAGCTTGCGTCAGGAGATAAACCCACGTGGAAGCACACGTGGGTTTCTTTTGATAAAATATCTCCTCACCTGCCGATGGCGGTCATCGCCTCCGAAGACAACCGCTTTGCCGAACACAACGGATTCGACTTCATCGAAATAGAGAAAGCGATGAAGGAAAACGAAAAACGGAAACGGAAGCGCGGAGCAAGTACCATCAGTCAGCAGACAGCCAAGAATGTGTTCCTATGGCCGCAATCGTCTTGGATACGCAAAGGTTTCGAAGTTTATTTCACCTTTCTGATAGAGTTGTTCTGGTCGAAAGAACGGATTATGGAGGTATATCTCAACTCCATCGAAATGGGAAAAGGGATTTATGGCGCACAGGCTGCCGCAAAGTATAAATTCAACACAACAGCTGCCAAGTTGAGCTCAGGACAGTGCGCACTGATTGCCGCTACGCTCCCTAACCCGATACGGTTTAACTCTGCGAAGCCTTCGGCTTACCTATTGAAACGACAAAAACAGATATTGCGATTAATGAATCTGGTTCCTAAGTTTCCGCCTGTAGAGAAGAAGGCGGTCGATAAGAAAGACACTAAGAAGAAGAAAAAGAAATAAAGCAATCCCTTTATCACAGTCTATTTCATCAAGAAACAAGACAAGGATAAAGGGATTACTTTTTTCTGTTATTATTTGAGATACAGACTATGCCGGTTCCTCACACCTCTCGATATACGCCAATGGTTCGCCTTTATCTACCAATGCTCCCTGCTTGGCACATACCTCGATCACACGACCGCTAAAATTCGCCAACACCTTATCATATGTATGCCAAGGAGTAGCAATATAGCAAAACACATCGTCCGGATCATATTTATGTCCCACTTCGGGCGGCATAGAAGGCGATTCCACATCGATCTCCCAAATGATCTGCCCTTTCTCCATTGCCGTCACCGGTTCGGCTTTGGCACGTTTCATCCGTTTCACTTCTTCTTCGGAGAATCCCTGTTTTGCCAATGCGGCATCTTTGGCACGCTGCAAATCATCTTCGAAACGTTTCTTGGCAATACCCGATTTATAATCCCGATATTGGCGGTCGTGCATTGCCAGTTCGAAAAGTTCTTCATCATCCTGTCCGAAATCCCAGCTGTTTTCTGTCATTTCCTTACGATACTCGTCCAGTTGATCCGGATAGTTCTTCTGCGGGTCTTCGTCCGTAAATTCGTATCCTTTTTCTTTTGCCAATGCGATAATCTCCGGAGCAAGTGCACCGGGCAAACGACCACTCTTACCTAGAATCATATCCCAGGTATGGTTGTCGATCATCGTCCAACGCTCCTCTCCCTTGATCAGAGACATCACATTCATCAATGCCACATTCTTCACATATTGGCTGAACGGAGTCACCAATGGAGGATAGCCGAGTTTCGGCCACACATATTCCACTTCGTCAAATAGCATCACGAGCAAATCGTCGATGCTCAGTTCCGGTTCGTTCTTACCTCTCAATATCAGATTGATGCCGGAATGCACTCCTTTCAGATCGGCCATCATAGAACCCATCATACCTCCGGGAAGTCCGCATTTCAAGAGCAAAGAAGACATATGCTTGTTGGTAGGGTCCATAAAATAACCCAGAAAATCGTCAATGAACTCCTGTGTCATGGCACGGGCTTTCATGTAGGCTTTCATATTAATCTCCGGTACCTGAAATCCCGCGTCTTTCAGCATAGCCTGCACAGAGATAACGTCCGGATGAACTTTCCCCCACGAAATCGGCTCCATTGCAACATCAATAATATCCGCGCCATTCTCACAAACTTCGAGGATAGAAGCCATCGAAAGTCCCGGTCCGCTATGTCCGTGATACTGGATGATGATTTCGGGATGCCGTTCCTTGATTGCTTTCGTCAGACGTCCCAGCATTTCGGGGCGACCGACACCTGCCATATCTTTCAGACAGATTTCCGGTGCTCCGGCCTCTATCAGACGCTCGGCGATAGCGGTATAATATTCTACGGTATGCACGGGCGAGAACGTAATACATAACGTTGCCTGCGGAATCATCCCCGCTTCAAGGGCATAATGAATGGAAGGAATAATATTTCTGACTTCATTCAAGCCACAAAAGATACGGGTGATGTCCACTCCCTGCGCATGTTTTACTTTATACATTAACCGGCGCACATCTGCCGGAACGGGATACATTCGAAGACCATTCAGACCACGGTCGAGCATATGAGTTTGTATGCCGGCTTCGTGGAAAGGTTTCGTGAAAGCCCGGACGGCTTTGTTCGGGTTCTCGCCATACAGTAGGTTGACTTGTTCGAACGCGCCTCCGTTGGTTTCTACACGGGAGAAACAACCCATTTCGATAATTAACGGAGCAATTCTTACTAACTGATCGGCACGCGGTTGATACTTGCCGGACGACTGCCACATATCCCGATAAACAAGACTGAATTTGATTTCCTTTTTCATTGCCGTAAATAGATGAGATTTATATTACTTAGGTTAACTAGTTGATACAAATATACTGAGTTCTCTGACATAATAACAAATACAGAGAGAATAAGTTGGGGTATAAAGACATGTTTAATATCATATTGTCACAAAATCAAAGGAGCAAGCGAGTTTTTACCCGTTGCTCCTTACCAGAATTAATTGTTTGACTAATGTGTTATCCCTATTTATACAAAATCTTTCAACTCTTGTTGCAAACGTTGGCGTGTAAAGAATATGCGGCTCTTCACCGTTCCGAGGGGTAGGTCCAGCTTCTCAGCGATCTCACGGTATTTAAAACCGGATACGTGCATTGAAAATGGTACTTTATATTCCTTCGGCAGCGCGTTGACGATGCGGTGCATCTCTTTTAAGTCATAAGCGCCTTCCGTACTTTCAAATCCTGAGTCTTGGGGGAGATTCAAATGATACAGATTGTCGGTCTGATCTACGAATGTCTGGTCACGTACGATTTTACGGTAGTTATTAATAAAGATGTTACGCATGATGGTGTACATCCATCCTTTAAAATTTGTATCGGGAACATATTTTTCCTCGTTATCCAAGGCCTTTAATGATGTTTCTTGCAATAAATCATTTGCTTCTTCACGATTGGCAGTTAATTTATAAGCAAAACGAAGCAACTCTTCCTGAACTCCAATTAAATCTTTTCTGAAACTTAAACTTTTAATACTTTAAGGGTTTTACGGTTAATATTTCGTTTCTTTCTTGACGTTTGCAAGTTTAAAGGTATTTTATGAGTCAAACAGGGGGAAATTCGTCATTTCTTAGGGGTGAAACTGTCAAATGATAGATTTTAGGTGCTTTTTGATAGTTTTTAGGTGGTTTAGGACGTTTTTTATTCTCTTCTTCTTGTTTGGCAATACAAAATAACTTACTTTTGGGTAGTATTATTAACTTAAAGTAAAGGACATGACTATACTTATTATCGTAGGAATAATCGTACTGTTGGGAATCATTTTTGCTTCCATGTACAACTCATTGGTGAGACTGAGAAATAACCGTGAAAATGCTTTTGCAGACATCGACGTGCAGCTGAAACAGCGCCACGACCTTATTCCGCAACTGGTGGATACCGTGAAAGGATATGCCGCACACGAAAAAGATACCCTCGAACGGGTGATTCAGGCACGTAACGGTGCAGTCAGCGCCAAGACAATCGACGAGAAGATAGCAGCTGAGAATCAATTATCTTCCGCTTTATCGGGATTGAAAATCACGTTGGAGGCTTATCCGGACCTGAAAGCAAACCAGAATTTCCTGCAACTGCAAGAAGAAGTATCCGATGTAGAGAATAAATTGGCTGCTGTACGCCGTTACTTTAACTCGGCTACGAAGGAATATAATAATGCGGTTCAGACATTCCCGTCCAATATCATAGCAGGTATGGCAGGTTTCCGCAGAGAAATCATGTTCGACCTGGGTACCAACGAACGTGCGAATCTGGAACAGGCACCGAAGATCAGTTTCTAAAAACGAGCACGTATGCAGTACGTCGGAATCCAAACACAGCAGAGCCGGAACAACCGGCGCTCTGTTCTTCTGTTATTTCTATTTCCCTGCCTGGTAGCAGCATTGCTTTATCTGGCCTGCTATCTGCTGGCCGCTATGGGGCACGGTGAAAGCATGGAAGTAAGTATCCTGGAATTGGCTAATCCTCTTTTCATCAATGCCCTCCCCTATACGATGGGGGTCGTATTGATTTGGTTCCTGATAGCTTTCTGGGCGAATACGAGTATCATCAAAGCCGCCACAGGCGCCAAACCTCTCGACCGCAGAGAGAACAAACGTGTCTACAATCTGGTCGAGAACCTCTGCATGGCAAACGGAATGAAGACTCCGAAAATCAATATCATCGACGACGATTCATTGAACGCTTTTGCCAGCGGTATCAACGACCGCACCTATACGGTCACTCTCTCGAAAGGGATTATTCAAAAGTTGAACGACGAAGAACTGGAAGCAGTCATCGCCCACGAACTGACTCACATCCGCAACAGAGATGTGCGCCTGCTGATCGTCTCGATTGTATTTGTCGGAATCTTCTCGATGCTGACGCAGATCACTTTCTATACTATTACGCACGCGCGCATACGTAGCAACGGGAAAAACGGCGGAGGAGCTATCCTCATCATACTGATTGCCTTAGTAATAGCCGCTGTCGGTTACTTCTTTGCCAGTCTGATGCGCTTCGCCATTTCACGGAAGCGCGAATATATGGCAGATGCCGGTTCGGCGGAGATGACAAAGAATCCGTTGGCATTGGCAAGTGCCCTGCGCAAAATTTCCGATGATCCGGATATAGAAGCGGTAAAACGTGGGGATGTGGCGCAATTATTCATTCAGAATCCGGGCGACCAGTCGAAAAGTGCCCTCAGCGGACTTAGCGGCCTCTTTGCCACGCATCCCCCTATCGAGAAACGAATCTCCATTCTGGAACAGTTCTAAGGATTTCTGTTTAATTTTCATTAAAGAAAGCAGGGGGACTCCTTATTTTTAGTATATTTGAGTGTTATACATATATACACTAAACTGTAACTGATATGAAAACAAGAAAACAAATCCTTATGCTACTGCTGGTTATGCTAGCAGGAATCCCGACTCTTTCGGCACAGACCAAGAAGGAGAAGAAGGAACAGAAGAAAGAAGCTGTCAGACAGCTGATCGTATCAGAAGACTACAAGATAGACGTCAACACTGCTATGCCCATGCGCGGACGTTCTATACCTCTGACTTCACAATACTCACTGCAAATCAGAAATGATTCGGTATTCTCTTACCTCCCTTATTACGGACGTGCTTACAGCGTTCCTTACGGCGGAGGAAGCGGGCTGATATTCAACGCTCCCCTCAAAGAATACACGATGGATATGGATAAGAAGGGAAACGCCGTTATCAAATTCTCCGCCCGAAGTCCGGAAGACTTCTTTGAGTTTAGGGCGAAAGTGTTCCCCGACGGCACCACCAGCATCGATGTCACGATGCAGAACCGTCAGGCAATCAGCTACCGGGGAGAAGTGGATCTGGACAAGAAGTAAAATCTTCAAGAATTGCCGTCAGTCTCTTCACTACCTTTTAATATAGGAAGGCAAATGTGGTATTTCACGGCAAGGATGCGTGTAACAAATACCACCGATCCGCCAACGAGCTGACAGACATAAGATTCCATCCCTGCGGCATCGCACAGCCAGTAAGCGATGCCGCCTACTACACACGCCATCGCATAGATTTCTTTTCGGAAAATCAAGGGGATCTCATTGATAAAGACATCACGAATCACACCTCCTGCGGCACCTGTGATACTACCCATGATGATGGCTACCCAAAAAGGATAACCCAAAGCGATACTTTTCCCCACACCGACCACCGTAAACAAAGCCAGTCCGATGGTATCGAATATAAAAAAGGTATTATTCAGACGGATCAGCCAGCGACCGAAACAGATCACCCAGATCAAGGCAAGTCCCGTACAGATCAAATAGATAGGGTTCGTCATCCATCCGGGCGTCACATCCAGCAGTACATCACGGATAGTACCGCCACCGATAGCGGTAGCAAGACCTACGACATAGGCTCCGAACCAGTCGAAACGCTTTGCTGAAGCCAGCCGGATACCACTAATAGCAAAGGCAAATGTGCCTATAAAATCAAGAATTTGAA
>ERZ773277.1999-NODE-1999-length-14606-cov-5.603670_pt1 | contig 14606 bp, 8 predicted proteins | sample MGYA00511957_ERZ773277 | MGnify/ENA primary metagenome ERZ773277 (study PRJEB29015, sample SAMEA2737800) | human gut metagenome | biome: human gut; feature: human-associated habitat; material: faeces | place: China | collected 2012 ... | reverse complement strand
AATATTCGTGCAGGTATGGGAGTTGGGCTATTGTTCCCGGTTATTTTATTAATCGTGCTTTTTATTTTTGCAAGGCAAAAAAATAATAAATGAAAGCTTTTTTACAATCAATTCAAAGCCAAGAAGTATAAAGCCAAAGCTCATGAAAAGTCAGTACAAAAGGTAGTAAGAAAATGGAATGACCAAAGGCAAGCGGGAAGTGCCAGAAGATGATGCCCTTGACTTTTCTCCAAAAAAGTTTTACTATCAAACTACTATTAGATAGTATTAAAAACTAGATATCGGGGTAATGTAAAAAAGAAGTGGTTTGAAAGTTGAAGAAAGGCAGGGGCGATCAGGACATGAATAAGAAAGCATGGAAAGCGGGTGCGGTATCGGCACTGGCAGTTGGAGCGGGGCTGGCGGCAGCGGCGTCGAAGCGGAAAAAGGCAGGAAAAGTGGTTAAGTCGGCTTCGGATTACCGGAATACGGAACGCGGCAGCCAGGAGAAAAACAGCAAGGGAATTTATTATTCGAAGGGAAATTATGAGGCGTTTGCGCGCCCGGAGAAACCGGCGGGAATCGAGGGCAAATCGGCTTATATCGTCGGAAGTGGATTGGCTTCTCTGGCGGCGGCGTGTTTTCTTGTGAGAGACGCACAGATGCCGGGAGAAAATATCCATATTCTGGAGGCGATGGAGGTAGCAGGTGGTGCATGTGACGGTATTCAGGATCCGACCCGTGGATATGTGATGCGCGGCGGCCGCGAGATGGAGGATCATTTTGAGTGCCTGTGGGATCTGTTCCGCAGCATCCCGTCCCTGGAGGTGCCGGGGGCATCAGTTCTCGATGAATATTACTGGCTGAATAAACATGATCCGAACTACTCGCTCTGTCGTGCGACGGTCAACCGAGGCGAGGATGCACACACGGACGGCAAATTCCGCTTGAGCCAGAAAGGCAGCATGGAGATCATGAAGTTGTTCTTCACGAAGGATGAGGATCTGTATGACAAATCCATTGAGGATGTGTTTGATAATGAGGTGTTTGATTCGGATTTCTGGCTGTACTGGAGAACAATGTTTGCGTTTGAAAATTGGCACAGTGCATTAGAGATGAAACGCTATTTTCAGCGTTTTATCCACCACATTGGCGGACTTCCGGATTTCTCGGCACTTAAATTTACGCGTTACAACCAGTATGAGTCGCTGATTCTGCCGATGCAGAAATATCTGGAGACGGCAGGCGTCCAGATCCAGTTTGGCACCGAGGTTACGAATGTGCGGTTTGACATCCAGGGTGAGAAAAAGGTTGCGAAGGCGATCGAGTACGTGAAGGGCGGCGAGAAGAAGGAAATCGCGTTGACTGAGGATGATTTTGTCTTTATTACGAACGGAAGCTGTACTGAGGGAACGATCTACGGCGACCAGAATCAGGCACCGGTAGAAGGTGCGGAAGTGCGTACCAGCGGCTGCTGGAGTCTGTGGCGTCAGATTGCTGCGCAGGATCCGGCATTTGGACATCCGGAGAAATTCTGCTCGGATATCCAGAAGACGAACTGGGAGTCTGCGACGGTCACGACTTCGGATGAGACAATCATTTCCCAGATCCGCAAGATTTGCCGCAGGGATCCGAGAAGTGGACGCGTCGTAACAGGCGGTATCGTGAGCTGCCGTGATTCAAGCTGGCTGCTCAGCTGGACGATCAACCGTCAGGGACAGTTCAAAGCGCAGGATAAGGACGAGATCTGCGTCTGGGTATACAGTTTATTTACGGATGTACCGGGCGATTATGTGAAGAAGCCGATGCGCGCCTGCACGGGCAAGGAGATCACAGAAGAATGGCTGTACCATCTCGGAATCCCGGAGGATCAGATCGAGGAACTGGCTGAGAACCATGCGAACTGTACGCCGACGATGATGCCGTATATTACAGCATTCTTTATGCCGCGGCGTGCCGGAGACCGCCCGGACGTTATCCCGGATGGATGTGTCAATGCGGCATTTCTGGGGCAGTTTGCGGAGACCCCGCGTGATACTATTTTCACGACCGAGTATTCCGTCCGCACCGCGATGGAAGCGGTGTATGGCTTGTGCGGCGTAGACCGCGGCGTACCGGAGGTATGGGGAAGTGTCTACGATATCCGCGAGCTTCTGGACAGCACGGTCAAGCTGATGGACGGCAGATCGCCGCTGGAAATGAAGCTGCCGATGCCGCTTGAAGCACTCAAAAAGCCGATTCTCCGGAAGATTGACAAGACGGTGGTTGGAAAGCTGCTGCGCGATCACGGCGTGCTGAAAGACTGGATGGTGTAAGAGACTGAGGAACGCAGGTGTTACTGGACACGTATGCGTGAACAGTAACACGCAGGTAAATATGGCTGCGTTAGATAAAGGAAGACAGGCTGTCACAAACAGAAGGCCCCGGACGGAAATCGTTCGTTTGGCATTCGTGTGGCAGCCTTTTTTGTGTAACAGGAAATTGTCGTGAGGCACATTCTTTTTCACTTGCCCGTTTTTCTCTGACATGATACAATAAAGATTGGCGTAAATGTAGAAAATTTGAGAAGAAAACGATTTTGAAAAGGATCGTTTGATAGATGTGAGGGAAAATAGATGGATTATTTACTTTGTATCCCGGCGCGGGAGACAAATACGAGAGAGAATTGTGAGAAAATACATAATGTTCTGGCGCGCATGTCCGATACCTACAAACTGCGGATTGTACCGGAACCGGTTAAGAATAAGCAGTTTCCATGTCCGCCGTATTACAAGAAATACCGGATCTACAAGCCGGTAAAGGAACGCGATACGAACGGAGAGGCATATCTGGAAAAAGAAGAGGAAGAGATGCTCTTGAGTTCCTGCAAGACGGAGGAAGAGCAGGAACTGATGAAAAGCTGTATCTATGCGTACCAGTATTCGGCGGCGATCGTACTTAAAAGCTTCCGGGAGAAGGAAAAGAAAAATAAGATGCAGGTTCGACCTCTTTCGGAGCGGACACAGGCGCCAAGAGGCGTAAGTGGTCCGAATAGGGGAACACGTCTGGAAACACCGGAAAAAGCCGAAAAGCCGGAACAAGAGCGCAGCGCACAAGAACGTCCGTCTGGCAGTGACAGACCGGAACGATCGGAGAGAAGCTATCGGAACCGTACAGCGGATCGTGCTGCTGAGGGGAATACTGAGCGCACGCAGGGCAGAGAAAGAGCTTGCTCAGAGAGAGAGAGGGCAGCGCGTGTTTCGGGAGCCGAGAGAGCAGCGGACAGACGTAGCGGAAACCGCGCGGTGCCGGAAAATGAGAAACGGGAAGACCGCCCGGCTTCTGGAAGACGGGAGCGGTTTGAGCGCCGTCCACCGCGCAGAGGAGAACGACCAGAAGTGGAGAAAAATGAGGTCGTGAGAGATCCGGCGCAGGGCGAAATTCCGTTCCGCGCTTACATGGAGACAGGCAGCCTCCCGGCGTTCCGGGATACGGCAGCAACGGTGCCTGTACAGCCGATACAGCGGAAGAAAGAAGGTTATATGCCGATGGAGCGCAAACCGGCCGCGCAGACGCAGGAGCCGGAACCACAGGTGTAAGGTATGTGACCGAAACAGAACGATAAAATTAAATCATAGAATTTATAGAATGGCATCGAAACAATAAGAGTTCCGATGCCATTTGAGCATCAAACAGGACTATGCTTTCCATTTCTTTATTCCAACCATTCAGTTCTAATCCCCCCTATTTTCCGCATATGAATAAATGCAGTCTGTGAAAAGTACAGAACAGGGACAGAAAAAGGGGGAAATGCGCATGTATGAGAACCGGACGGTGGAAGAGGTGTGCAGGGAGTTTTCGGTCGATTTGCGGACAGGCTTATCGGCAGCGGAAGTGGAGGTGCGGCAGCGCCATTATGGGGAAAATGAGCTGCGGGAAGCACCACCGCGGAGTCTGATTGTGCGCATCGGGGCACAGCTTTGCGACTCCCTGATTTTTGTGTTGTTTGCGGCAGCCGGGATCTCCCTGCTTTTGGGCGAGTACGGCGATGCGGGGGTAATTCTGGCGGTTGTCGTATTAAATGCCACGGTGGGCGTGATTCAGGAGGGGAAGGCGGAGAAAGCGCTCGAATCCTTAAAACGGATGACGCAGCTGGAGGCGGTTGTGATCCGGGAAGGAAAAGAGCGGGAGATTGCCGCGCGGGAGCTGGTGCCGGGGGATCTGGTCGTGCTCGATGCCGGGCGGCAGGTTCCAGCCGACCTGCGTCTTACCGAGACAGCTGAAATGCGGGCAGAAGAATCAGCGCTGACCGGCGAATCGCGGGCGGTTGAGAAAAACAGCCATTTTTTAGCCGCCGGTGCGCTTCCGGTGGCAGAGCGTAAAAATGAGACATTTATGACTTCTTACGTGACGGCAGGGCGGGGAAAGGGAATTGTCATCGCCACCGGCATGAATACGGAGGTAGGGAGGATTGCCTCTCTGATCCGCGAGGCGCCGGAGGAGGAGACACCGTTGCAAAAAAGGCTGTCGGATCTGGGGAAACTATTGAGTATTCTTACGATCGGGCTGTGCGTTTTATTATTTACCCTCGCCGTCTGGCAGAAGCGCGACGTGATGGAAATGCTGCTCACTGCGATTTCCCTGGCGGTAGCTGCCGTGCCGGAGGGGCTTCCGACGACGGTGACGATTGTGCTGGCGCTGGGAGTGACGAAAATGGCGCGGGCTGGCACGATCGTGCGCCGTCTTCCGTCCGTGGAAACACTGGGGGCAGTCAGCGTGGTCTGCTCAGATAAAACGGGGACGCTGACGAAAAATGAGATGACGGTGACGACATGTTATGTAAATCGACAGGAGTATACGGAACAGGAATTGGCGCGCTCTAAGGAAAGAGAAGTGGGAAAACGGCTTCTGGAGGTATTTGCGCTGTGCAGCGATGCCGGGGAGACGGTGGGGGATGCCACCGAGCGGGCGCTGTACGGATTTTGTGAAAATTGTGGTGTTTCTCCGGAGCATCTGCGTCGGAGATATCCGCGGAAAGGGGAGATTCCCTTTGATTCGGATCGGAAGAGAATGACGACGGTGCATGAGCAGGGAGAAAACTGGATTTCTTGTGTAAAAGGGGCGCCGGATGTGATTCTTAAAAGGTGTCGTTATGAGATGGAAGAGGACAAAATTGTGCCGCTGACCAGGGAGAGGCGGACAGAGATTGAGGCGGAGATCACGCGTATGTCCGCGCGTGCCCTGCGAGTACTCGCGGGGGCGTATAGGGAGCTTCAAACAGGAAAAATGCCGGAGGAAAAGCGGGAGAAACAGGTGGGACAGCTGGAGCAGAACCTGATATTTCTGGGTCTGGCAGGCATGATGGATCCGCCGAGGGAGGCAGCAGCCGGGGCAGTTGAGGCATTTCGCAGGGCATCTGTGCGGACGGTTATGATCACTGGAGATCATGCAGACACGGCGCTTGCGATCGCCAGGCAGCTGGGGATTGCCAAACGGCGGGAAGAATGCATGACGGGGGCGCAGCTGGAAACGCTGGATGAGGGAGCTCTGGAGGAACGAATCGGTTCTGTATCAGTCTTTGCACGGGTGTCGCCGGAACATAAAGTCCGGATTGTGCGGGCTTTAAAACGCGCCGGGTGCGTGACGGCGATGACCGGGGATGGCGTAAATGATGCGCCGGCGCTTAAATCAGCCGATATCGGGATCGCGATGGGAAAAGGCGGCACCGATGTGGCGCGGCAGGCGGCGGATATGATTTTGACGGATGATAATTTTGCGACGATCGAGAGGGCAATTGAGGAAGGGCGCGGCATCTATGAAAATATACGAAAATCTATACTGTTTCTGCTTTCCTCCAATCTGGGGGAGATTTTAACCATGTTTGCCGCCGTTGCTATCGGAATACCGGCGCCGCTGGGAGCCGGGCACATCCTTTGGATCAATCTGATTACGGACTCGCTTCCGGCGCTGGCACTCGGCATGGATGGAAACGACCGGGAGAACTTGATGCGTCAGCCGCCGCGCCGGACGGGCGAGTCGCTGTTTGCCGGAGGCGGGTGGTTCTGCATGGTATTTTACGGGTCTCTGATTGCAGCAGTCACGCTGGGGGCATTTTTCAGCAGACAGGAGCTTTTGCGGGCACAGACGTATGCATTTACCGTTCTGGGGCTGTCGGAGCTCTTTCATTCGGTCGGCATGCGCTCGCTCACGGGCTCGGCATTTTCGCGCAGTCTTGGGAAAAATCCGCTGATGCTTGCGGCATTCCTTGTGGGGATTCTGATGCAGGTTGCGGTGACGGAGATTCCTTTTTTGATGAAACTCCTTCACACGGTGCGGCTGCACCCGGCAGAGTGGCTGGCGCTTCTCCTGTTATCCGCCACGCCGCTGTTAGTGCATGAACTTCTAGCATTTCTTTTTCGGAAACAGCGTTGATACAGCGAAAATGCAGTTTACAGACAAGTGTTTTTGAAGCTGAATGCATTGGCAAAATCCCGTTACTGTTTACGAGTAGGCACTTTTGGAACCGAAAGTGCCGTAAGAAAACGTGGTGGCAGCAGGAATTTGCCGTATTTAAATGCGAAGCCGCGGCAAATTCCGTTACTGGGCACGTATGCGCGAACAGTAACACGCGGCAGGAGATTGAGCAGATTTCGAAAACAGGCTTGTTCTTTTGGACAAAAAAACTTATAATAAAAGGGAGTCCAAGCTGATTTTGTCAGAAAAGTATAAAAAGTTGCTGTCCGCAGACAGGCATTTTTGAAGTCTAAGGTGCCGCATGAAAATAGAATGGAAGCAACCATAGATACATAGGAAGATGAGGGAAGAGATGAGGGAGAAACAGACGAGAGAGGACGCCTCCGGCGTTCGAAAGAAGCCGGCAGCTTCATCCGCACGATCTTCGGGCAGGCGGGGCACCGCAAAGAAAAGCGGGAAAATCGATGTCGGCAAGCAAAAGAAAGCGGGCAAAAATAACAGCCGGAGCGGTGGACAGATCGTGTTCCATGCGATGGCAAGGATCTTTGGAACCATGTTCAAGACGCTTCTGGTGTGTCTGGTACTGCTGGTGATTGGCGGTGCCGGATTTGGCGCATATAAGCTGATTCCACTCTATGAGGACTATAAAAGCCAGATAGAGGGAGTGGTGGAAAACAGTACGCCGGATACGTTCCGTTTGCAGGAGGCAAGTTATATTTATGATTCCAACGGTAATGTGCTGGCGAAGCTGACGGGAGACGAGGATTCCAGTTATTTGAAGTATGACCAGATACCGCAGAATGCAGTCAACGCATTTGTGGCGATCGAGGATCGGACGTTCTGGGAAAATCCAGGCATTGATATAAAAGGTATTTTCCGTGTCGCAGTCAATTACTTTTTGACTGAGGGAGCAGAAAAGCACGGCGCGAGTACGATCACCCAGCAGTTAGCGAGAAACCGTTTTCTGACCCGCGAGGTGTCAATGGAGCGGAAGATCAAGGAGATGCTGATTTCCTTAGATCTGACGAAGAAATACACCAAAGAGCAGATTATGGAGTTCTATATCAATGATATCAGCTTCGCGAATACGTACTACGGGCTTCAGGCGGCTGCAAGAGGTTATTTTGGCAAGGATGCGGATGAACTGTCCTTGAGCCAGACGGCATATTTGTGTGCGATTCCGAACTCGCCGACGTATTACAACCCGTACCGTCATCCGGAAAATGCGCTGACACGCCGCGATAAGATTCTGGAAGATATGCTGAGTATGGGATTTATTACGGAGAAAGCGTGCAAAGAGGCAAAGGCGGAGGAGATCACGGTCAACCGTCAGAGAGTGCCGTTGCACAACTATGAGACGACGTATGCGATCGACTGTGCGATTCGCTATCTGATGCGCCGTGACGGTTTTGAATTCCAGTATGGATTCCGCAGCGACGAGGCTTACAAAGAGTACAATGCCAATTACAACGAGGTGTACAACCAGGAGCGCGATGCGCTCTATACGGGCGGCTATAACCTTTATACCTCGTTGGATCCGGACAAGCAGACGATCCTGCAGGATGCATTAGATGGAGTTCTGTCCTTTGATGGCAATACATCCGAAAACGGCGTTTACAAGCTGCAAGGCGCGTCCACCGTTATTGACAACAAGACGAACCGCGTCGTGGCGATTGTGGGTGGACGCAGTCAGGAGACGGATACCTACACATTAAACCGTGCGTTCCAGAGCCCGAGACAGCCGGGAAGTTCTATCAAACCGTTGATTGTGTATACACCGGCACTGGAAAATGGTTACACATCGGAAACAAGGATTCCGAATATCGATATTGACGCGGCGAAGCAGAAGGGCGTGGATGTGAAGTCCCTTTCCGGCGAGAGGCTGGAGCTTCGAAATGCGGTCGAGCGAAGTAAAAATGGTGTGGCATGGTATATCTATGATGATATCACACCGGATGTTGGCATGGCATATTTAACCCAGATGCGCTTCGCGAGTGTGCAAGCGGCGGACTATTATCCGGCGACCTCCCTGGGCGGCTTTACCACCGGTATGACGACCGAGGAGATGGCGGGCGCTTATGCGGCGCTGTCAGACCGGGGACAGTACCGCGAACCGACCTGTATTATCAAGATGATCAATAACCAGGGCGAAGATATTTTTGAAGATTATGAATCGGTTCAGGTTTACCAGGAGAGCAGCGCCGTGCTGATGACCGATATTTTAAAGGGAGTTGTCACAAAAGGTACGGCGGCGTCGATGGGTTGGAGCGGCAATATAGAGGCGGCCGGAAAGACCGGTACGACCAACGGCAGCCGTGACGGCTGGTTCTGCGGCATGACGCCATATTATACGATGACGGTCTGGGTTGGCTACGACCAGCAGAAGACACTTTCCAGCCTGTACGGCGGCACGTATCCGGCGAAGATCTGGAAAAATGCGATGGAAAAGATGGTAGAGGGGCTTCCGGCGGCGTCCTTTGATACCCCGGAGACGGACAATGGACGCGGAGAAGGAACCTATCTGGCAGGTCATCCGGATGCATTTGAAATCACAACCAGCGGATATACCGCGGCGAATTTCAGAAGGGATCATTTGCTCTCGGATGAGGTGGCGAAGCTTCTGGAGTCTGCAAAGAGCGGCGATTCCGGTCGCAGCAGCAAGGAGCTTAAAGAAGACGCCAGCGCCAAGATCGAGCAGATCAAGAGCGAATCCATCAAAGAGCGGATGCAGCGGATCTACAAGACGGGTACGGCAGGAAAACGGTATTCAGCCCCGGCGGTGGTGCCGGAAACAACTGCCGAGACAGTTGAAGATCCGGCAGAATCTAGCACGACGATCGTGCCGGCAGGACCGGGCAGCGACATCGGACCAGGACACGGTCCGGCGCAGGAACCGGCAGTGGGTCCGGCGGCGGAGATTGGACAGTAAAGAATTGAAAATGAGAAGATAATAAAAAGCATTCTTTCATTCAGAGATTAAAGGCTGAGTGAAAGAGTGCTTTTTTGCGTCTATGTGGAATTTGGAAGAATTCAGAAGCAGGCATTACTGTGTATGTTCAGATTCATTTTTCTGCTGTTTCCGGTACTGTGCCGGTGTGCAGCCAATGATCCGTTTGAATGTGGCGATGTAATTGCTGACCTGGTTGTATCCGACCAGTCCGGCAATCTGTGAGATGGGCAGATCGCGGTGAAGGAGGGAAACACTGGTCTGGATGCGGTAATTAGTTAAATATCCATAGGGAGTTGTGTGAAGAATATTTTGAAAAATCCGGCAGCATTCTCCGACGCTGATATTGGCTGATGCAGCCAGGTCTGAGAGCTGTAAATCATCTGCGTAATGTGCATAGATGAACAGGAGAATGGATTGCAGGCGCTGCTGGCGCAGGAGGTTAATAGAGGTAGAATTCCCACTGCTGTGAAAATTGGAAATCAGCAGATTCCACATCGAGGCAATCTTAATGCAGATAGAATATTCATTGCCTTTAACCTGATTGGAAAGAAATAAATCGGTTATTTTTTTGTGCAGTCCGATCAACTCTTTCTGCCATTCGGATTCCGGGTGAATAGAGAAGGCGGAGAATTTCCCACCGGCGGTATAGGGCAGGACGTAGTCCTGATCCATGCGGCTTCCAGGAAAAAAGGCAAGAAGGCGGTAAGGAAAATTGAGGCTCGCATAGGAGCCGTCTTCCGACATCTGTGTGACGGCATGAATCAGGGAGGTGTTGACGAAAATCAGATCTCCAGCCTGTCCGGGCAGAGAAAGATTATCTACCTGCATTGTCAATGTTCCGCTTAGTACGAGGGTAAACTGCAGCTCATCATGCCAGTGGAAGTCGCGCAGCCAGCGTCCCGGCGGCTGCATGGAATGAATATCAGAATAGTAGACATTGACCGGAAAATCTTGATCTTGATAGTGGTTGATTTCCTGTAACTGGGAAGTAGATTTCAAAGGATCCCTTCTTTCTATAAAAATTCAATATGTTAAGATTTTGGTATTTTTAGTTATTGATATTGTACCATTTCCACATAAGAATTGCTATACTTTTAAACGAAAAGAGATTTATAGCAGGTGCTAAAAAAATAAATCCCACAGAATGGGAATGTGAGTAAAAAATAGGAGGAAATCAGATGGCAGCAATCGAAAGAAAACCATACATGGATCGGATTGACCGATTAAAACAGAGAGTATTAAAGACCAAGCCAGAGATGGATCTGGAAAATGCAATTATTCTGACAAAAGGCTTCCAGGAATCAGAGGGACAGCCGCTGTGCATCCGGAAAGCATATGCATTTAAGAAACAGTGCCTGGAGAAAACTGTAAAAATCTGGGGGGATGAGCTGATTGTCGGCAATGCCGGAAGCAAGCAGCGCGGCGGTATTTTAAGTGTCGATACCTGCTGGTCGGTTCTGGATGAGGAGCTGGATACCATCAGTACCCGTCCATATGACCCATTCTATCTGCGCCCAGAGGATCGGAAGGCATTTGAGGAGATCATCCGCCCGTACTGGAAGGGACGTTCCACGTATGAGCAGTGGCTGGTACAATGCCCGGATTTTGCGGCAACCTTACGTGACTGCGGCGCTCTTTACATCAACCGTAAATCAGTTCGTGGCTGGGGCGAGACGACTGCGGGTTATTCCAGAGTCATTAAAGAAGGCATGGAGGGAATCAAGGCGCATATCCATAAAGTGCTTGATACACTTGATATTACCCGTCCGGGTGACTATGAGAAGATTGAATACCTGAAAGCGATGGAGCTGGCAGCTGACGGTATCTCCGCATTGGGACACCGCTATGCGGCAGAGGCGAGAAAGCTGGCAGAGGCAGAGCCGGATGAGAAGCGCAGAAAAGAACTGTTACAGATTGCAGAGACCTGCGATCAGGTTCCGGAAAAACCGGCGCGTACCTTCCGCGAGGCGATTCAGTCGATGTATATTTATCAGACCTGTATTTTCATGGAGCAGAATGCAGCAAGCTACAACCCGGGACGTATGGATCAGTATCTTTACCCATTTTATAAGGCAGATATCGAGGCTGGCCGTTTGACAGAGGAAGAGGCGCAGGAACTTTTGGACTGCTTATGGGTTAAATTCTCTGAGCAGTGCCTGTTCCAGGATCAGGTAACCGCACAGTTTTCCGCCGGTTACCCAATGTTCCAGAACGTATGCTGCGGCGGTGTGGATGAGCGCGGCATGGACGCAGTCAATGACGTGTCGTACCTGATTTTGCAGGCAACCGCAGAAGTACAGTTATATCAGCCGTCCCTGTCTGTCCGCTACAATATGGCGAAGAATCCGAGCAGCTTCTTAAAGAAGATTGCAGAGGTTATCAAGCTTGGAACCGGTTTCCCGGCATTCCACAACGATGAAGTTGGTATCGAGATGCTCCTGAACAAGGGAATCCCGTTAAAAGAAGCATATAACTGGAATCCATGCGGCTGTGTAGAGACGAACCTGGAAGGAAAACAGAGATGCTACACCGCATATGCAGACTTCAACTTAGGTTCTGCGGTTGAATTTGCCCTGTTAAACGGCAAGAGCCGTAAATATGGCATTCAGGCATCTGAGGCGACCGGCGATCCGACTGCCTTTAATACCTACGAAGAGTTTGAAGAGGCAGTCAAAGAGCAGATCCGCTATGAACTTCGCGGAACCGTGGCTTCCAGCCATGTATGCGATGACATTGGCTTCCAGAGGGTCGTTCCGGCACTTTCCCTTTCCTTCTATGAGTGCGTAGAGAATGCGAAAGATTACGCATGGGGCGGTGCGAAATATAACCTTGGAAATGGTATTGATGCGATCGGCGTAGCAGACCTGATCAACAGCCTGATTGCAGTAAAGAAACTTGTATTTGATGAGAAAAAAGTAACGATGCAGCGTCTTCTGGATGCACTGGATGCAAACTTTGTGGGTTATGAGGATGTCAAGAAGATGTGTGATGAAGCTCCGAAGTACGGCAATGATGACGACGAAGTAAACGAGCTGACCGGTGATATGTTCTGTTTTATCGCGGACTATATCGAGTCGTTCCACAGCAAATTCGGCAAGATGACGCCAGGTATTCTTCCGGTATCTGGAAATACTCCGTTTGGTCTGGAGGTCGGTGCACTTCCGTCCGGACGTCTGGCTTGGAAACCGTTAGCAGACGGCGTATCTCCGAACCAGGGAACCGATACCGAGGGCATGGGCGCTGTATTGAAATCCATTTCCCACATTCCGCATGGCCGTTTCAATCAGGGAACCCTGCTGAATGTAAAGATGGATACGGTATTCCGCGACAGTCCGAACTCGACAAAAGAACTGATGAACTACCTGCGGAGTCTCTGCTCCCTGGGCGTATTCCACACACAGTTCAATGTCATCGATACGGAGACCTTAAAAGAAGCACAGAAGCATCCGGAGGATTACAACGGACTGCTGGTACGTGTAGCTGGTTATACAGCATATTTTACAGAGCTTGGAAAAGAAGTACAGGACGATATCATTTCCAGAACTTCACATTCCAATATCTGCTAGGAAAAAGAGTGAAATCTGCCGTGTTTCATAAAAAATGCGGCAAATCAGCTACCGGGGATGTGCATCATGCGCGGTGGCGGGCAGCAGGCAAGGTGTACTTGACAGGAGGAACAGCGTATGGAATTAAAAGCAAATATTCTTCGGATTGAGCGGTTATCCCTCTCCGATGGGAAGGGAATGCGGACGGTTGTATTTTTTAAGGGCTGTCCCCTGCGCTGTGCCTGGTGTTCGACTCCGGAGTCGCAGTCGGGGCAGCGGGAAGTCTACTATATGAAAGAGCGCTGCACCGGATGCGGCGCCTGCATCCAGGTCTGTCCGGAACAGGCACTTCGCCGGAGCGAAAAAACGGGAGAGATCGTGAGGGATCACAGCCGCTGTAAACAGTGCTTTCAGTGTGTGGATGCCTGCAATTACCGGGCACAGCAGATCTATGGCAAGGAGATGACCGTAAAAGAAGTAATGCGCGAGATCCAGAAGGATGAGATGTTTTTCTTCTATTCTGATGGTGGAGTGACACTTTCAGGAGGTGATCTGTTCTGTCAGACGGATTTTGCGGAAGCACTGCTGGAGGCTTGTGATGACGCCTGCATCAATGCGGCGGCAGAGTTAGATATGTTTACTTCGTTTGAAAATGTGAAACGGATCGTGCCGCATCTGCAGATGTTTTATGTGGATGTGAAAACGATGGATCCGGAAAAGCATAAAAAATGGACGGGGCAGGACAATGCCTGTATTCTGGAAAATATCCGCAAAGCCGATGCGATCTGCGCGCCGCATTCGATTCATGTCCGTGTGCCGCTGGTAGAAGGAGTCAATGATGATGTGGAAAATATTCGGAAAACGGCGCAGTTATGCCAGGAACTTAAAAATTGTCAGGAATTGGAATTTCTGCCATATCATAGACTGGGGCTTCATGCATACCGGCAGCTGGGGAGAAAATATCAGTTAGAAGAACATACGTCGATGAGTCGTTGGGATGTGTATCAGAAAATGAGATTTCTGTGCGAAACGGATTGGATGTTTGATATAGCGATATCAGGATTGGAGGTGTATAAAGCTGGAATAGGAAAAACGGGAGTAACAGAGGAGGTGTTAAAAGCGTAAAATACGATAAAAATTAGTATTGGATAAAAATGGATAATGGGAAAATGCGTACCGTGTAAGATAAGGTTGGTTGGTGAAAAATAGTCTTGCACGGTACGTTTATTTCTATGAATTTTCTATGAATTTCAATTTTCCTCTGGACAAACAAGATGAGTTAGTGTATACTAACTTCATCAGCAGTTAGACAGAACTAACTTTCGGAGGATAAAATATGAGTGTTGTAATTGTAGGTGGTCATGACCGCATGGTCAGCCAGTACGTGAAAATCTGCAAATCATTTAACTGTAAGGCAAAGGTATTTACACAGATGACGGCGGATTTCGGCAAACAGATCGGAGCGCCGGATCTGCTTGTACTCTTTACAAGCACCGTTTCCCATAAAATGATTCGGACGGCGGTTGATGGTGCAAAGGGAAGCCGGACAGAAGTTGTCCGCTGCCACACCAGCAGCAAAACCGCGTTGGAAGAAATTTTGCAGGAACACTGTGCAGCTTGCTGACGTATTTAAATGCGAAGCCACGGCAAATTCCGTTACTGGGCACGTATGCGTGAAC
>ERZ773277.1990-NODE-1990-length-14647-cov-44.101837_pt1 | contig 14647 bp, 14 predicted proteins | sample MGYA00511957_ERZ773277 | MGnify/ENA primary metagenome ERZ773277 (study PRJEB29015, sample SAMEA2737800) | human gut metagenome | biome: human gut; feature: human-associated habitat; material: faeces | place: China | collected 2012 ... | reverse complement strand
ACGAAAAGGAGAGATCTGCAATGAAACATCTGCGCAAATGCACGGCCCTGCTGCTGGCCGTCCTGATGGTGTTCGCCCTCGCCGCCTGCGGCGAGAAGGACACGGGCAGCGCCGTCGACAAGGACCTGACCGTCAACGTCGTCTCGCTCAACGGCACGACCGGCTTCGGCATGGCAAAGCTCATGGCCGACAGCAAGGCGGGCACCGCCGCCCTGAACTACAACTTCACCGTCGAGACCGACCCGAGCAACGCCACCGCCGCGCTCGTCAACGGCACGGCCGACATCGCCGCCCTGCCGACGAACGCCGCCGCCGCGCTCTACAACAAGACCAATGGCGCCGTGCAGGTGCTCGCGCTCAACACGCGCGGCGTGCTCTACGTTGTGACCGACGGCACGGAGAACATCACGTCCTTCGCCGATCTGCGCGGCAAGACCGTCTATGTCCCCGTGCAGAACCCGACCTTCATCTTCCAGTACCTGTGCGAGAAAAATGGCCTGACCGCCGGCACGGACATCACCGTCGACAACACCTACGCCCAGCCGGCCGAGCTCAACACGGCGCTCGCCTCCGGTGAGGTGCACATCGCCGTGCTGCCCGAACCGATGGTCACGATCGCCCGCGCAGCGAACCCGGCGCTCACCGCCGCGCTCGACCTGACCGCCGAGTGGGACAAGGTCTCCGAGGCCGGCAGTCTCGTGCAGGGCTGCGTCGTCGTGCGCAAGGCGTTTGCAGACGAGCACCCGAACGAGGTCAAGGCGTTCCTCGACGAATACAAGGCGTCCATCGAATTCCTGACGGCTGAGCCCGAGCAGGCCGGCCAGATGATCCAGGACGCGGGCATCTTTGCCAAGGCCGCCGTGGCCGCCAAGGCCATCCCGAACTGCAACGTCTGCTTTGTCTCCGGCGCGGAGATGCAGGCGCCGCTCACGGCATTTCTCACCGCGCTGAGCACCGTCGCCCCGCAGAGCATCGGCGGCAGCGTGCCGGGGGATGACTTCTACTGCGTGCTGAAATGAAGCGTTTCGCCCGCGGTGCGCTGACGCTTGCATTCTGGGTCGCGGTGTGGGCGGCGCTCGCGCTGCTCGTAAACCGGGAGCTGCTGCTGCCTGCGCCGTGGGTCGTCGTGCGCAGACTGTGCGAGCTCGCGGCGACGGCAGCATTCTGGCGCATCACGGCCGTATCCATCGGCCGCGTGCTGCTCGGCATCACGGCAGCGGTCGCGCTCGGCACGGGCATGGCCGTCGCGTGCTCGGTGTCGAAAACCGCCGACGCGCTGCTGCGCCCGCTCATGACGGTCGTCAAGTCCACGCCCGTGGCGTCGTTCGTCGTGCTCGCGCTCGTGTGGATCGCGCGCGACTGGCTGCCGGTGTTCATCTCGCTGCTCATGGTGCTGCCCGTCGTGTGGAGCAACGTCTGCACCGGCATCCGCTCGGCCGACCCCGCCCTGCTCGAGCTGGCGCGGGTGTACGGCTGGCCGCGCAGCCGCATCCTGCGGCGGATCTATCTGCCGGGCGTGCGGCCGCACTTTCTCGCGGCGCTGCGCTCCGGCATCGGCTTCGGCTGGAAGTCCGCCATCGCCGCCGAGGTGCTCACCGTGCCGCACAGTGCCATCGGCCGCATGATCTATGAATCGAAGCTGTATCTGCAGACCACCGACCTCTTCGCGTGGACGCTCGCGGTCATTCTCCTGAGCGTCGGACTCGAGCGGCTGGTGCTGCGCGCGCTGACCCCGCGCGGGAAAGGAGGCGGCGGCACATGATCGAGGTGCACGACCTCACCGTGACCTACGACGGGCGCGACGTGCTGCACAAGGTCACGCTCACCGTGCCCGACGGGGCGCACATCGCGCTCATGGGCCCGTCCGGCTGCGGCAAGACGACGCTGCTGCGTGTGCTCGCCGGGCTGCGCGCGCCGGACGGCGGCAGCGTGCGCGTTTCGCCCGGGCGCATCGCGTGCGTGTTTCAGGAGCCGCGGCTGCTGCCGTGGCGCACGGCGGCGGAAAATGTCAACGCCGTGCTCTCCGACCGGGCACAGACCATGCCGCAGGCACGCGCATGGCTGGAGCGGCTGGAGCTCGGCGCGGCGGCAGAGCAGTATCCCGCGGCGCTCTCCGGCGGTATGCAGCAGCGCGTAGCCATTGCGCGCGCGCTCGCGTATGATGCGCCGGTGCTGCTGCTCGACGAGCCGTTTCGCGCTCTGGATGCGGCGCTGCGTGCGCGTGTGATCGCGTGCATCGCCGCCGAGACGCAGGGCAGGACACTCGTGCTCGCCACGCACGACCCCGCCGACGCCGACGCGCTCGGCTGCACAGTGTATGCGTATGCCGGCGGCACGTTTCGCTGCGGCGTACCGTGAAGTGCAAAACGCACCAAACGCAGAAACGCAAAACAGCCCGCTCGTCGGAGCGGGCTGTTTTGCGCATCCGCTGCGCAAGCGCGTGCCATCAAAACCGAGGCGGGTCTTGCCCCCTCGGGCTCCCCTGCGGCTCTGTTGCGCAGCACAGCAGCATCATTTTTACCCAAACATAGAACAAACCCCAGATGGTGTTACCCATCTGGGGTTCGTCGGCTTGCTGCGCAAGCTCGTAGCATCCGAACCGAGGCGGCCCTTGCCCCCTCGGGCTCCCCCGCTGCTCAGTCGCGCGGCACAGCAGCGCACAGCCGCACCCGGACATAGAACAAACCCCAGATGGTATTACCCATCTGGGGTTCGTTCAATAGAGAGGAGAATATGAGGAGGGAGAAACTAGCAAATTAAGAGATGTCGTTCGTGTCGACGAGCTTGACTTTGACGTCGAACGTTTTGCCGTCGCGATAGATGGTCAGGGTGACGGTGTCGCCCACCTGCAAGCCATCCTTGACGGCGCTGACATCGTAGGTGGTGGTCACGGCCTTGCCGTTGACCGCCAGAAGCATGTCGCCGGACTGGATACCCTTCTTCTCGGCGTCCGAGCCCTCAGCGACGTCGCTGATATAAAGCCCCTCGGGCAGATCATAGTAGTCCGAAGCGGCGGAGGAGATCGCGCCCACGGTGATGCCGATGCTCACGCGGCCGGAAACGCGGCCGTCTGCCAGCAGGGCGTTGACGATCGGGCGGATGACCGCCGTCGGGATCGCGAAGCCGATGCCCTCCACGCCGGTGGACAGCGCCTTCATGTTCGTGATGCCGATCACCTGCCCATACATATTGATGAGCGGGCCGCCGGAGTTGCCTTCGTTGATGGCGGCATTGGTCTGCAGGAGGGTCATGCTGTGCCCGTTATAGACCATGTCGCGGTTGATGGCGGAGATGATGCCGTTGGTCATCGTCCAGCGCAGCTGCTCGCCGAGCGGGTTGCCGATGGACACGACGTCATCGCCGACCTGCAGGGAGCTGGAGTCGCCGAACTCGGCGGGGGTGAGCCCCTGTGCGTCGATCTTGAGCACGGCGATGTCGCTCACGGCGTCTGCGCCGACGAGCGCACCCGTATACTCGGTGCCGTCCGACGTGGTCACGGTGACGCTCTTCGCGCCGTCGAGCACGTGCGTGTTCGTGACGATGTAGCCGTCGGTCGTGAGCACGATGCCCGTGCCGGTGCTGTATTCGCCGCGGCGGATGTCGGCATGGATGCCGACGACGGACGGCAGGCACTTGGCATACACGCTCTGCAGCGAGAGCGCGCTGCCGCCGGCGGGCTGGAGCGCCATGGTCACGCCGGGATCTGTCGGCGCGCCCGGCAGCTCGTTCTTGCCGGTGACGGTGGTGTCATCGTCCGCATCGTCCTGTGGGATCGTCACGCTGCCGTGCTGTCCGGGATCGGCGGAGGGAGCAGAGTCCCGTCCGCGCGCCGCGAACACATAACACGAGGCGATGATCAGCACCAACACGCCGAGAATGATCATCGTGATCTTCAGGCCCTGATGGGACTTCTTCTTCGGTGCGGCGGTCTGCGACGGGCTCCAGTAAGAGTCGTAGCAGCCGCTGCCGGAAGCTTCGCTGCGGGGCGCGGTGTAGCCGGCCTCATACCAGTCGGACTCCGGTTTGCGAACGTTGTCGTACATGTTGGTGTCCCTCCCAAGGAACGATTTGATGATAACACACGATTTTGTGCTGCTTATGAATGGAAAACGAACATTCTATGAATTCCGCGAACAATTCATGAACTCTTGCGCCCGCCCCGTCGGCCGGTGTTTTCGGGCTTTGCGGTGGGCTTGGGCGCGGGCTTTGCGAGCGTGAGCGTGAACACGAACTCCGTCTCCCCGTCGCGGCTCGTGACGGCGATGTCCTCCCCGTGCGCGTCGAGGATGCTCTTGACCAGATACAGCCCGAGGCCCACGCCGTCGCGGTCAAGGCTGCGGCTGCGGTCGGACTTGTGGAAGCGGTCGAAGATGAACGGCAGGTCGTCGGCGGGGATGGTCTCGCCGTGGTCGCGCACGGAGACGTAGGCCTTGCCCTCCGACTTCCAGAGCGAGACGCACAGCGTGCTGCCGGGCGCGGCAAATTTGACGGCGTTGTCCATCAGATTATAAAGTACACGCGTGATGGCGTCCGGGTCGCCGAGCACGAGCATCGGATCCTCCGGAAGCTGGAGGTCGACGTCGAGCTGCTTGTCATTGGCGCGCGCCTCAAAGCTGAGCATGGTGCTGACGATCCTGTCCGAGATGTCAAATTCGCGCCGGCGCGTCAGATCCTCGCCCGTGCTCTCCACGCGCGACATATCCAGCATACTGCGCACAAGGCGCGAGAGACGGCGCGTCTCGTCGGCGATGGTGACGAGGTACTTGTCCTCCTGATCCTTGGGGATCGTGCCGTCGAGAATGCCGTCGGCAAAGCCGGCGATGGTGGTCATGGGCGTCTTGAGCTCGTGCGAGACGTTGGCGATGAAGGCGTTGCGGCGCTCCTCACTCGTCTCGAGCGAGTCCGCCATGGTGTTGAACGCCGAGATGAGCGCACCGACCTCGTCGGTGCGTCCGTCATCCGTGACGCGGGCGGAAAAATCTCCGTGTGCGAATTTCTTGGCGGCGACGGCCATCTCATCGAGCGGCTGCGCCATGCGCTTGCTCGTCATGAGCGAGAGCAGCAGCGCGATCATCATCACAACGACGGACGCCGCGAGAAACACCCACAGCAGCGTGCGCCAGCCGGAAATGATCGCGGCGCTGTTGGTCGTCACGAACACGTAGCCAACGATGCGCGCGGCCGAGCCGATGGTGATCGGCTGGGCGACGACGTAGTGCGCGGAGCTGTAAAACCCGCCGAGGCTCGTGATGAGGTTGAGCTTGCCGTCGCTGCGCAGCTGCGTCATGGCGCTGCCGGTGAGCGTGCGGCCGAGGTGCTCGCAGGCAATGTTCCGGCACGAGCAGGACACGACCGTCCCGTCGGTGTCGGTGATGAAGATGTGGTTTCCGGTCGACTGCGCAAGCGTGCTGATGACCATGCGCAGGTCCCAGCTCGCAAGATCGCCGCTGCGCACGAGCGCCTGCGCCGCATGGCTGACCTCCTCGGCGTTGGAGACCATGTTGCCGCGGTATTCGCTGATGACATAGCTGCGGCCGAGAAACACGAACGCCGTGCCGAGGATCAGAAAGCTGAAGAGCACCATGGCGGCGGTCGCGGCGAAGTTCTTGAAATAGATGCTCTTCACTTACGTCTCTTCCGCTTCGAACTTATAGCCCACGCCCCAGACGGTCTTGAGCGCCCACTTGTCGGACACGCCCTCGAGCTTCTCGCGCAGGCGCTTGATGTGCACGTCCACGGTGCGGCTGTCGCCGAAGTAGTCAAAGCCCCACACCTCGTCGAGCAGCTGGTTGCGGGTGTAGACGCGGTTGGGCGTCGCCGCAAGGTGGTACAAAAGCTCCATCTCCTTGGGCGGCGTGTCGATCTTTTTGCCGTCAACGATCAGCTCATAGGAGTCGAGGTTGATGACGAGCTTGTCGAAGGTGAGCTTCTTGCTCTGGGGCTTGCCGTCGTCGCCGGTGCGGCGCAGCACGGCGTGCACGCGCGCAAGCAGCTCCTTGACCTCGAAGGGCTTGACGATGTAGTCGTCCGCGCCCATCTCCAGACCGGAGACCTTGTCCTCGGTCTCGCCCTTGGCGGTGAGCATGATGATGGGCATCTTCATGGTCTTGCGCAGCTCGCGGCAGACCTGCCAGCCGTCCATCACGGGCAGCATGATATCGAGCAGCACAAGGTCGGGCTGGATCTCCTTGGCCATCTCGACGGCCTTGCCGCCGTCGGCCGCGTGCGACACCTCAAACCCGTCCTTCTGCAGATACAGACGCAGCAATTCCGCGATGTTGATATCGTCCTCCACGACGAGCACTTTCTGGCTCATGTGTTGTTGCCTCCTTCACCGGCGCGGTGCGCCGGGCATAATGATCCAATGGTGCATCCTATTATAAACAACCGGCACGATTTTTTCATGTCCAATCTGTAAAATCCGCGCCCGCACGGCTGCGCGGCGCTCCCGGCGCGCAAAAGGCATTTACAAGACCGCGAAAATGTTGTATGGTTAACTGTAAACCTATTTTTGAACGAACAGCGAGGCAACCGCATGAACACCTATGGCGAACGTGTAAAAGTGACGATTTTCGGCGAGTCGCACGGCCCGGCGATCGGCGTCGTGCTCGACGGCGTCCCGGCAGGAGAGGCCGTTGACATGGACGCCGTGCGCATCCAGATGCGCCGGCGCGCCCCCGGCTCGTCCGACCTGACGACCCACCGCTCCGAGACCGACGACCCGCTCGTGATGAGCGGCATCCTCAACGGCGTGACGACCGGCGCGCCCATCTCGGCCATCTTCCGCAACAAGGACCAGAACAGCGCGGCCTACCATCCGGAGATCCCGCGCCCGAGCCACGCGGACTACGCGGCGACCGTACGCTTCGGCGGCCACGCCGACCTGCGCGGCGGCGGCCCGTTCAGCGGCCGGCTCACAGCGTGCCTTGTGTTTGCCGGAGCGGTCTGCCGGCAGATCCTTGAGCGCCGCGGCATCACGATCACGGCCAACGCCGTGCGCGTCGGTCAGGCGACGGGCAAGGAGCTCAACTTCGACATGAAGCGCGCCATCCTCGATGCGCGCAGCGCCGGTGACTCCGTCGGCAGCGAGCTTGAGTGCGTCGTCACGGGCGTGCCCGCCGGCGTCGGCGGGCTGCTCTTCGGCGGCATGGAGAGCCGCATCGCCGGCATGCTCTATGCCATCCCCGGCGTGAAGGGTGTGGAGTTCGGCCGCGGCTTCGCCCTCGCCGAAATGCGCGGCAGCGAGGCAAATGACCCCATCCGCCTGCAAAACGGGCGCATCACCATGGCATCCAACAACGCCGGCGGCATCAACGGCGGCATCACCAACGGCATGCCGCTCGTCGTGCGCATGGCCCTGCGGCCGACGCCGTCGATCGCCTGCGAGCAGCCGTCTGTCGACCTCGTGACCATGGAGGAGACGCCGCTGCGCATCAACGGCCGGCACGACCCGTGCCTTGCCCCGCGGGCGATCCCGGTCATGGAGGCCGCGCTCGCCTGCTGCGTGCTCGACGCCATGCTCGACAGCGCCGCCACGATCTGAGAAAGGAGCCCATCATGGACGAACACAAGACCCCCGAAGAAATCATCAACGACAACGCCGCACCGGACGCCCCGGAGACCGATGCGCCCGAAGCGTGCGCGCAGCCGGAAGAAGTCACAGCCAGTGAGACCGCCGCTGCCGAAGCCGATGCTGCCGAAGTCCCCGCTCCGGCGGAGAAAAAGCCCATGAGCGTCCGCGCGCGTCACGCGCTCCGGCGCGGTGTGGCCGGTCTGCTGGCGGCCATCGTGTTGCTGGCGGCGTCCGGCTTCGGCGTGTTCCGCATCGCCCGCGGCGCGCATGAGATCGCCGGCACGTTCGACAGCGATCCCGGCACATTCGTGCAGCATGACATCGTCTTTATCCTCAATACGTTTTCCGACCCCAACGGCGGCAGCGCGCAGTACGGCGTTGTGCCCATCGGCGGCAAGCTCGTGGCCTTCCGCTTCCCCGCGCGCTGGAACGCCTCGGTCAAGACCATTGCCGACGCGACGACAAGCGTTCTCTCCGGCCAGAGCTACTCGGTCGACAGCTTCATCCGCGTCACCGGTACGGTCAAGACCATGCCGGAGGCCGTCTCGTCCGCGCTCTACGACTGGTACACGGAAAACCACGCCTACTTGCAGCAGATCGGCGCGATCGGCGACAGCGACGACGCGGCCGACTACCTGCCCGACGAGATCGTGCGCGTGGACACCGTCGGCAGCATCCCGCAGGGCTGGGTCGAGGGGCTGACGGTCGCCGCCGTCGTCTGCCTGATCTACGCCATCGTCGTGCTCATCCGCATCCTCTGCGGCAAGTACGAGCAGGAAAAGCTGCCGGACATCACCTTCGAGCTCGTGGACATGACGCCCGAGACGGAAGATGCCCCGGAGGCGGATGCTGCGCCGGAGACCGAGCCTGAAACCGAGCCGGGGACCGAGACCGCGCAGCCCGAAAAAAACGAAGAAACCGAGGACACGCCCGATGCCTGACCACAAACTGTGCGTGCCGTGCCTGTTCGGGCTCGAGGGCCCGCTCGGCAATGAGCTGCGCCATATGGGGCTGCGCGATGTTATGCCCGAAAACGGCCGCGTGCGCTGCACCGGCACGGACGCGGACATCGCGCGCATGAACATCCGCTGCCGCTTCGGCGAGCGCGTGCTGCTCGAGCTGGGCAGCTTCCCCGCGCCGACGTTCGACGCGCTCTTTGAGGGCGTCAAGGCCCTGCCGTGGGCGGACTATCTGCCGGCGGACGCGGCCTTCCCCGTCAAGGGCTACAGTCTGGAGTCGGCGCTGCACTCCGTGCCCGACTGCCAGAAGATCATCAAAAAAGCCGTCGTCGAGTCGCTCAAGCGGCGCTACCGCGTCGGCTGGTTCGCCGAGACCGGCGCATTGCATCAGATCCAGTTCTCGCTCGTGCACGACACGGCCACGCTTTACCTCGACACGACCGGCACGCCGCTGCACAAGCGCGGCTACCGTCCGGCGCACGTGGCGGCGCCCCTGCGCGAGACGCTGGCCGCCGCACTCGTGGACATCGCGGGCTACCGCGGCCGGGGTGACTTCTGCGACCCGTTTTGCGGCAGCGGCACCATCGCCATCGAGGCGGCGCTGGCCGCCAAGGGCCGTGCCCCCGGCATCCGGCGCGATTTTGCGGCCATGCAGTGGGCGTGGCTGCCGGCCGAGGTCTGGCCGCAGGCGCGCGAAGAAGCGCGCGCACGCGAGTTTCACGGCGACTACCACATCTTCGCCTCCGACATCGACCCGCGTGCCGTCGCCATGGCGCGCGACAACGCCCGCCGCGCCGGTGTGGACGACTGCATCACGTTCGCCGTCGCCGACGCGCGGGAATTTGACCGCACGACCGAGCGCGGCGTCATCGTCACGAACCCGCCCTACGGCGAGCGCCTGATGGAAAAGCGCGAGGCCGAGGCGCTCTACGCCGCCTTCGGCGCGGCCTATGCCAAAACGGAGCACTGGAAGCTCTACCTCCTGAGCTCGCACACGGAGTTTGAGCGCACATTCGGCCGTCCGGCGGACAAAAAGCGCAAGCTCTACAACGGCACGCTCCGCTGCGACCTGTTCCAGTACACGAAGGACGTGTGAGGCGGCAGGCCGGTGCATATGCTCACACCGGTAGTTAAAAATCCGCAAATATTCACGATTTTCCCTTGCGCGTCCGCGCCGCACGCGGTATAGTTGTTGTATTATTTTGTCGAAAGTGCAGGAATTCACTATGAAACATCTGTTCATCGTCAATCCCGTCGCCGGCGGCAAGGACCGGCGCGAATACGTTGCCGAGCAGGCGCGCCGCGCGCTTGAGGGCAGCGAGGACGCTTACGAGATCTATGTCACGACCGCGCCCATGGATGCATGCGCCAAGATCGCCGCGGAGGCCGCTTCCGGCGAGGAGCTGCGGGTGTATGCCTGCGGCGGCGACGGCACGCTCAACGAGTGCGTCAACGGCGCCGTCGGCTGCAGCAATGTCGCCGTGACGCACTTCCCCTGCGGCACGGGCAACGACTTCATCAAAATGTTCGGCGAGGAGAAGGAGCGCTTTTTCGACCTCGCGGAGCTCGTGCGCGGCGAGGTGCGCCCCCTTGACGTCATGGAGTGCTGCGGACGCTATGCGATCAATATCTGCTCGGTCGGCATCGACGCGCGCATCGGCACCGAGGTGCACCAGTACCACGACAGCTATGTGCTGTCCGCCGTGGCGAACCTCTTCAAGGGCATTGCCCAGCCGCTGACCGTGCGCGGCTGCGGCATGGACTACAGCGGCGGCACGTCGCTCATCTGCGCGTGCAACGGCCGGTTCTACGGCGGCGGCTTCAACCCTATCCCCGACTCCATGCCCGACAACGGCAAGCTCGAGTTTCTCGTCGTGCGCGATGTCTCGCGCCTGACGTTCATCCGGCTCGTCGGCAAATACGCCAAGGGCCGCTACCGCGAGCTGGCAAATCTCATCACCCACCTCGAGGGCGACCATCTTGAGATCGACAGCGAGACCGAGCTCGTCGTGAACGTCGACGGCGAGGCCCTCTGGAGCAAACACGTGAATTTCGACCTCATCCCCGGCGGCGTGAACTTCCTCGTGCCGGCGAATATGGCCTTCTTCCATCCCGAAACCGCAGGCGGCCACGAGACGCGCGAATTTGTCCATACCTGACGAAAAACGCGGTCATAAAACGTTTACAAAAAAATTTCGCCAGGGGCTTGATAATCCGAAAAATTGTGGTATAGTATGATGCGTTAGCACTCCGAGGAATTGAGTGCTAACGCATCGCTTTTTTGTATTCAATATTAGGAGGCATATAGATTATGAAACTCAAACCGTTGGCAGACCGTGTGATCCTCAAGCAGTTCAAGGCCGAGGAAAAGACCAAGAGCGGCCTGATCCTGGCAGCATCCGCGCAGGAGAAGCCCGAGATGTTCGAGGTCGTCGAAGTCGGCCCGGGCGGCATGGTGGACGGCAACGAAGTGAAGATGACCGTCGCCGCCGGTGACCGCGTGATCGTCGGCAAGTACTCCGGCACCACCGTGAAGGTGGACGGCGAGGAGTATTCCATCGTGCGCCAGAGCGACATTCTGGCCGTCGTCGAGTAAGACACTACTGCTTGGATTCATTAGGAGGCTATCATTATGGCAAAACAGATCATTTATGGTGAAGAAGCACGCAAGGCGCTGCAGCGCGGCGTGGATCAGCTGGCTGATACCGTCAAGATCACCCTCGGCCCCAAGGGCCGCAACGTGGTGCTGGGCAAGAAGTTCGGCGCTCCGCTGATCACGAACGACGGTGTGACGATCGCAAAGGAGATCGAGCTTGAGGACGCGTTTGAGAACATGGGCGCGCAGCTCATCCGCGAAGTGAGCACCAAGACCAACGACGTCGCCGGCGACGGCACCACCTCCGCCACCGTGCTGGCGCAGGCGATGATCCGCGAGGGTCTGAAGAACCTCGCCGCCGGTGCAAACCCGATGGTCATGCGCCGCGGCATCCAGAAGGCGACCGAGGCGGCCGTCGATGCCATCCGCACCAACTCTCAGCCCGTGAGCGGCAGCGGCGACATCGCGCGTGTCGGCGCGATCTCGTCCGGTGACGAGCACATCGGCAAGCTCATTGCCGAGGCCATGGAGAAGGTCAGCCAGAACGGCGTCATCACCGTCGAGGAGAGCAAGACCGCCGAGACCTATTCCGAGGTCGTCGAGGGCATGCAGTTCGACCGCGGCTATGTCACCCCGTATATGGTCACCGATAACGACAAGATGGAGGCCGTCATCGACGACGCGCTCATCCTCATCACCGATAAGAAGATCTCGAACATTCAGGAGATCCTGCCGGTGCTCGAGGCCGTGCTGAATGCCGGCAAGAAGCTCGTCATCATCGCCGACGACATCGAGGGCGAGGCGCTGGCCACCATCATCCTCAACAAGCTGCGCGGCACGTTCACCTGCGTGTGCGTCAAGGCCCCCGGCTTCGGCGACCGCCGCAAGGAAATGCTGCAGGACATCGCCATCCTGACCGGCGGTCAGGTCATCTCGACCGACCTCGGCATGGAGCTCAAGGACACCACGCTGGCACAGCTTGGCCACGCGCGTCAGGTCAAGGTCACCAAGGAGACCACGACCATCGTCGAGGGTGCCGGCGCCAAGGACGACATCCAGAGCCGCATCGCGCAGATCCGCGCCCAGATCGAGACGACCACCTCCGAGTATGACAAGGAGAAGCTGCAGGAGCGTCTGGCAAAGCTGTCCGGCGGTGTTGCGGTCATCAAGGTCGGCGCTGCGACCGAGACCGAGATGAAGGAAAAGAAGCTGCGCATCGAGGACGCGCTCAACGCGACCCGCGCGGCTGTTGAAGAGGGCGTTGTCGCCGGCGGCGGCACGGCATATGTCGTGGCCAGCAAGGCCGCACAGGCGACGGCTGCCAAGCTCTCCGGCGATGAGAAGACCGGTGCGAACATCATCGCCGCCGCGCTGCGCGCCCCGATCTGCCAGATCGCGGCCAACGCCGGTGTCGAGGGTGCGGTCATCCTCGATAAGGTCAGCAAGAGCAAGAGCGTCAATTACGGCTACGACGCCGCGCACGACACCTTCGGCGACATGATCGACAACGGCATCGTCGACCCGACCAAGGTCTGCCGCAGCGCACTCGAGAACGCCGCGTCTGTCTCCTCCATGGTCCTGACCACCGAGTCCCTCGTGGCCGACCTGCCCGAGAAGGCCGCTCCGGCCGCTCCGGCTGCCCCGGACATGGGCGGTATGTACTGATTTCCTGCCCCGGCAAAACAACAGACAAAGCAAGATCCGGCGCCCGCGATGCGGGCGCCGGATTTTTTGCTGTCTGTTTTCTTCTCTATCTACGGTGCAGCAGGCTCGCCCGCTCACGCGCCGGGCCCGCGCCGGAAATGCCCGCCGCGTTCATTGCGGATCACATCGTCCAGCCGTTTGACCATATCCCGCGGCATATACTCCGTCAGCGCCGCCCAGATGGACTCCCGATACTGAAAAATGATCCGGTCGCGGCCGATCCGCGCCACCTCGCCGCCATTTTGGGGTGCATACTCCGCCGGGTCCAGCGAGAAGTACAAAAACGGCATGGACATATAGGAAAAGGAGTACCCATAAAACCCATATGTACGAATTTCATCCCACCGAAGCGTAAAACGCCCCCAGCGTGGGCTCCGGCAATGGATGCCCTCAGCATCAAAGCTGCAGCGCGTTAAAAGCCGACTAAATCCCTGCGGCTTATACGCTAAAACGATCGTCAAAACAGCAGGACAGGTGATGATCAGAAAAAACGGAATCCAAGATGACACGTCATCAGATGCACAAAACGCCCAAACATCAAGTCCAATCACCAAAACATAATAAAAGCCAAGCCCTAATAAGATAAAATAAGTCGTATAATTACCATAGAGTTTATGCCACTTTTGCTTCATCGCATCTCCCTGCCCGTCCATTTCGGTCTCTGCGCCCATTCTACACACCCGCGCACAAGCTGTCAAACCCGGGCAAAAAACAAAGCCTGACGCAAAGCGTCAGGCCTCGTAAGGTTGGCTCAGCCCCGGGCGGGCGCCGGATTTTTTGCTGTCTGCTTTCTTCTCTATCCACGGTGCAGCAGGCTCGCCCGCTCACGCGCCGGGCCTGCGCCGGAAATGCCCGCCGCGTTCATTGCGGATCACATCGTCCAGCCGCTTGATCATGTCCCGCGGCATATACTCCGTCAGCGCCGCCCAGATGGACTCCCGATACTGAAAAATGATCCGGTCGCGGCCGATCCGCGCCACCTCGCCGCCATTTTGGGGTGCATACTCCGCCGGGTCCAGCGAGAAGTACAAAAACGGCATGGACATATAGGAAAAGGAGTACCCATAAAACCCATATGTACGAATTTCATCCCACCGAAGCGTAAAACGCCCCCAGCGTGGGCTCCGGCAATGGATGCCCTCAGCATCAAAGCTGCAGCGCGTTAAAAGCCGACTAAATCCCTGCGGCTTATACGCTAAAACGATCGACAAAACAGCGGGACAGGTCAACAGCAGAAAACATGGGATTGAAAATGACAGATCAGGTGCATGAAATATCCAAATATCAAGCGCAATCAAAGAGATATAATACAATCCAAGACCAACCAAAATCAAATAAGTAATATAATTACCATAGAGTTTATGCCACTTTTGCTTCATCGCATCTCCCTGCCCGTCCATTTCGGTCTCTGCGCCCATTCTACACACCCGCGCACAAGCTGTCAAACCCGGGCAAAAAACAAAGCCTGACGCAAAGCGTCAGGCCTCGTAAGGTTGGCTCAGCCCCAGGCGGGCTGACAGCGTACTACCGGTTAACAGCACACAAAAAATCCATTACTTGTTCGGGCACATGGATCTGAACTTCTCGGCCATTTCGTGGTCCCAGCCCCACTGATCATGCAGCCATCCGAGGAAGCAAAACGGGCAATCCCAATTCATGAATTTTACTCTCCTTTCGTGTTTTGGAACAATTTTTATCAGTTCCGAAAATGTGTCCACTGTTCCCAAAATGCACCAGATGCACAAACGCCCGCCGGTTTCGCGGGGCGTTCGTAAGACAGTTAACGGAGCGCATCAGTGCGGATGCGCTCCGTTT
>ERZ773277.1981-NODE-1981-length-14672-cov-3.428884_pt1 | contig 14672 bp, 10 predicted proteins | sample MGYA00511957_ERZ773277 | MGnify/ENA primary metagenome ERZ773277 (study PRJEB29015, sample SAMEA2737800) | human gut metagenome | biome: human gut; feature: human-associated habitat; material: faeces | place: China | collected 2012 ... | reverse complement strand
AGGTTAGAATGAGAAAAACTCATTTTAACTTGTACTAAATCTTGACATAGGACCATCTCCCATAAATGATAACAAAATTTTCTGTTTCTCAATTTTGTACAAATTGCCAGTAGATTTTCTCCATCGAATGAGTATAATATAAACATGAAGGAACGCAAAACTGTTCTTTCACACTTATTAACAAGTGTTTTTGGTCGACAAAACCACTAGCGAAAGGATAATTTGACCGACAAGGTCTCTCTGGTTCGCCAGAGTAGGGTATGGTTATTACCGTACCCTTTTTTCTTACTATAAAATCACCAAAGGAGTATCTCTATTTGAAAGAATATTTAAAAGCACAAACAAAAACAACCGATGCCATTGTTTCCAACGTTTTCAGCACAGATGAACTTGAACGTTTTTCAAAATCCGATCATCGTTGGATCGATAACAAATCAAAACACTACAGACACCGAACAGTCAAAAAAGGAGAAATATACCAATTTGAGTTTGGAAAAAATTTTCAACCGGAAATGTCTTATGAACACAGAGGTCTTGTAATTGGAGTAAAACAAAAGCTATTGTATGTTCTTCCAATATTTTCGTACAACCCTGCTAAACATTTAGATATCTATCATCCTACAGATTTTCCCGATTCCAAGAGTGATTTATTTCTACTAAAAAGTGCTGATTTTTCCTTCATAGCTCACGATTCTGTTCTAAAGCTGAATGATTTAAGAACTGTCAGCATTAATCGAATTTTATATCAGCAGCACGGCATAATCTCTCTCACATCTGATACATATACCAAAATTGAGGAACTGGTCATTCAGAAATACTTTCCAAGTTTCAGATATAAATATATTCAAACGCAGCAGAAACTTTCCGAATTAGAGGCAGCTCTTGCAGAAAAAGAAAACGAATTACACTTACTTTGCATCGAAAATAAGGAACTTAAAAAGCAAATCGAAAATTTCCCCAACCTATCTATATAGCATCACCCCACCAATATTTCATGCGGGGTGTTTCCATATATCCATCCCCAAACAAACACAGCCGGTACTCCCTCTCGGTCGTACCGGCTGCATCCGTCTGGAACCAATTCCTTCGTCCCAAACCTCATTATATTAATACATATGGCAAATAAAATTTGGTTTTGTGAATGAAAAAAATCTTTTCGGAGTAGTTACTTCATAACGATATCCGTGATCACCGGAGAATCGCTTCCGGCGCCGACACCACAATTTAATGTGATTGTCTTTCCGGCTGCCCAGTTGCCGTCCCAGCCTGGATTGCTTATACGGTAACGGTTATCTCCAAGGCTGACGCACTCGCCGCTCCACATAGATGTGATCTCGCGGTCTAATGTGAACTCTACGGTCCATCCATTTGTGTAGCTTACGCCGGTCTCGTTGGTCAGAGTGATCTGGGCGATTCCGCCGCTTCCCCAGTTACTTGTGAGCTTCACACTGCCTGTTACCTTAGAGTCACCGGCAGGTGTCGTTGTTGGTGCAGTTGTTGGTGCTGCTGTCGGAGCAACAGTCGGTGCTACGGTTGGTGCAATTGTCGGTGCTACTGTTGGCGCCTCAGTTGGGGCAACGGTTGGAGCTACGGTCGGTGCTTCTGTTGGAGCTACCGTTGGCTCCGGTGTTTCGCCGTCGGTGCTTGCAATAGAAAGGCTGACGATCTTGCCGCCATTCCATACAGACAGGCACAGATAAGTTACACTGGAGTTTGTTTTGATTTTTAATGTGTTCTTCAGTTCTTTTACGGTGTAAACTTTGGTAACCTCTTCGGTTGCATTGCTTGCTGCAGAATAGTTGTCACCATTCTGCCATGTATTGTCTACCGATGCGCCCCATCCGAGGATTCCCCAGTTTGCATGGGATGGATCGGTACATGTGTAAACAACGGTTACAATATCATCATCGGATGCATTCATGAGCCATGACGGATCATTGGTTGCATAGGTAGATGTCAGGTTGGATGCGATCACTTTCTTTCCTGTGATCACAGGAGCCTGCGTTGGCGCTGCCGTTGGCGCCTTTGTCGGAGCCACGGTTGGTGCTACGGTCGGCTTTGCCGTTGGTGCCTTTGTCGGAGCTACCGTTGGTGCTGCGGTCGGCTTTGCAGTCGGTGCCTTTGTCGGAGCTACCGTTGGTGCTGCGGTCGGCTTTGCAGTCGGTGCCTTTGTCGGAGCTACCGTTGGTGCAGCCGTTGGCTTCGCATCGCTTCCGTTGATTCCGGATACCGTAAAGTTTATTTTTACAGAGTTTACGGTCTGATAATTTACATTGTTGAAATATGCTTTGTAATTTGCATTTTCAACGCTTACATTGTTGACATGGGTGTTGGCCCATACGTTGATGAATGAGAAGTTAAAGATCGGGCAGATCAGACCATCATCGGATGCCTTCTGTGATACATCGTATGTGAAGGTATCGTTTTTCATGGTGTACTTCTGTCCGTTGATCTCAAAGGACTTCACTTTAATGGTTGCTTTATCAAATACAGATGCCTCATCATCTGCCGCGTTAATGTCCTTAATGTAAAGTGAACCGATGTTCTGCAGCTGGCTCTTTGTTGCATCGAGAGACAGAGAGAAATCTCCGCCGTCCGAATAAATGTCAACATACTCATCGCTGATCACTGACTGCCAGCTCGCTGTCTCCAACAGGTACATTTTAGCGCGTACATAATTAGCCTGAGGAACTGTCACCTCACAGGTTGCCTTGTAGCCGAGTGGTACGGATGCAGTGATCGTACATGTTCCGGCACCAACAGCGGTTACCTGTCCCTTGGAATTAACGGTTGCAACGGCTTCATCGCTGGAGCTCCATAAAACCTTATCCTTGCTGTCTGCCGGTGTTAATGTTGCGGTAAGCTGCTGCTTCTCGTCTCCGATGTGGATGGTCATGGAGGACTGACTCAATGTGATTCCGGTTGCAGTTGCAGACTCGTTTCCGCCATAAACCTCCATCATTGCATCCATCAGCTCCTGATGAACGACCTTGTTGGAATAACGGTCAATGATCGCAAAGCCGTAATCGCCATTATAACCATTGTCCCATGCTACCGGAATCATTCCATACTGCTTTGCATAATAGCAGACCTTCTGGTAATATTCCGCACGGCAGGTCTTATTCTGACTGTCATAATTTTCTTTATTGATGGCACCAAACTCGCCGATCACCACAGGATATCCCTGGGAAACAAATTTGGTGTACATTTTCTTGAATTGGGAAACCATGTAAGATTCATCGCCCCAGCTTGCTTTCTTGGACGCATCGGTTACGCTGTCGCCCCACTGGGTCGTTGCTCCGGACTCCGTTCCACAGAAATCCCATGGATCGTAGTAATGAACAGAGATCATGATTCTCTTCTGTCCGGAAGCGATGTTTGAAGATAAATAATTGTCGGTCGGCATTTCAAAGCCGTAATCCCCTGCGGTATAATCGATGTTCGTATTCCAGCCCGGGATCAGTAGCCATCTCTGGTCATTATTGCCGCCGGATTTACGCACGGTATCAACGAAGATCTGATTGTACGCATTTATATTTGCATAAGCCGTTCTGCTAGGTGTTCCATAGGTTCCGTCGAACTCCTCGTTCATGGACTCAAAGATCAGATGCTCATCGTAATTTTTGAAGCGATCTGCGATCTGTTCCCAGCATGCTTTGTATTTTGCTTTAATCTGGGTCTGGTTGCCGCTGCCACATAACAGCCATCCGCCATTTACTGTAGTGTATCCGTCTCCATGCATATTCACGATCGCATACATATCATTATCCACGCAGTAATCAACAACCTGCTGTACACGATCAAGCCATGAGGAGTCGATCTTGTATCCGTTGTTATCGTCGATCATGCTGAGATAAGAAACCGGAATACGGATAGATTTGAAACCGGCATCCTTTGCTGCTAACACAAGATCCTCCGTAAGCTTTGGATTACCATAAGCGGTTTCATTTGGTGTTCCTGAACTTGCAGCCTCCAACGAGTTACCGAGATTGTACCCGACACCCATCGCCTCCGTGATCTGCGACTGGTTCAGGTTCTGAAAACTACTGCCGGCAGCCTGTGCCGTTTTCGCCGTCATATTGGGTAACGACAGCGACGTTGCAACCATTGCCATACTCAGGACAATGGCCATTGCTTTCTTACGTAAAGCCATAAGATTCTCCTTCCCGGCTGATCAGAATATAATTTCTGCAGAAAGCACAAACAAATGTACTGTCCCATAAACAGTACACACGTTTCAAACAAAGCAATCCTATATCTAAAAAATAACCGTCCTGAATTCCGGATATAAGAAACGACAAAAAGCAGTTATAAAACCTATGTTATATAACCTGTTTTTCATGATCACTCTGTTATTTTTGTGCAGAAAAAAGACATCCTTTGTCCCCACAAAAAATGTCTTTACACATCCTAATCACGCCCAATACATTACTGAAACAACTCCCCCACAGAGTCGTTTCGTTTGCTACAAAAACATATTATCATCACTGCTAAAAATATGCAATACAAATTTTTTATTTTGGTATACGATTATTACATTTTGCATGCAAAAAACAGCACAATATTTTTCTAAAACTTATTCCTTATTTTTCATTTATAATTCTTTCATTTTATCTTAGCGATTGTGTCTGTCCGTTAAATGGGACAGATCAATTTTCTTCATGATTGCCGTCACCACTCTTTATCTTCCCGACCTATGCTGACCGGAATTTCTTTTTTCACACTCTCCGTAAAAAGCTCATGATTGACATTCTGCATCATATGGCAATCGATCAGACGATCTTTGATCAGGTAAGTAAAATTTTTGCAATTATATCATATCTTTAAAAAATAAAAATACACATTGAATCTGCCTCAATAATTCGGTATGATAGAAGAAGCAATACAAATGAGAGCGGGTTAATCTTATGAGACAGTTTATCAAAAATATGTTTTACAGGCAGCGCGAGGATTTTAACAGGGCGTATGCAAGCCGGAACGATCGGTTTACTTTTCCGGATAACGTTACGATGACGCTTGATATCCCCTATGCCCCTGATCAGGAAAAGGCACACCGGCTGGACATTTTCCAGCCGATGCCTGCACCGTCTTCTCCCGAGGGACTTCCTGTGATCGTAAATGTTCACGGCGGGGGGCTTTTGCTTGGCAACAAGGAATTTAACCAATACTTCTGTGCCAAATTGTGTACACTGGGATTTCTGGTGTTTAATGTGGAATACCGGCTTATTCCGGATTGTCAGATTTATGATCAGATTGCGGATATTTTCCTTGCACTCGATTTTATACAGGGTCAGCTTGCAAAGTATCAGGGTGATCCGGACAAGGTCTATGCGGTCGGAGACAGCGGCGGAGCCTGTCTTCTTGTATATACTGCGGCAGCACAGCGCAATCCGAAGGTCGCACAGGCAGCCGGGGTCACACCATCTGCTTTGCCATTAAAGGCGCTTGGACTGATCAGCGGTATGTTTTACACGAATAAACTGGATCAGATCGGACTGTTTATGCCCAGATATCTTTACGGGAAACATTATAAGAAATCAGCATTTGCACCATATGTCAACCCGGAGCATCCGGATATTATCCGGTCTCTGCCACCATGCTTTCTTGTGACAAGTGGCAAAGATCATCTGCGTCGCTACACAATGCAGTTTAAAATGGCACTGGATGCCGCCCAGATGGAGTCCGCAATCATGGACTTTCCGGATGATAAACGGCTGACACACGCCTTCAGCGCTTTTGAACCGGAGCTGCCGGAGAGCACACAGACACTTGAGGCGATTGCCGAATATATACGACAATTTTAGGGGTTATTTCTGAAAGGCACAGGTATTTATATGAATTATGACGAAAAACTTTTCAAGGAAAAAGCAAACCGCAAGGCGCGCAAAATATGGCTTATTTTTGCGATCCTGTTGTCCGCCAACTACGGATCTAATTTTTCAAACGGTCTGTACAGCACCAGATATTATCTGATCTTTCTGGCTCTTTGCTGGATTCCGTTTATTACCGGAGAGATCCTGCTTCGAACCCGGGGCTGGAATACGGAACGCTACAAACTGGATCTGGTGATCGGTTATGGTATTTTCTATACATATGTGATCTGTACGACCTCGTCGCCGATCGCATTTACTTATGTTCTTCCCGTTACCAGTCTTCTGGTGATCTATAAGGATCAGCTTTTCATGCGGTACTGCGGCATTGTGAATGCCCTGATCATTATCGGCAGCTCCATTTACCGCTACGCTGTTCTTGGTATGAACTCCGCCACGAACATGAAGGATTATCAACTTGAGCTGTCCTGCATCATTCTTTGTTATATCTGCTACGGTATGTCCATCCGCCATCTGAACGAATCGGACGGTGCTATGACAGACAGCATCAAAAACGATCTGCACCGTGTGATCACGACGGTCGAAAAGGTCAAAAATGCCAGCAATTCCATTATGGACGGCGTCCTGGTTGTCCGTGAGCTTGCCGGTGAAAACAAGCACGGCGCTGATATTGTTGCTGCCGAGATGGACACGCTGAACAATAACAATATCAATCTTCAGACCACAACAACATCCTCTGTAGATATGACCAGCGACATCAGTTCCCAGGTACAGCACATTGCCGTGATGATCGAGGAAATGGTCAAGCTGATCGACGAATCCGGCACTCACGCCCAGAACAGCTCCGAGGATCTGAACAGTCTGCTTCAGACTACAAGGACTATGTCAGAGCTTTCCTCCGATACAGAGCAAACGCTTCAGGCATTTAAGGATGAGTTTGAAATGGTGAAGCAGGAGACCGGCACGATTGAAAGCATTAACAATCAAACGAATCTTCTGGCACTCAACGCATCCATCGAGGCCGCCAGAGCCGGAGAAGCGGGCAAGGGCTTTGCTGTTGTCGCGGATCAGATCCGCACCTTAAGCGCAGAGACAAAGGAATCCTCCAGCCAGATCAAGGAAGCACTGATCCGTCTCGAGGAAACCTCTGACCAGATGACGCACGCCATCGAAAATACATTAAAGCTGATCCGAGAAGGTTGCCAAGACAAATCAGAATATTACCACGATCACATCGGATTCCAACCAGATCGAGCATCACATTCATACCATTGATGCCGCAATGAAGCGTGTGGAACAGTCGAACCGCCAGCTTGTGACAAATATGGAACAGGTCTCCTCCACTGTGGAGGATATGACCTCCGGCATTTCCGGATCAAATGAGATCTGTCACCGCATGCTCAGTAAATACGATGAAACTGCCGTAAATATCAACACGATTGAGAATGTTGTCGAAGCTCTGATGTGCGAGCTTGGAATTGGCGGCTTTATGGGGCTGGAGGATCTGCAGCCGGGCATGAAGGTGATCATTACACCGACCGATGATGCCAGTCGTAAATATCACGGAGAACTGATCCAGCCTCTGGCGCAGGGAATCGCTATCACCCTCCCGGATGCTGCTATCACCCATCCAACGACCTGCAACGTACAGGTAACCGTCGATAATGTTCTTTACTGTTGGGAAAACGCAACGATCACCCCGGACAAAACGGATGCTGACCACTATCAGGTACAGATCAGCTCCCGTCCAAAGATCAATAACCGCCGCAAATATCCGCGCATAGATCTGACCAACTCCTGCGTCATCACTGTCCCGGAAACCGGACAGGAGTTTACGGGACAGATGGACAATATCAGCGGAAACGGATTTGCCTTCATCACAGACGCTCCATTCTTTGCCACCGCCAAGGGCGAAAGGATCACGATAACACTGGAGCAGTTCGAGCTTACCGATCACAGCACTTTAGAGGGTCGTATCATCCGCTGCTCTGATAATGAAGGTCATTATATCGTCGGCTGTCAGATGTCGGAGGACGATGCTATCCTGACGGAATATGTAAAACAGCATCAATAAAAACAGTTCATAACATTTTGCAGAATTATATGAATTTATAACATCGTAATTACGCTTATCAAAGAATTGCTGAATATCAAAGAATTGCTGAATATCAAAAGAGATTGTGCCCAATAAAGACACAATCTCTTTTGATTATACAGGAAATCACTCTACCTCCAGAAATCCTGCGTACAGTAGATACCATAATCTGCAGAACTGCTATACGCCGCTCCGACTCCGATATACTTGAAATCTGTCAGCATACCTTTTCGGTGTCCGGAGGAACCGATCCAGCCGATCACCATATTGATCGCATCGCCGGCTCCGGCACATATATTCTCTCCGGCTCCCGACCAACTGATACCCTCTGCCGTCAACCGTGCGGAGAATTTCGAGCCATCCAGACTGTTATGCTGGAAATAGTTGTTATTTGCCATATCCTCGCTGTGCTTTCTGGCTGCCGTAGTCGTTCTGTCCTCCAGCTTAAATAACGCTTTCCCCATATAGTTGCGGTATGCGTTGGTCATCTCATAGACCTCCTGCTCCGCCGCACGGAGAATCTCATCGGTAAATGTCATATATGTGCGGTACATCATGGAATACTTGGTGCATTCTCTGGAAAATGCGTACATTCCATAGATGGATTTGTCTCCTCCATCAAAGTAATCACTGAATGCATAAATATATGCGTTATCTGTCAGCTTGTAATATGCCTCCGTTCCGACTCTTGCCTCACTCTTGCTGCTGTCCAGAGCATCAAACTCGTAGGTTCCCGGCTCGGTCCAGCCCGCATCAATCATCGACTGTGCCGATGCGCCCTGCTGTATCAGCTTCGTCTGCTGAATTGTCTCATTATCATCGGTGCTTATCACTGCATCATAGGCTGTGAAGTTTTTCGCGATCGTAAAGTAAGAAACGACCTTTTCGCCCTTAACGCCGACAATCAGATACGGTTCTGTCAGGCTGTTGCCGTTATAAATGTATCCGTACAGGCTCTTCTGTGGCAGCGGATCTATACGTTCCGGCTCACCCCACTCCGCTTTCAAAGCAGTAATACTCTCTCCAATATATACCGACTTCTTCGCAAAGGAAAGCTGCGTTGTCTTCATTGTCGCAACCGGCGTTGCTGTTGGAACAGTAGTTGGTTTGACTGTCGGCTTGGTTGTCGGCTTGGTTGTCGGTTTGGTCGTCGGCTTGACCGTTGGTGCCACTGTCGGTTTTACCGTCGCGGTCGGGATGACAGTTGGTGTTATTGCCGGCTTGACTGTCGGTGCCAACGTTGGTATCGGAGTCTCTGTCGGCGCATCTGCCGTGCCTACAGCTGCCGTCGGTTTTACGGTTGGCTTCGCTGTTGGCGGAATGGTCACAATGATCGTTGGTTGTCTGGTTGGGGCAACCGTCGAAAATGGTATCTCCGTTTCACCCGGCTCCGGTGCCGTTGTAGGATCCGGCGTCACCGTCGGCTGTGAAGTCTGCGTTGGCACCGGAGTCTGACTTGGCTCTGGTGTAACTGTTGGTGTCGGAGTCTGGCTTGGCGGCGGTGTCGGGTTTGGCGTCGGCGTTTCAGCCGGTACCGTTGTGACGCTTGGCGGCGGTGTTGTCGTCGGCACTGACGTCACCGGCGGCTGCGGAGCCATCGTCGGCACAGTGGTCTGATCCGGCAGCGATGATTCGATCGGTTTCGTACTGTCCTGCGGTTCATTCGTCTCTGACGGCACTGCACTTGTACCGGTCGGAACCGGCGTATTACTCGGCTTAATACTGCTCTGCGGACTCCTTACCGGCGTAGCAGACGGATGCAGTGTAATGCAGACTGCCGGACTTACGACAGGACTCGCACTCACCTTTACCATCGGTGTGGAACTTCCCATCGGCATGATAATGGTCGGATCATTCTGTCCCATATTTCTGACAGTAACACGGATCACACATTTCTTCATGTGCGCCGCTTTCAATATGAGCTTAGTCTTGCCGCTCTTCTTTCCGGTAATGCGGATTTTCTTTTTCATCACCTTTACGGCAATGATCTTTTTGCCGGACACTTTTGCTTTCACTTTCCGGCTGCCGGTATTCTTCACTTTGACAGTAACCTGCCCTCCTCCGGCAACGGTTACTTTTGTCTTTGAAACCTTGATCTTTGTTGCTGCAGCGGCTCCCTCCGGTTGAAGCGGTGAGAGCACCGAAGCCGCAAAAAGACCTGCTGCCAGCAGGCCGGCAATGATTCGTTTTCCATTTTTCTTTTTCATTCGCAAGCTCCTCCTTTGGAGTTGTTATGTTGTAAATTCATACGCTTCGGCAAAAGGTTCGAAAAAGCTCCGCTTTTTCTCACTCGCGGGCGCGACAGATGCGAAGCATCTGGATTTTGGAGTTATTATACCACAAATTAACCCTCTTGCGAAGAAAAATACTATTTCAGCCACATAGAATGTGAGGAGCCAACCTCCATTTTTACCTGTCCCAAAACACGGACACTGTCTCCATTATTCAACTGATGCAATGCCTTGCCATTCTGCCGCAGTACAATACGCTCTGCTGCGTGACTGTCTATCGTGTAGCTTCCATCCTCCGGATGATAACTGATCTGACAATTATGATCAGCAATGTGACCGGCTGCTTTCAGGCTGCCCGTCTCAATCCCACGCATCGCCTCAGGTGTCGTCCCAATCGTCACGCGCGAAGATGCCTCGCTCCTCAAATTCCATTGAAATCCCTGATAAATTCCTGTGCCATCACAAACATTTCCAACTGCAGCAGCTGCCTTTGGCTGAGCTTCTTTTTTCTTTTCGTCTTTGGATTGATCCTTCTTTTCTTTATTTTTCTTATCGTTTGAATCCTTTTTGCTCCTTTTCCGGCCGGACTTCTTTCGCTTGCCTCGCTTATGGCGGTGTTTCCTTCTGCCACTTCGACCGTCATCTCCAGAATCATTTCTTCGGCTGCGGTCACGCTTTTTCCGGTCAGGCTCCCGATAACCTCCGGTCAGCCACCCAAATAAGATAAACACAAGTGCCACCACATGAAGCACCGCAAACAGATACACTCCCGTCAGAAGATACGGGTGCAGCGCAGGAAATCCAAGCAGCGCCACTGCAAGTTCCAACACTGTAAGCAGCGTTAAAAATGTTGGCACGACCATAGTCTTTGATCCCTCTGCCAGAAACAGCATGCACATGGCAAGAAGACAGAACAGTACCGGCAGGCCTGCTGCCACACCTCCGGCGATAAGCAGATCGGAGGCTCCTGCATCATCAGCATAATGAAGCCCGTCCTTCACATCCCCCCAGGAAAACGGTGCTTTCATAATATGATCATCCGGCACACTTCCCTGCTGTATATATGTGTAAGCGGCACTGCCTCCCGCTTTCAGCACGTCCAGACCCGACAGGGTCATGTCCTGCCCGGCTGCCTGAAAACTGCAGAACGGCAGGAGCAGGGACAGCAGTGCAAAAAGAAGTGCAAGTGCCGCTATATTTTTCATAAAACGTCCATACGCTCTCATTATAAATCTCCCCTTTCCTGTATGTTTCATTGAATTATATGCCTCATACACGGGGATATCAATGTCAAAATTATGATATTTTTATGACATCGCATTTGGCCCTCCACGCATTGATCTCTGCATCCAGATATACGCTCCCACACAGATCACAATCGACAAAATAGAGCCTGCCGGTGCCGCAAATCCCATCGGAAACAGATTATGCGGATACATTTTCGAGGCAAGGTAAGAACCCGGAATACGCAGCAACAAAATTGACAAAATATTGTGGATAAATCCAATATATGATTTTCCGTATGCACAGAAATATCCGGTAAAACAGAAATGAATTCCCGCAAAAATACAGTCAATAATATACGAGCTGATATACTGGCTTCCCAACAGGATCACTGCCGCATCCGTTGTGAAAATACCAACTGTCTGCTTTGAGAAAAGTTCGATCAGAATGGTCATGACGATCCCATAACTGCCGGTGATCAGAATCGCATAGTAAAGAAGCTTTCTCGCCCGGTCATGCCTTCCTGCACCGATATTCTGTGCAGATAATGCAGACACCGTTGCCAGCATGGAGGATGGCACGATAAAGATCATACCGATCAGTTTTTCCACAACACCGACTGCCGCTGCATCATTCAGCCCACGATGGTTGGCGATCACACTGATCACAATAAATGCGACCTGAATACAGCCGTCCTGCACGGCAACCGGAATACCGATCTTTAAGATCTGACCCAGAACATCTCTCTTCACCCGAAGCTCCTTCTTCGTCAGATGGATTCCCGTTTCCTTGCGGCGGATCGCAATCAGAGATATGATCACGCTGATCGTCTGTGCCAGAGTTGTTCCCAGTGCAGCACCGATCGGTCCCATTCCAAGACCTCCGATAAACACATAATCTAACACAATATTGGCAACGCAGGCAATCGCAATGAAATACATCGGACTTCTGGAATCGCCAAGTCCGCGGAAGATCGCACTGATCACATTGTATGCAGTGATAAACGGTATCCCCAGGAAACAGACGAACAGATACTGTCTCGTTCCGGCAACTGCCTCTGCCGGGATCCCGATCAGGGTAACGATCGGATTTACCAGAAATACAAGAACCGCCATGACCACAACCGACATTCCCATGAAAAATGTCACCGTGTTGCCGATCGAAGCCGAAGCCGCATCAAGCTTCCCTGCTCCGACACTTTTGCCGATCGTCACCGTTGTTCCCATCGCCAGTCCGACAATGATCACCGTCAGCATATGCATAACCTGTCCACCGTTGGAAACAGCAGTAATCCCGTCCACACCGTCGAACTGACCGATAATAAACAGATCTGCCATTCCATACAGCGTCTGCAAAAAATAAGACAGCAGATAAGGCAGCGCAAAATATGCGATCGTTTTCCCGATATTGCCGGTCGTCAAATTTCTTTCCATCTTTGGTACCGTACCTTTCTATCAAAATCCACATCATCAAGATTAAACCTTATAACAGATGTAAAGTCAAGGTGTCCAAATCTGTAAAGATAACATCCTCTATAGTGCCCTGAAACGCCAAAGGGCGTAAAATGACATTTTTAGCAGTTATTCAAGCACTTTTAAAAGACATTTTTGTTGCGTTCCATCCCCAGCATACTCTTCGCCAGCCAGAAGAAGAACACCAGCACCAGTATCGGGATGACGCAGGAGGTGACTAACATCACCGCCAGAACTTCAATAAACTGATTGATCACGTTTTCGACCTTGTCCGTAATATCAGACACACCGTTTTTAATACCGGAAATGATGCCTGACAGTACTCCGCTGTTATCGCTGCTGTCACTGTCCTGCTGTCCGTCACTGCTGTTCTGGATATCCTTCGTTGCTTCCTTGGCAGCATCCACCGTATCCCGGATAGAAGACTGATACGTATGCTCGATCAGATCAGACACCTTGACGCTGGCAGGAATAACCAGAACGATTGCAATAGCAAATAACGCAAACTTTCTTGCCAGCTTTTTCCATGCATCCTTTGCAATTGCCGTTCCCGCCGAATAAAGGACACAGGCAATCGGGATCAGTATGACAAACGAAGCGTAGCCGGTCACTGTGACCAGATATTTCTCAACATAGATCGCACAGAGAACGATTAGAAAATAGGTACTCATATCCGCCAGCTTTTCTGCGATCGGGGTTGCCGTGTCTCCCGGAAGCAGCGTGATTGCCGCAGACGCCGCCGTTGATGCTGCTGTCAGCTCCAGAACCGTTGCCTTTTTATCGTCAAGTGCCGTGATCGTTTTCTCATGAAAGTCTGCAGATGCTGCAAACCTTGACACGACCAGTGCTGAGATCAGTGCCAGCACAAGCGGCAGAATGATCCCGACCCACCGTTTTGTATTTTCATTCCATGTAGTATTCACCCGGTTTTCTCCTCTCTGATGTTTTCCTTTACCTTACCATATAAGCATCCGATACTCAAGATAAAACTGCCGGAGACACCACAATGGCATGGATCCCCGACAGTTCTATCATTAAGATTATTATTTTCTCAAGCTTCGCACATTGATTATGGGTGCAGCTATATATTTATGTGAAGCTTATTAAGCAAAGCCCTGTTTCCAATCGAAGCTATATTTTAATTTCTGTTCTATGCTTTGATTTTTGCTGTTGAACAACCTCCCTTTTTCTTAAGCCATTTTGTATATGACTTTTTCTGTGTTTTCGGAACACGGATCGCTGCATTCTTACGGATGCCCTTAAATGCATTCTTTCCGATGGATTTTGCTGTGAGCTTCTCTGTTTTGATCGTGATCTGCTTCAGCTTTTTACAGCTTCGGAAGGCATCCTTTCCAATGGTTTCCACATTCTTACCAATGGTTATTTTTGTCAGCTTTTTGCAGTTTCGGAACGCTCCTGCACTAAGAGCTGTGACCTTATAGGTTACTTTGGAATACGTGATCGTATCCGGAATCACAACGCTTCCCTTGATATTCTTTTTCGCCTTAACACAAGAAACCTGATCGGTTGCAGTTACACGGTAAGTCACGCCCTTCACCATAAAGAACATGCCGATTGCTGCCTTTCCATCATCCTTTCCTGCTTGTGTCCCGTCTGCTGATGCTCCATCTTTTCCGGTGGCGGACGCATTATTCGGTTTTGACGATGCCTGTGTGCCATCCGGGCTGCCGGGGCTTTGTGGTATGTCCGGTTTTCCAGACACCTGCGGTACATCCGGACTGCCGGAGTTATGTGGCGTGTCCGGTTTATCGGATACCTGCGGCACATCCGGACTGCCGGAAATCTGTGGGGTATCCGG
>ERZ773277.1978-NODE-1978-length-14701-cov-3.082753_pt1 | contig 14701 bp, 16 predicted proteins | sample MGYA00511957_ERZ773277 | MGnify/ENA primary metagenome ERZ773277 (study PRJEB29015, sample SAMEA2737800) | human gut metagenome | biome: human gut; feature: human-associated habitat; material: faeces | place: China | collected 2012 ... | reverse complement strand
CATTTGCTACACCTCCACCAATTTTTCAATGATTACATATTGTTCGTCGCTTAATCTGTAAACCAGTACGACATCACCTTTTTTCAATACACTATGTACCTTTATTACTCGTGTATCACCCCCACTTTGCGGACTTATTTTTATTTCATAGTCCGTAATGTGTTCGGCTATTAGTAAGTCGTCTGCGTCCAATTTAAGATCACCCACTTTGCAGCTTGTCGCGCTTGTCATTTCTGCTAGCTGCAAAGGAGCGGTATTCTTTACTGCTCCTTGTTCTCTCATCAACTTTATAATGCGCTCATAAGCATTCATTTTTACACCTGCCTTATTTTTTTTTCAAATTTTGGCTATATACATAGCCTTGTTTTCCGTTACTTGTGCCGTGATACCATGCTGTACCACTTACATACTCGTATTTTCCATCATATGTAAATTTGTCGCCTTTTTTTAGCGTTGCTACACTTTTGGCTTTTCTCCCTGCTGCGGCTCGCATAATAGATTTTACCGTTTTTACGGTATATACTCCTGCCGCTTTTTTATTTGTTCCTTTTCCTGTTTTCTTTTTGCTATCTCCGGCAGCACTTTCCTTTTTATCCATTACATTCTTAAAATAAAGTTCCAAACTCATTTTGTGCTGCCCTCCCTCCCACGTGTGGGAATCGTTTTGGATCCAAAACAAGCCATTTAACCCTGTCGCAGCGTCATATACCTTAATTCCATCTCCAGCAACGCATTTAATATTTCCATTTATCGCCTCAACATTTACTTTTTTTTCGATACCATTAAGCATATTTTTAGCGGCTTTCTTAGCATTAACACCTTTTTCTTTTGTATATATACTCTGATATACACCATAACGCTTAATGTTACTTGCGTTTTTTACAACTCCCGCTTGTTTCCCTTTATCCGTGTATATTTTAACTTGGTCTACCAAATTTTCTATTGTTTCTTCATATGACGCAGACGTTAGATTTTTGTACTCATCTAACGTATACTTATCTATTATTGTTCCTTTGACTTTAACGCAAAGTTTTTTTCCTTGCATATATGCCATGTATTTTTTTCCTGTTGTCTTTGCCGCTTTTGTGTACGCAATCATAATAATATCGTACAAACTATTGTCGTCTATTATCATTTTCTTTATTACCTTTTTAGTTGCTGTAATAGTTCCTGTTGATATTCCGTATTTTTTGCAGATTGCCTTTGTAATTGACTCTGCCGTTTTGTTCTTAAATTTCTGTTTATGGTTAATTCTTAACAAATGCTCCATTAAATCGCGCGCTTTATATGTTACGGTTCCAATCTCATCTTTCTTTTCGCTTGTCTGCACCTCGCCGTAAAATATAAGTCTCTCTCCCTCGTATAAAGTAATAATATCTCCTACCGCAATATTTAATTTGAGTGAGACTATATATTTGTCATTTGGCGCATTAAGTACGGTTATTGTCGCCTCTCTTGCCGCCTGCTCTACGGAGCCGCTCCACGTTACCGTACCCACCACATTTGTTATGTTAGTTGACTTCCCGCCCTTTTTTGTCCAAATAATTTTCATGCTGGTATCACTATCCTTTTTCCTGTCGGCGGTTTTTTCTTATTAGTCATTTTGTTCGCCTTTTTAATTTTTTTTGCGTTCTTACTGCTGCCCGTATATTTTTTTGCCAACTTCGCCCATGTATCACCTTTTTTTACTACTACTGTTCTTTTTTTAGCCTTTTTCGTCTGTCTACCACTTCCCTTTTGGGTGGTTGGTTTTCTATACCTCATTGTATCAATTGTGTAATAAATATCTCCGGTCTTGTCGTCGTCCTTAAACCCCCACGTAAAATTTTCTATGGTTGCTTGTCGATTTATATAGGGGGTTATAATCAATGTTACAACCCCATTTTTTTTCATTTTTTCTATAATATCAACGCATTTTTTTGGATTAGGATAACCTGCATATTGATCGTAGTACATTGGTTTATCTGGAAAATGTGCACTAATCGTCAATGTGTCCAACTTATCAAGCCCTAGCAAATTAACTTCTCCGGTTTTATTCACGGATTCCGTTTTGTTGTCCTGTCCTCCTGCATTTTCCCAACTTGCGGGCAATATAGGTAATCTTAACTCCTTTTTTCCTTGCTTAAACCATATTTCCATTTAACACACCCCCATATTTAATGCAGTATTTTTAAGGTTAGTTGCAATCTTATCAGCGATCTCATCTATATCCGTCTTGTCTCTTACGATAATTTGATCGGCTAATTTAGGAATTGTTATATTGACCTCTTTTTTCCCCACATTCTTGCCGCCCTTTCCTGCCTCAACCTTTGCTAATCTCCTATCTAGCGCGGATAATTTTGCATTTGATGTATTTTTAGCAATGCTAACACTTTCATCATGGGGATATACTCTAGATCCCTTTGGCAAGTCTACAATCTCGCCGCCTCTTTCGCTGATTTGTACCAATCCACCTTGCCAGTCACTAGTTCCTTTCGCCAATGCCGGAATCGTCGGTATATTTAATCCAAAATGTGTTCCTCCGACTAATGGCACCCAATCCGGTATATCCACCGAAATACTATTTAATCCATTTATGGCACCATTTATAATTCCAATTACTCCATTTATCGGTGCTTTAATAATGCCTACTAGCGCGTCAAATACCCCCTTAAAAATGCTTTTTATGCCGTTCCACGCTTTCGACCAATTCCCGGTAAATACTCCCGATATGAAATCTATTATGCCGCCAAATATTTGTGTCAGTCCTCCTATTACCTCTTTTATACTTCCAACCGTCGTTGTTATTATATTTGCTACTTTGTTAAACGTATTTCCAATGTTGTTTCTAACAATACCCATTACTTTTTGTATTATTGTTCCTATAACATTAAATACTGGTTTTAATTTATTTACCGCCTTGCTTACTACGCTAATAACCTTGCTAAATACTAAACTGAATACCGTAGCCATTTTTTTTACTATAGGACTTACTTTTTTTACTGCGAAAACCAAAACGGATCCTATCGTTGTCGCAATTTTTTTGATCGCTGGCATTACTTTTGTTATTGTTTTTCCCACAAATGTAAATGCCGCCACAAATAACTTTCCTATAACTGGTATTGCTGCTTTAACAACGTTTGCGATTGTTTTAACAACTGGCGTTAATTTTTGTGCCACCGATACAAACGTTTTCGCAATAATTGGAGCGATCGTAGATATTGTATTAACAACCGTCTTAATAACCGGTGCAATCGCGGCAATTACGCTTTTTGCCACGTTTATTGCCTTTGGTAAAACCTCTTTGAATGTACTAATCAGTGTCGTTATGATCGGCATTATTGCGCTTATGCCATTCGTTATCGCTTGTTTAATTGTTGGCATTACTCCTACAAAAGCGTCCTTTACTTTCATAACAACCGGTTTTACTTTATCCCAATTTTTAATTATCAGAAATGCGGCAGCCGCTACGCCTGCAAGTACCGCTATTACAATTCCCGCCGGGCTTGTTATAAGTCCTATTACTCCGCTTGCCTTTGCTATTGCCCCGGTAACCATTCCAAATGTACTATACACTTTTCCTACTGTCGATACTAATTTACCGAAAATCAGTAACGCGGGACCGATCGCCGCCGCTATTCCTGCGAATTTCATTATCATACTTACTTGCGCGTCGGATAAACCGTTAAACCAATCCGTCGCTTTTTGCACCCAACCTACCGCGTTTTTAATATACGGTAGTAATTTATCTCCTATCGTTATTGCCGCACCCTCTAGCGCCGATTTCAATAGGGTTAATTGTCCGTTAAGGTTGTTTAACTGTGTCTGCGCCGCGTCGTTCGCTGCTCCACCGCTATTCTTAATGCTATCCGCAAGCGCGTTATAATCACTCGTTGACGTATTTATAATTGCAAGCATACCCGCCATGCTTTCTTTTCCGAATAACTGTTTTGCGTATGCTGCTTGCTGATCTTGTGTCAATCCTTTAAAGGATCCTTGCAAGTTTTTAATGACGTCTCCCCAAGATTTCATTGATCCATCTTGGTTTACTATGCTTATGCCTAAATCGTCCATAGCCGCTTTCATGTTCTTTGTTGGTGCTGCCATGTTTGATATTGCATTTTTAAGGGTGGTTCCCGCTTGGCTGCTCTTAATTCCCATATTTCCCATTACTGCCAATGAGGTTGTAATTTCGTCTATTGAATAACCCATTGTTCCGCAGATTGCGCCGCAGTATTTATAACTTTCTCCCAATGTATCTACCGACACGTTGGCAGACGTACAAGCCTTTGTCATTACGTCCGCGAATTTTGCGCTATCTGACGCCTTATAGCCAAATGCGCTTATTGCGTCCGTCATAATATCCGACGTTCTCGCAAGATCTGTACCGGACGCGCTCGCAAGATCCAATATGCCTTTTAAGCCGTCTATGTTTTCTTTTGCCGTCCAACCTGCCATGCCGGTGTATTGCATTGCCTCGGCGCATTCCTGCGCGCTCCATGCGGTAGACGCTCCAAGATCTTTTCCTAATTGTGTTAATTTCTTAAAGTCGTCTCCGGTCGCTCCAGTAATTGCTTGTACGTTACTCATAGCGCTTTCGTAGTCGGCAGCCGTTTTAACTGCCGCTATTCCAACGCCCGCTATCGGTACGGTTACGCTCTTTGTCATTGCGGATCCGGCGTTGGCTATGGTATCTCCTGCGCTCTTAATAGACTTTCCGGTAGCTTTTGCCTCACTGCTCATTTTTCGCATTGCTTTTAGCGTTTCTTGCGACGGTTTCGTAAATTGATCTATAAACTGAATGCACGTTGATATAACTCTACCCATTGCCTACCCCTCCTCTCCGGATCCGAATATTTGTTGTATTTCCTCGTTTCTGTCCTCCATGTACTGCTGCATATAGGCGTGTGCTATTCTTTTTGCTCCATAGGGCAAGTTGATATACTCGCCAACTTGCCAATGTAAAAACCGATAGTGTAAGTAATCGAATTGTACTTCACTATCGGTTTCGATTAGTTTTTTAATTCTGCGTCGGTATCGTCTCCAATATCAAATCCAGCTAACTTATTAACCTCCATTGCGATCCGATTAACTTCACCCTTAAATAACTTAACCGCTGCCTCACTCGGTGTCTGAACGCCTAAATGTTTATGCAACTCTGTATCTTTAAGTGGTGGATCTACTACCGCTGCTGCCGCTAAGATCGCATTTGTCTCTAATGACTTTTTAATAATGGGGTTGCCCTCATCGTCAAGTCCGCTCGCCGAAATGTCTAACACTTCCTGCGGATCAATCGCTTTAACCGTTATCTGTGTAGGCTCTCCAAACAATTCACTTAACATTTTGCTCGGGATTTTTTTTGTTTTCTCCTTATCAAACTCGCCTTTGTCAATTTTTAATAACTTTTCAACCAAATTCATTTATTAACCCTCCATTTTTTCGCAAAAAAGGACTGCAAATGCAGCCCTTTTTTTTATTTTTCAGTTATTTGGAACTTGATTCGTTCAAATCCCAATCATCAAACGTAAACGCGTAAGATCTTGTGCCCAATTTACCCTGTTCAAAATCTGCAAGGATCATCTTGTCAAGAACGCAATTATAAAGTGTTACTTTTTCTGCGCCTACTGCGTCCGGATCATCTACTCCCATAATGATAGTATGCGTCGGCGTTTTTCCTGCCCTAACCGCCGCCTGCTCTTTCTTCATTACGCTATCATTTACATGATGCAGTTTTAATTCCCCTTTCGGTTCAAGTGCAGTAATTTTCTGTCCATCTGATAATTTTCTCATTTGCGATACCGCAGTTTTTTTATAACCTACCTCTGCTTTTCCTGCCGTCAACTCCGCTAAATACTCTCCATCATACCAAACCTGCCCCCAAGTGCCGTTAATTACCTGATTTGCGTTAAAATCAACCATATTACATTCTCCTTTCTTAGATTGCGATAGGCAAATCTACATCCTCCATGGCGTCTAAGATTGTCACATTTGCCTTAAGCATTACTCTAGATCCCGTATCTAACTTTGCAATAGCCGTATCGTCCATTGCTGCTAATTCTTCCTCCGTATATTTTCCTTTGCCCACCAAATATACTTTAATCGCCTCAATGTCAAAATCTACGTTAAAATCATCTGATACAATACCGTCAATATTCAACTGCTTAAGGTACATTTTGATTGCTGAAATAAGCACGCATTTATTGTCATAACTGTTTGCATACTTGCCTAAGTAGTCGTCCTCAATCGCTTTTGTCAAGTCATCTGCAATAAGATCCATACAATCTACAATCTTACATTTCTTGTATTCGTCTCCTTTGCCCTGTACGGTTGTAGTGAATGAGTTAACCGCTCTCGATACCTTAACTTTCTCTCCGTCGTGGAAAACAATAAACTGCCCTTTTCCTACCGCGTCGTCCATGTTTTCCACGCGTTCACAATCGTCTAACTCCCCAAGCGGCGCGTATGTTGCGGAAATGGTTAACGGTGTTCCACAAAGTAAACCTGCAATGCGTCCGCAATACTGCTCTGCGGTATATTCCGTTGTAACTCTGCTTATCGTTCCGTCCTCATTTGTAATAGTCTCTGCGTACACATTTTTATTGATCGTGTAGTTAATTACTCCCTCTGTGTCTGCCTCTGCATTTGGCAATACCGCTTTGATCCTCTTTTTTGCTGCTCTCATTGACTTAACCCATGTTACAATTTCCTGCGTCTTTCCGTCTGTTGATACGGTAGGGATTGCCAAATAATCGAATTTAATATCTTTCCACGCTTTCTGTGCTGCCGTGTATGCCGTTCCCACGGCGTCACTCTCCGCCTCTTTCGCAATACCCATTCCATATACCAATACTTTAATAGGTGCCGTCTGATAGCCGATCAAGGCTAATTTGATCTGTGCCTTTGTTGTGTCGTCTAATGTGCTAGGAATATCCCCGGTTGACGTGATTGTAACCGGGTTTTTAAGTGGCGCTACGATTGTATCTTTTACTGCTAAAAGTACAATCCCTCGGGATCCTCTCGTAATGAGGCTTGCGCCTTTTTCTTTGAACGAAATGTTAATTTCCGGTGCTTTTAATGTACTCATTTTATGCCTCCTCGTTTTTCTTAATTTCTAAGCCATATTCGCTTGCTATTTCTGCCGTTTCCTCCGGCACGGTGTTTTCGTAAAAATCAAAATCCACCGATATTTGCAAAATATCTTCTTTTTGCCCTACGTAATCGTGCGTTATATCTCCTACCGTCAGCTTTCTATCCGCAATCTTTACGCACATTCCGAACGCGTCGCGCACCTTGTCTAATAGCCTCATTTGCTCTAATTCGTTTGGTGCTGATTGGAAATAGGTAATTTTGATAGTAAATCCCGACTTTGCGTAACCTATCGTTTCGCGTTTGAACGGTTTACTAACTTTTTCCACAAATAAAGAGCCCTCTGTTACTTCTTTCCCATATACGGTTAAGCCGGTAGCCTTTTCTAACAACTCGTTAACCGCTGCCTTAATGTCAACATTTGATAGCACTATAAATCATGCCTCCTTAACGTCTCGTCGCATAATTTCTCGAATTTTTCCGGTATAACGTCTTGGTATTCGTTTCTCGTCTGTTCCATCATGTGCTTACCCGGCACCCAACCTATTGTTTTTCCGCCTCTTACTAGGTTGTGTCCGTTTTCCACCAAATGAAAATGCCTTGCCGAATTATACACTAGTGCAATTACCGTATCTCCTTCTACTTTTGTTCTCGTTCCGAATTTCTTACGTAGTTTTTTCGACGCGTCTTTGCTAGTGTCTCCGTCCGGCGTTCTCGCTTTGCAGCTTTTCTTAAATTCATTGGCAATCTTTCTTAATCCACTCCGCATTTCTTTTGGATATTCTTCCATGGCAAATCTTAAGTCGCTTTCCAATTCGTCTAATCCGTCCAATTCAAAATTAAAATTAGCCACTTTCTACCACGCTCCTTGCCTCGTCTATTTTTTCCGTGCAAGATATTTCCAACATTTCGTTGTTTTCGCGTATGTTGCGTATTGATCGGATATTAAATAAACGATCCCGGTATTGTATAAACATATCCGGCGTTACGTCCTCCATATAGCGGGTTGTTATGATGTAGGTTAACTCCGGGTGTTCCTTTTCTGCCTCGATATACTCGCGCCCGCTTTTCGGTTCCACGCTCGCCCAAACTGTCCGGATCTTTTTAAGAACCTGCGTCGTTTGGTTCATTTCGTTTTTTTCTTCTACGAATTTGCAAAATGAAACCCTTTTGTTTGTTCTTCCTATATCCATAGTTACCGCCTCACTTTAATTGCAACTGCAATAAAAGCGATCTCGTAGAATACGTAAATTCGTCCGGTACTGATCCGCCCGCTGCGCTTACCTTGTTAGAACTCGTTGCCCCTCGGTTTTCGTACCAATACGCGATTAGCAAGTTTAGATACACTTTTTCTAAGCTATAATCTATTTCTTTTCCCTCGCTATCGGTTTCCGGGTATTCTTTTCCGGTGGCATTTTCTAAATACTGCTGCGCGGCAATTATCAGTCCGTCGTCCTCGTCAAGATCTACTCTTAAGTGGTTTTTAACCTCGTCAAGTGTTAATATCATTTTTCTACCTCGCTTTATTGCATAATAAAAAGTGCCCTAATCGGGCACTTTTTAGCCTGCCTGCTGTGTTAAAAACTCTGCGATAATATCCGCCTTAGTATCTTGCTCTGTCTTTGTCATTGTGTAAGACTTTGTTTTTGCTAACGCTAAGATCTCCGCTTTTGTGAGTTTGTTTAACTCTTTCTCGTTGTACTCTCCGTCGCCGTTAATGTCGTCCGGTACTCCGTCGCCGTTAAGATCTGTTCCGGTTGTTGATACGGTAGCCAATCCCATAACTACCGCGTCTGCGTCTACTGTCTGAATGTCTAAACGTTCTCTAACCTTAATTCCGGTCTGATCTCTTTCCCACATTCCCGCTGCAAGATTGGAAATATCAATAGTGAGTGTTTCGCGATCAAAAATAGTAATTGCCTCTTTGAGATCTCCGCAAATAATCGGCGCCTTTCCGTCGATATTCTGTAACGTTTTGTTTGATAATACTTTCACCGGATAAACACCAAATAACAATCTTTTTGTTGGCTGCGTCGGATCTTTCTGTAAAATGTAATTGCCTTTTTCGTCTTTTAACTTATCCAAGAAGTTAAAACCGCTCTGATTAGTTACCACAACAGCGCCTAATGCGATAGCAGGATCAAGCATTACATTAAAAATATCCTTAAGGTTGTCTAATCCGGTTACTGTAACTTCTGATCCCTTACAAATCTCTTTGATCTTTGCAATAATCATAAAGTTACGCGTTGCCTTTGCTTTCTTCACAATCCACTTCTTAAGGTAATTCATAATGTTTTCTGCGGTATCGCTTAACAATTCCTGTGTTACCTTAAGAATGCCGCCTTTTTTCTTGATCTTGTAATCTATATTCTCAAATTGTGGTGTTGAAACGTCCGGGAACTCTGCCGCCTCGTCCACATTGTCGAATGGTGTCTGATCTGCCTCGCGTTCGATAACGCGCGATCCGGAATTGGTAGTAACGTGTTCTACATTAACCAATGTTTCTAATGCGTCCTCGCTACGTCTCAATTCTTTAATTTTTGTTTTAATATCTTTTGGCACTGTCAAGCCGCCGTCCTCGTCGCTGCCCTCCGACATAGCGTTAAGGATCCCTTTATCCTCCGGGGAAATGTCCGTTTTCTTCCATGCAGCCTTAATAGCATTTGTAAATGCCTTTACCTGCTTTGCAAGTCCGTTTTTCTCCCCTGCTGCTGTCTGTGCCGTTCCCTGCTGCGCCTGCTGCTGCGCGTTCTGCGCGTCGTCGTCGTCAAGATCTACAAGAATATCAAACGATTTCTGTAAATCCTTTAACTCCTCTTTTGCGCTTGTTGCGTCCTCGATCTTTCCGTCCGCTACAAGTGCCTTGATCTCTGCTTTTTTTGCATTGATCTTGCTAAGTAATTCTCTCATTTCCTTACTCATGTTTTCGTTTCCTCCTTGTGAAAAGATTGTATTTATTTAAGACTTAGATGTAGTCCAAATCTTCTAATATCTCCGCTTTCTTGCGTTCTAAGTCGTTTTCCGGCTCCTGCGGTTCCTCTCCGGTAAAATTGTCTTTAATTGCGCTAATTACCGCTGCTGCTATTTTTTCTGCCGTCAATTTCTCGTCCGTTTCTTGTTTGGCTGCTAAATTTTTCGGCGTATGCTTATAAGCGTCGTAAAAATCGCTTGCCGCCGCTACTGCTTGGCTGCTTTCTGATACCTCAATGTCAAAATATTCTTGCCATTCTACGCCATTTTTCCAAGTCTCGGCATTGATAAGATCGTTAATTGTGTCCTCTGTAACGCCCTCTTTGACGTGCTGCATATAGGTATTTAATATAACCTTTTGGCAACCGTCCAATATGTCTGCCTCTTTTCGCATTTCGTCGGCATTCCCCCACGCAATACTACTTGGTTTGTGGATCATCATTTGCGCGTTAGCCGGGATAACGATTTTGTCGCCTGCCATTGCGATCACTGACGCAATACTAGCCGCCAATCCCTCTACGTAAACTGTTATTTCGGCGTCGAAACGCTTAAGCATATTGTAAATGGCAATCCCGCCAAATACCGATCCGCCGCCGCTATTGATATGTACGTTAATTTTCGATACATTCTCTAATTGATCCAAGAAATCTTTAACGTCGGACGGCGCTTTATCCTCGGGATAATACTTTTGCCACTCTCCTAAACTCTCGCTATTGATGTCGCCGAAAAAGCAAAGATCCGCGCTCTCGTCCGTTTGGTTTCTGATCTCAATAGATCCAACCTCTCGTAGCTTGTTGTTGCGGTCGCGCTTTGTCAACTTAAATAATGCCATTTAGTCTGCTCCTCCTTTCTTGCCGTAATTTGCCCCTAATTGTGTCAACTTAATGTAATTCCCATTGCACATTAGGTCGTCTCCGCCCTCTTTGTCCGGTGCGTCTAGCAATGTTCGCGCCTCGTTTGGCGTTCTTATGCCATTCTGCACATATTTGCTTAAGATTTCTGCTTGGCTCTTTGTGTCTGTTCTCAAAATCACGTTTTCGTTAAACTTGAAATACAAGCCCTGCTCGATCTCTGACGGATCCAACAACTTATAGTTAATTTCTTCCTCGTATTGTTTCAAAATATATAATTCTGTATCAACATAGAAAGAAAGTTGTTGCATTTCTGAATTGCTATAACTGCTTTTCTCGTAATCGTTAATTTGGTTCGGCTTAATTCCGAACGCTCCGGCTATTTGTAGCGCGGTATATTTCGATAACTCGTAGTATTGACTATCCGTTAGGCTTATGCTTAACGGCTCTATCTTCATGCCTATTGGAACCGGTATAAATTTCCCCGCGTTATTAACTCCGGTTGCGTATTTTTCAAACTTTGCGATCAATGCTTTTTCTTTCTTCGGCTCCAAATCTCCGGTATATTGCAATGCCGCGCGTGCGGTTAGTCCGCCCTCGTACAATTTATTCTTGAAATTCTGCGACGCTAACGCTCCGTCTATTGTTGCCTTAAGAATGCTGCGGACGCTTTCGCCTGTTATTCCGTCAAATGTTGTTGACGTCTTAAAGTGCATTACTTCGTATTCCGGAAAAAAGTAACTTTCTCCGCTGTATTTATCCGTATACCAATAGTAAAGTTTTCCTTTTCCTCCGAATATACCTTTGTCGTCTACTATTACCGTTACGTCGTTTGACGGCATAACCCATAGACTTTTTATTTTGTAGTCGCCTCCGTATTTCATCTTGTTAAATTCCGCTTGGATCCACACATAAGCGTTTCCAAAATGATTTCTATTGTTTTCTACCGCCGTCCAAAACGTCGTAGGCGTCATTTGTGGGTTAGGTCTATACTTCAATAGATAAAACGCGCTGTTTGGCTCTGCCTCTTTTCTACCTTTCGCGTAAAACTTAATAGGCATTTTCCCTACTGTCTCCGAAAGCATTTTTAAACACGTAAAATACGTTATCTCCGAAATTGGACGATTAAAAGGCGCCGTAACGCCTAACCATTCTAATAATTTCTCGTCGTTTAGCGCTACTGTTGTTCTGTTTTGCGGTTCTTTCTTTGCTTTTGAACCGATCACATCAAAAAAATTCATTTTTACACCTGCCTTTTATTCGTACATTTCCAAAAATGCGCCTACTGCGTCGTTAATATCTACCGTTTCTAGGTCTGCTCCCATTGCGATTTTATGGGCGCAAATTGCAGCGTCGCACGGATCAATACGGTTTTTCTGTAACATTTTGTCTATTTTTATCTCTCCGAAACTGTTCGGCTCGGATATGATAGCGTCATTCATGGATCGCGTTAATAAAACGTTTCCTTTGTTATATTCCATGTTGTGTGCTTTTACCTCTAGTTGAAAATCTATCGTTGCGTCGTTAAGACTTCTTGCGCTCTGCTTAATTTCTATCAGATCGCAACCGAAATCCTCTAAATCTAGCAAAAACGCGCTTGCGTTATGCGGATCGTAGCCGATCACCATAACGTCTAATTGGTATTTGTCTACAATATCGTGCAGGCTGCTTAATATCGTCTTGTAGTCTGTCTTAATGCCTCCTGCTGCTGTCGTTACTGTTAACAAGCCTTGTTGCTGCCATATAACATACGGTGCGTTGTCCTCTAAGTCCATGTGTTCTTGTAGCCTATGGCTTGGCATGAATGAATGACTATGTAGAAAATACTTGCGGTCTCCGGTTTCTTCGTCCTCGTATGGGAACTCCAAACAATAGCTTGTTAGGTCGCCGCCGCTCGATAAATCCAAGCCGACTATAACTTGCTTTCCCGCAAAGTCGCTTAAATCTCTCTCGCTGCCGCATTTTTCCCATTCTGCAAGGTCTAAAAAGGCGGTTTCTGCATTTGTTACCCATATATTTAGGGCTTTTGTGAGAAAATCGCGCAATTCTGCGCCGCCCATGCTCTGTGCTTTTCGGGCGTCCTCTTGCATTGCTGCTACCAACTCCGGATCTTTGCCGGTTAGCGGGCAGCATTTTATCCAATTTTTAGGATCCCAAATGTCGTCTTTCTCGTCCATTTGGGCTATATAAATAAATTGCCGCTCGTTTACGTCAATTCCACGTAATACACGGCGGCAATATTTATACAAGTCATAGCACGGCGCATTTAGATTAAATCCCGCGGTCGTGATAACTGATATTAACGATTGTTTTAATTTTCTTGTACCACCCTTAAGCAACTTATACATTTGGTTATCTTTATGTGCGTGGTACTCGTCTACTATTCCAAGATACGGTCTAAAACCGTCTATGGTGTGTGTATCTCTACCCAATGCTCTAATTACCGTGCTTGTTATTTTTCCGGTAATCTCGCTTTTGTAGTCTTTTATATCAAATAATTCCTTTAGGTCGTTATCTGCGTTTATGAATTTGATAATTTCCTTTAGGACTATTCGTGCTTGATCTGCTTTTGTCGCCGTACAATAGATCTGACCGTAATTGTAATTATCGAAATTACAACATTTAATGCCTAAAATTGCATTCAATACGCTCTTTCCCTGCTGCCTTGCAACTTGTACGTAACTATCTGTAAAACGTCTCTTTCCGGTTTCTTTGTGCACCCAACCAAAAAGGGATCCTAATATAAACTCTTGGAACCCGGCGCAGGTAAATTGTTCGTTTCCCTCGCCCTCTGCTATGGTTAATTTGTTGGCTAACTCTATAATGTCCTCTGCCTTTTCCTCGTCAAACCTATAAGGAAAATTAGGATCATTCTTTTTTGATCGCGCTAGATCGTCAATGTGACGTTTGAACGCTAGCCGCGCGTCCTCGCCGAAATCTTTTTTATTTTTTACATTTTCTTTCGCAAATTCTGTAACGCGATCCATATTATAGCGCGTGTTTCAAGAATTTATTTTCCGGCGGTGTTTCTTCTGTCTTTGGCATTACCAATTTGCAGCGGCTAGAAATTGTTAAGCCTAATTCTCTCGCACACTCGTTACATTGTTTCGCTGCCTTTAACTGTAATTTTTGCAAATAACCGTATTTCCCTAACTGCTCGTCTATTTGTACCTCCTCTGTTGTCTCGCTTTTTTTGTCCGGTACAAATTTAATTTTGTTAAGCTGCTTTGTTAGTTTCAAATACTCGCTATCCGCTCGCACATAACGCGCCAAAACGTCGCAATCTAGGTTTGTCATTATGCCAATATCTATTAACTGTCGCGCGATCTCGTTAAATTTCTCTTTCTCTTTCTTTGTTAGGTATGCAGGCGGCGTTACATTGTCGCACGGCGCTGTAACTTCCGCTTTTTTCCTCCGCTCGTATTCTGCTTTTGTTAAATGTTTTCTGCCTTTCGCTTTTACAAGGTCGATCGGTTCTTTTGGTCGTGCCATTCCTCCTGCCTCCTTTCTAAAAAACGATCCATTTAGGGAGTTTTTGCGGAAATTTAGGGGGGCTGCGGTCTTGGGCTAAACGGCTAAAACTTTTTGCCGCCCCCCTCACTCCTTAACGTTTCTGTACTCCTTAATCGCTTTTCGTAGTTGGTCTTGCATTTCCCTTTTGCTTTCCTCATTTGCATACGCTTGTTTTATAGTCTTTTCGTGTGTTTCTTCGGACACGCTAATAAGATTGTTCGGATCTAGTCCTTTGCTTGGATCCTCGCGGTACTCTATGATGTGATGTACCAATGACGCTTTTACTATGCGCCGCTCTGTTG
>ERZ773277.1974-NODE-1974-length-14731-cov-3.265127_pt1 | contig 14731 bp, 9 predicted proteins | sample MGYA00511957_ERZ773277 | MGnify/ENA primary metagenome ERZ773277 (study PRJEB29015, sample SAMEA2737800) | human gut metagenome | biome: human gut; feature: human-associated habitat; material: faeces | place: China | collected 2012 ... | reverse complement strand
TACCTCTGTTGATGGCTACAGTGCTGAAAAAACGTATTCGCTTGCAAGGTTTTATTATCGCTCAGGATTATGGTCACCGCATCCATGAGTTTCAGAGGGAGATGGGGCAATGGGTGAAAGAGGATAAAATCCACTACCGCGAAGAAATTACTGACGGTTTAGAGAATGCGCCACAGACGTTTATCGGCCTGCTGAAGGGTAAAAACTTCGGCAAAGTGGTGATCCGCGTGGCGGGTGATGATTAAAGTTTCAACGGCGGCGTAAGCCGCCATAAAAATCCAGGCAAAAAGCTTATTTTCAGCTTTAATTAACTAACCACATCATTGTTCTGCTGCTAATAACAACAAAGGTGAGTGGTTTATGATTATTCACTTTAATACACCAGGTGAATTCCTTCTGCCATGCAGGCAGGGTTGGACAGAAAACACGCGAAGGAATTAAAATGCCTGGAACGGGAAAAATGAAACATGTCAGTTTGACTCTGCAGGTTGAGAACGACCTGAAACATCAGCTTAGTATTGGCGCATTAAAACCTGGCGCACGCCTGATTACTAAAAATCTGGCGGAGCAATTAGGTATGAGTATTACACCTGTGCGTGAAGCATTATTACGTCTGGTTTCGGTGAATGCGCTTTCTGTCGCACCTGCACAAGCATTTACAGTTCCGGAAGTGGGGAAACGTCAATTAGACGAAATCAATCGGATCCGCTACGAACTGGAATTAATGGCAGTTGCTCTGGCTGTTGAAAACCTCACCCCGCAAGACCTTGCGGAACTCCAGGAATTGCTCGAGAAATTACAGCAGGCGCAAGAAAAGGGCGACATGGAACAAATCATTAATGTAAACAGGCTATTTCGCTTAGCGATTTATCATCGCTCAAATATGCCCATCCTGTGTGAGATGATTGAGCAACTGTGGGTCAGGATGGGGCCTGGTTTACATTATCTCTATGAAGCGATTAATCCAGCGGAATTACGGGAGCATATAGAAAACTATCATCTGTTACTCGCTGCGTTAAAAGCAAAAGACAAAGAGGGATGCAGACATTGTCTTGCTGAAATTATGCAACAAAATATTGCTATTTTATACCAGCAATACAATCGTTAAAGTAAATGCCCGGCAAATACCGGGCATCAAGGTAATTACTCAAATCTCCACGCAATATTCATGCCGACACCATAATTTCGTCCGGGCGAAGGTTCGTAATATCGCCCGTTTGACTCATTGACAATGACAGAACCAACGTATTCTTTATCGAATAAATTATCGACACGACCAAATAAATCCACAGTTAAATTGTGGTAATTGTATTTATACCCGGTGAATAAGCCGACGAGAGTATAAGACGGCGCTTTTGCCGTATTTTCATCATCTGCCATAATATCGCCCATATAACGCGCTTCCGTGCCTGCATACCAACCATCTTCCGGTACATAACCTATCGACGCAAAGCCCATATTACGGGCGATCCCTGGCATCCGATTACCGTTACAATCCTGTTCATTGCAAACATTGCTGCGATAGGTCGCATCAAGCCAGGTCCAGGACGCGTTTACGCGAAAATCTCCTGCGAAACGTTGATCCCATGCCAGTTCAGCGCCTTGACGACGGGTCTTTCCGGCATTTTTGTAAGTCGTACGCCCACCGCTACTGCTATCGACAACAATTTCATCATCAGTGTCGGTCTGAAACAATGCGAGACTAAGCAGCCCATCACCAATACGCGTTTTACTGCCGATCTCAATTGTATCGTTGGTGGATGGTTTTAAACCTAAGTTCATACCGCTTTGCCCATCAGCACGATAAGACAGCTCATTAATCGTCGGCGTTTCAAAACCTCGCCCGGCTGCCAGATAGATATTCCAGGCATCGGTCATTGCATATTTTAACGAACCGGCAGGTAGCCATTTATGATAACTGGCATCACCGCTGTCATCGCCGTTACCCGGAGTAACGTAATGGTCGTTGGAATCAAACCACACGGAGCTGTAGCGCACGCCAGCATCCAGCGACAGTTTTTCGCTCAGCTGCCACTGCGTCTGTAAATAGGGATCGATGTTCCACATCAGATTGCGTTCGTCGCGACGCAACTCACCTTTTTGCCCGTACTCCGGCATGCCGCTATTCAGGCGGAAGTTATTGTAGCCCTTGCGGTTTTCACTCATGTTTTCGTAGTTCAGGCCGGTAGTGAACGTGACCGGAACGCCCAGTTCACCACGGTGTGTCCAGCGGCTGTCTATTCCCTGGTAATGGCGTTGCAGGGTAATCACGCCGCCCGCATGTGACGGGTTAAGTTGTGGTGCCATGGGTATTGACTGGTACTGGGTCGTTTCTCGCTCTCCGGCATACATCATCACACTCATATCATCCCGCGAACTCAGGCTACGCTCATAGCGCAACCCAGCCTGAGTTTGCTTGATGGTTTTTCGCGTGTCGTACTGTTCTGCACGAGGCGCTTGTTGTGGATTCGCCTTCCATTCTGCTTTGGTTAGCCCACCTGGGTCATCTGCTTTGATATCCACACTATTGAAAATCAGACTTAATTTGCTGGCTTCATCAATGCGTACGCCCAGTTTGGCATTGGCTAAATTTTTCTGTGCGCCACTATGGTCACGATAGCCGTGGGTCGTAAAACGCGTGGTTGAGACGGTGTAATCGACATCGCCGGGCTGTGTACCGTCTCCCGTTGCGCCCGTTGCTTTCAGCCCATAGCGCCAGCTGCCAAAACTGCCGTAGTAACTACTGGCTTCAATGGTTGGTGGCTGTTGTCCGGTCTGGGTGGTGACATTCATTACCCCACCAGACGCGTTGCCATACAGGGCAGAGAAGGGGCCACGCAGCACTTCCACATTTTGCACACTGCTTAAATCGATGTTGGATGTTTGCCCTTGCCCGTCGGGCATGGTGGCGGGAATACCGTCCACATACAGGCGAATACCGCGAATACCGTAAGTGGAGCGGGAGCCAAATCCGCGAATCGACAGCTGTAAATCTTGCGCATAGTTCTGCCGGTTTTGTACCTGCAAACCAGGCACGCCGGTCAGTGATTCGGACAAGTTAATGCGCGGTGTTGCCAGGCGCATCTCCTCGCCATCCACCACGCTTACTGCTGCTGGGGTATCCAGTTCTGAAACCACCTGCGGTGCGGCACTGACAATCATAGTCTGTTCATCAGCGGCAAAAACAACGGGGGAAAGGACAAGCAGTGCGGGCAAAACGGTCTGTCGGACGGAAAAAATCTTCATGAAAAAAGCCAGGTTAAGAATGGGAAAACGCCGTCATGGTAATGAAATTGTAAATTTATGGAAAATGAAACGGCACAATACGTTAAGTAATTGAGAAAATTGTAGTCGTAACGGCAAGAAATGCTCCACATTTGAGAAAATAATGATTACCATTCCCATTTATAACAAGAGCGTAACGATGATTACGCTTAGCGAAGCATTGTGAAGCAGCAAAAATATCGGTTCATCAAAGGGAGTCGTCATGCATTTACGTCATCTGTTTTCATCGCGCCTGCGTGGTTCATTACTGTTAGGTTCATTGCTTGTTGTTTCATCATTCAGTACGCAGGCCGCAGAAGAAATGCTGCGTAAAGCGGTAGGTAAAGGTGCCTACGAAATGGCTTATAGCCAGCAAGAAAACGCGCTGTGGCTCGCCACTTCGCAAAGCCGCAAACTGGATAAAGGTGGCGTGGTTTATCGTCTTGATCCGGTCACTCTGGAAGTGACGCAGGCGATCCATAACGATCTCAAGCCGTTTGGTGCCACCATCAATAACACGACTCAGACGTTGTGGTTTGGTAACACCGTAAACAGCGCGGTCACGGCGATAGATGCCAAAACGGGCGAAGTGAAAGGCCGTCTGGTGCTGGATGATCGTAAGCGCACGGAAGAGGTGCGCCCGCTGCAACCGCGTGAGCTGGTAGCTGATGATGCCACGAACACCGTTTACATCAGTGGTATTGGTAAAGAGAGCGTGATTTGGGTCGTTGATGGCGAGAATATCAAACTGAAAACCGCCATCCAGAACACCGGTAAAATGAGTACCGGTCTGGCGCTGGATAGCGAAGGCAAACGTCTTTACACCACTAACGCTGACGGCGAATTGATTACCATCGACACCGCCGACAATAAAATCCTCAGCCGTAAAAAGCTGCTGGATGACGGCAAAGAGCACTTCTTTATCAACATTAGCCTTGATACCGCCAGGCAGCGTGCATTTATCACCGATTCTAAAGCCGCAGAAGTGTTAGTGGTCGATACCCGTAATGGCAATATTCTGGCGAAGGTTGCGGCACCGGAATCACTGGCTGTGCTGTTTAACCCCGCGCGTAATGAAGCCTACGTAACGCATCGTCAGGCAGGTAAAGTCAGTGTGATTGACGCGAAAAGCTATAAAGTGGTGAAAACGTTCGATACGCCGACTCATCCAAACAGCCTGGCGCTGTCTGCCGATGGCAAAACGCTGTATGTCAGTGTGAAACAAAAATCCACTAAACAGCAGGAAGCTACCCAGCCGGACGATGTGATTCGTATTGCGCTGTAATAGATATGGCGAGGGTGAAAACGGTGAGACTTGCCTGCCTTTTATCACGGCGTATCCGGCACTTTCGTCAGTAATCTGAATTTGCCCGGCACGTAGCCGGGCAATTTTGCAATTAACTCGCCGTTTCAGGCTTAAACACAATTTCCTGTTTTTCTTCATCTTCCTCGACGACTGGCGCAGTGCTGTGAATTTCAGCAACGCGTTTGCGCACACCAAACCAGCCTATAACCAGCAGAATACCGATAATCGGCAGCGCCGCGATAGTATAAGTCCCGTTCGGGTAATCGAACGCCATCAGCACAAGGACACTCAGTAAAAACAGTAATGTCAGCCAGGAAGTGAAGGGCGCGCCAGGCAGTTTAAAACTGACATCCGCTGCTTTGCCTTCTTTAATCGCTTTACGCAGGCGCATCTGGCACACGATGATAAACGCCCATGAAGCGATGATTCCCAGCGACGCGAAGTTCAACACAATCTCAAATACGCGCGACGGCACCAGATAGTTGAGGAATACGCCGACGACATACACAACTAGTGTCGCCAGAATCCCGGCATACGGCACATGCTGACGACTCATTTTCGCCATAAAACTCGGTGCGGAACCGCCCATCGCCATTGAGCGCAGAATACGTCCGGTGCAGTACAGACCTGAATTCAGGCTGGAGAGGGCAGCGGTCAGCACCACAATGTTCATAATGCTGCCGATATATGGCACACCCAGTTTAGAGAAAAACGTCACGAACGGACTTTGCCCCGCCTGATACGCGCTCCACGGCAATAACATAACCAGCAACACCACGGAGCCGACGTAAAACAGGCCAATACGCCAAATCACACTGTTAATGGCTTTAGGCACCATGGTCTGCGGATCTTTACATTCTCCGGCAGCTGTACCCACCATTTCAATGGAGGCAAAAGCAAACACTACGCCCTGAATCAACACCAGCGCAGGCAGCAAACCGTGGGGGAAGAAGCCGCCATTATCGGTAATTAAATGAAAGCCAGTGGTGTTGCCATCCAGCGGCTGACCACTACCGAGGAACACTGTACCCACGACCAAAAAGGTCACAATGGCGAGCACTTTAATAAGCGCAAACCAGAACTCCATCTCCGCAAACCATTTCACACCGATCATATTCATGGTGCCAACGATGGTAAGTGCAGCGAGCGCAAAGACCCACTGCGGCACGCCGCCAAACGCACCCCAGTAATGCATATACAGAGCGACGGCGGTAATATCAACAATCCCCGTCATCGCCCAGTTGATGAAGTACATCCAGCCAGCAACATAAGCGGCTTTCTCACCCAAAAACTCACGGGCATAAGAGACAAAACTGCCACTGGAAGGGCGGTGTAGCACCAGCTCACCCAATGCACGCAGAATAAAAAACGAAAACAAGCCACAAATTAAATAAACCAGTGCCAGTGCGGGCCCCGCCATTTGCAGTCGGGCTCCTGCACCTAAAAACAAGCCGGTGCCAATCGCGCCGCCAATGGCGATCATCTGCACCTGGCGATTGCCCATCGCTTTGTGATACCCCTCTTCGTGGGCATTAAGCCAGCGGCGTTTCGCGGCGTGTTGATCTGAAGTGTCGGTGTCGTGTTTACTCATTGCTCTCCCTGATTGCTTTAATGAAAAAGTCATATAAGTTGCCATGAACAATGTTTATTCATCCTGGCGATGATAGTTATCACCATTATTCTTTATGGGTATAAAACTATCGGCGCAGCATCCTACCCGTTATCGATAAACGATGCAAAACATCCCCTTACAATCCTGAAGGGGATTAATACAACTGACGAAAAAATGACAAATCCTTTTGCTGGTTAACCTGTGTACTGTCCTACACTTAATCTTTAAAAGATTGTGAGGGGCATATGATTAAGGTGTATGGCGTACCCGGATGGGGCTCTACAATCAGTGAGCTGATGCTAACACTGGCTGATATTCCTTATCAGTTCGTTGATGTCAGTGGTTTTGACCACGAGGGAGCTTCACGCGAGTTATTGAAAACCCTGAACCCGTTGTGTCAGGTTCCGACACTGGCGCTGGAAAATGACGAGATTATGACGGAGACAGCGGCGATTGCATTGATGGTTCTCGATCGTCGCCCGGACCTTGCGCCACCGGTTGGGCGCGCCGAACGTCAGCTGTTTCAACGGCTATTGGTCTGGCTGGTTGCTAATGTCTATCCAACATTCACTTTCGCCGATTACCCTGAGCGTTGGGCTCCTGACGCACCTGAACAGTTAAAGAAGAATGTTATTGAATATCGAAAATCGCTTTATATCTGGTTGAATTCGCAGCTCACTGCTGAACCTTATGCGTTTGGTGAGCAACTAACGCTGGTGGACTGTTATCTTTGCACTATGCGCACATGGGGGCCTGGGCATGAATGGTTTCAGGATAATGCCACGAATATCAGTGCGATTGCTGATGCTGTATGTCAGTTACCGAAATTACAAGAAGTATTAAAAAGGAATGAAATTATTTGAGTGGGATACCAGAAGATTATGTTATTTATTATTCAGTAACTTTATCCACAATGATGGGCGTAATTAATTAAATTCATGGTATGTTTTTTAATTTATATCACTCTCCTTTTCATTCAGCGTGTCTATTTCATTTCCTCTGAAAAGAAACTAACTATTCACATTGTGCAGATGTTTCAGTTGTTATCACAGGCATTCTATAATCTCAAAATGTTTTTAATGATGGATATGCTCGGAGTTGGAGATGCAATTAATATTAATACAAATAAAAATATCCGGCAGGTATGCTAAAAGGATAAATGGCGTTCTCTGTATTTATTCGCAATTATCTGTAGGACAAATATGGAGAGCTTGATGAGTCAGAGCTAAAACAGCAATTGATTAATAAACATGTTGATTTATTCAAGAAAATGGATGTATTTTAAATATTGATTCTTAATATAACCTAATCAATAGATTATCAAGTGAGAGCTACACATTATTGGAGGGGCAGGGGAAAACACCATTTTGGGAACAATGCATCAGGTACTCTTACCACTGAAGCAAGATCATCCGGCACCAGGTGGTGGTGCAGTGCTTTGGAAATGGTCCCCTCGGGGGAGTTGTCATTATTTTCTATGCTATTTGCTTATTATATTCATCAGGTGAATTTAATAAATTCCTAATTTGAAATATCCACTATTAAGCCAGTGTTTAACGACGTTAAGATGGCAATGTGCAGATCATGTTATCAGGGTGGGGCGGTAGCGTATATTCCTTATACAAACCATCATTCATTTCAATGATTGTTATTGAATTATTTATTGTTGTGAATAAAAAGACATTATGAATATTGGTTTGACTTTGCATATCAGGTTTTTTATTACTCGCTGTAATGTACGAGCCTGTCGTGAATAACGTCGAGAACCCATCCGTTGCGTTTGTGATTATTTTGTTGACTAAACAGACACCCGTTTCTCTGAAGTAAAATCCCAGACTAAATCATCACATAACCATGACATTTTTCTGATATTCCCCGGTAACGCCAGATGTCGACTCGCTTATCTCATCCGCCCGACATGTTGTACATGCAATATGTGCGGATTATTATTCATTTTCACGGAGGTTGCTATGTCAACCGGATTACGTTTCACACTTGAAGTGGACGGCCTGCCACCGGACGCGTTTGCGGTGGTTTCCTTTCATCTCACCCAGTCACTCTCTTCGCTCTTTTCCCTCGATCTCTCTCTGGTCAGCCAGCAGTTTCTCTCCCTTGAATTTGCGCAGGTGCTGGACAAAATGGCCTACCTGACGATATGGCAGGGCGATGAAGTACAGCGCCGGGTGAAAGGCGTGGTGACCTGGTTTGAACTCGGGGAGAACGACAAAAACCAGATGCTGTACAGCATGAAGGTGCACCCGCCGCTGTGGCGTGCCGGTCTGCGCCAGAACTTCCGTATCTTCCAGAACGAGGACATCAAAAGCATCCTCGGCACGATGTTGCAGGAAAACGGGGTGACCGAATGGAGTCCGCTGTTCAGCGAGCCGCATCCTTCCCGTGAGTTTTGTGTCCAGTACGGTGAGACTGATTACGATTTCCTGTGCCGGATGGCGGCGGAGGAAGGCATCTTCTTTTATGAGGAGCATGCTTACAAAAGTACCGACCAGAGCCTGGTCCTGTGCGATACCGTGCGTTATCTGCCGGAGTCCTTTGAGATCCCCTGGAATCCGAACACCCGTACCGAGGTGAGCACCCTCTGCATCAGCCAGTTCCGCTACAGCGCACAAATCCGCCCTTCTTCCGTGGTGACCAAAGACTACACCTTTAAACGCCCCGGCTGGGCCGGACGTTTTGAACAGGAAGGCCAGCACCAGGACTACCAGCGCACGCAGTATGAAGTGTATGACTACCCCGGACGTTTCAAGGGTGCCCACGGGCAGAACTTTGCCCGCTGGCAGATGGACGGCTGGCGAAACAATGCAGAAACCGCGCGGGGAATGAGCCGCTCGCCGGAGATATGGCCGGGACGGCGAATTGTGCTGACGGGGCATCCGCAGGCGAACCTGAACCGGGAATGGCAGGTGGTGGCAAGTGAACTGCACGGCGAACAGCCACAGGCGGTGCCAGGACGGCAGGGAGCGGGGACGGCGCTGGAGAACCATTTTGCGGTGATCCCGGCAGACAGAACATGGCGACCACAGCCGTTGCTGAAACCGCTGGTCGACGGCCCGCAGAGCGCCGTCGTGACGGGACCGGCAGGCGAGGAAATCTTCTGTGATGAACATGGCCGCGTGCGGGTGAAATTTAACTGGGACCGCTATAACCCGTCAAACCAGGACAGTTCATGCTGGATCCGTGTGGCACAGGCGTGGGCAGGCACCGGATTCGGTAACCTGGCGATACCGCGTGTGGGTCAGGAGGTGATTGTGGACTTCCTCAACGGCGATCCGGACCAGCCGATCATTATGGGGCGCACCTACCACCAGGAAAACCGCACACCCGGCAGCCTGCCGGGAACAAAGACGCAGATGACCATCCGCTCCAAAACGTACATGGGCAGCGGATTTAATGAGCTGAAGTTTGATGATGCGACAGGGAGAGAACAGGTCTACATCCACGCGCAGAAGAACATGGATACCGAAGTGCTCAACGACCGTACCACCACCGTAAAACACGATCACCGCGAAACCGTAAAAAATGACCAGACGGTCACGATCCAGGAAGGTAACCGCCTTCTTACGGTGGAAAAAGGCCACAAGATCACCGGAGTACTGAAAGGGTCTTTATCTGAGGATGTCTTTCAGGACAGAGGCACGATTGCCGGTTCGGTGCATGTTGACGCTGTAAACAATGGTGGCGAAGGCGACGGTATACAGGCTTATACGGCGATTAAGGAAATTTTGCTGGCTGTGGAGGAAAGCAAAATTGCGCTGACGCCGGATGGCATTCAGCTACAGGTCGGGGAATCGACGGTAATCAGGCTGTCGAAGGATGGCATCACCATCGTGGGCGGTTCTGTTTTCATCAACTGATTCACTCAGATTATCAGGGAGTATTTTATGCAGTTCACTTTTAATGAAGGCCACATTCAACTGCCGTCTCAATGGCAGGATCAGTCAATGCAGGTCCTGGTGTCCACAGATAACAGTGGCATCAACCTGGTCATTACCCGCGAAGCCGTTCCACAGGGAACCCTGACACCAGAGCTGTACCAGGAAACGCTGGCGCTGTACCAGGGCAAACTTGATGGGTACACCGAACATGCCTGCCGGGAAATCACTCTGGCAGAGGCCCCGGCCTGGCTGCTGGATTATTCCTGGAACGGTCCGGAAGATGAGGGGAATCAGGGGCGGATTAGCCAGATAGCCGTATTCCAGCGGCGTGGAGATACGCTGCTGACCTTCACTTTCAGCACCTCCTTATCCCTGAAGAACAGTCAAAAGACGATGCTGCTGGAGGTGATAAAGAGCTTCACTCCGTTGCCACCGGAGAATGACATCCAAAAGGACCAGCCGCGCTGACATAAACGAGGGATAACACATGAGTGAAGGACCAGGCGGGCCACAGGGAGCGACCGCAGGCGGTACGCTGGCAATGCGAATGCTGTCACAGCAGGCGATGGTCGCCAGCCAGATGAAACGGGCAGCCAACGACAAAGCCATTGCACAGATGCTGGCAGCAAAGAAGTCCGGCCCACCTGCCGCCAGGCTGGGCGATGAAATTCAGCATAAAAGTTTTCTGGGGGCACTGGCAGGGGCCGTGCTGGGGGCGATAGTGACCATCGCAGAAGGTTGCCTGATTATGGCCGCCTGCGCCACCGGCCCTTATGCGCTGGTTCTGGTGCCTGCGCTGATGTATGCCAGCTATAAGGCGAGTGATTATGTGGAGGAGAAACAGAACCAGCTTGAATCATGGATAAACAGCTTTTGTGACACGGACGGCGCCATCAATACCGGTTCTGAAAATGTAAACATTAACGGAAAGCCCGCTGCAAGGGCCGCCGTCACCCTTCCCCCTCCTCCCCCACCTGGAGCAATACCTGAAATCCCACAGGGGGAACCCTCATGGGGTGATATTGCCACTGACCTGCTTGAATCGGCAGCGGAAAAAGCAGTACCACTGGCGAAGGCCTGGGGGAACGCTGTTATCACCCTGACGGAAAGCAATGCCGGTTTTATGGATCGCGTCAGCGCCGGCGCATCGCTTCTGTTTCCCGCCGGTCCGGTATTAATGGAGTTTGCCACCATGGTGGGCGGGCGTGGCGAAATCAAAAAAGATGTGGATTTCCCGGAAGCCGGTGAGGACACGGCGCTCTGCGACAAGGAGAACAAACCACCGAGGATAGCCCAGGGCAGCAGCAACGTCTTTATCAACAATCAGCCTGCCGCGCGCAAGGGCGACAAACTGGAGTGCAGTGCGGCGATCGTGGAAGGTTCGCCGGACGTCTTTATTGGGGGTGAGCAGGTCACCTATCTGGATATCCAGCCGGAGTTCCCGCCATGGCAGAGAATGATCCTGGGAGGAATAACGATAGCCAGCTATCTTCTGCCGCCAGCAGGACTGCTGGGAAAACTGGGGAATCTGGCGAGACTCGGCAAACTGGGAAACCTGCTGGGGAAAAGCGGGAAGCTGCTGGGCGCAAAGCTCGGCGCGTTGCTGGGGAAAACAGGTAAGTCGTTAAAAAGTATTGCCAATAAAGTCATCAGATGGGTAACAGATCCTGTCGATCCGGTAACCGGCGCGTACTGCGACGAACGTACCGACTTTACGCTGGGCCAGACCCTGGCGGCCCAGTGCGCTGCCTTCGGCTTCAACATGGACTTCGCCCCCAGCCTGGACATCTGGTCCAATCCCGACAACACGGTGATCGGCGACCGGGCGTTCGGCAATGATTGGGAGTGGACCGCCTTTTTCGGCATGTCCGCGGTGGAGGGCATGGAGAAGCAGGGGACCGTGATCCCCGTGGTGAAGCACTTCCCCGGCCACGGGGACACGGCGGTGGACTCCCACACGGCGCTCCCCGTGGTGGACAAGACCCTGGAGGATCTGTGGCAGAGCGAGCTGGTGCCCTTCGACATGGTTCTCTCCGGCCAGTTCTGGGGAGAGCCGGTTATGGAGCCGACTCCCGCCGTCATGGTGGCCCACATCCTCCTGAGTCAGATCGACCCGGACAACCCGGCCTCCCTGTCTCCCGAGGTGGTGACGGGGCTGCTCCGGGAGGAGATGGGCTATGAGGGCGTGGTGTGCACCGACGACCTGACCATGGGGGCCATTTCCAACACCTACGGTATGGGGGAGGCCGCCGTACTGGCTGTGGAGGCCGGATGTGACCTGCTGTTGGTGTGCCACGGCGCGGACAACCTGGCCGCGGCCCACGCCGCCCTGGTGGACGCGGTGGACAGCGGCCGCATCTCCATGGAGCGGCTGGACGAGAGCGTGTACCGCGTCCTCTCCCTCAAGGCCGTCTACGGCCTGAGCAACGCGCCGGTGGAGGCGCCGGACATAAAGGCATTGAACGACCGGATTGCGGCCCTCGAACGCTCCATAGAGGCAGATACATCGCAGTAGGAGAGGATAGAAAGCAGCCCCGGCGGATTCGTCCGCGGGAGCTGCTCAGGCTGCCCATTAACCCTCCTTCTAAAGCGTTCGGAGGGAGGGATAGTGTGAAAGGGAACCGTCAGGGTTCCCTTTCGCGTCGGATCAAACGACATTTTGAAACTTTTTCGGAGTTTCAAAATGTCCAGCAGCCTGTCGAAAAGACTCTTTTGACAGGCTGAACAGCCCCGGCGGATTTGTCCGCCGGGGCTGCTGTTATTGGGTTCAGTTGGCTTCGATGTAGTCCGCGAAGGCGGCCAGACAGCGGTTAGCCTCTCCGCGGGTGAGGGTGCCCCGGGGGAGGAAGAGGTCCCCCCGCAGTCCAGCGGCGGAGAGGGCCCCCGTTCGGATACAGAACTCCACCGCTGGGCGGGCCCAGACCGCAATTTCGCCGCAGTCCAGCAGCGCGGTGGCGGAGGGGCCGGAGGACGGGGTTTTCAGCCCCAGGAATTTGGCGTAATTGTAGAGCATGACGGCAGCCTGCTCCCGGGTGACAGTCTGGGTGGGGAGAAATTTGCCTGTCCCGTTGCCGCTGACCACGCCAGTCTCGGCGGCCCACACCGCCGCGTCGCTGTTGGACACGTCGATAAAGGCGGCGCTGGCTCCGGGCTTGGGCTTTCCGGCCATCTCATAGAGCATGGTGACAAACTCCAGGCGGTTCAGCGGGCCGTTGACGGAGCCGGTGTAGAGGCTCCATGTGCTGCTCCGCTGGGGGGAGAGCATGCCCAGCAGGTGGGTCTGCTCGGAGAGATACCCGGCCAGGACTGCGGCGGGGATGCCGCTCTGGGCGGCAAAGCGGCTGTCACGGGCGGCGGACCAGAGGGGGGTGCAGTCCGGGAAGTTGGGGGCGGACAGGCGGTCGGCGGACACGGCTACGCGGAAGGTCTGCCCGTCGTCCACCAGGGCGCCCTCAAAGGCGAGGCCGTCCACCCGCTGTCCCTCAGAAGCCCCCAGATAGAGGGCGTAGTCCATACCATAGAGCACGTCGGCACCCTCTCCGCCGGAGATGGAGCCGTCCGGCTCCGCCTGATAGGCCTCCGCGCTGCGGTCCAGCCACTGGCGCAGCTCGGCGCCGGTGAGCTCCACCAGGACGACGGGGCTGTCCCCGGGGGCCAGCGCGGCGCAGTCCCGCAGGGAGAGCGCCGCAGTGTCATCCTCCCCGGAGAACCGGGAAGCGGCGGAAGCGCCGCCCAGGGCGGCGGGAGAGAGAAGGGCCGCGTCGGCATCGGCGGCCCACAGCATGGCCTCGGCCACCAGATCCACCGTGGCGCTCTGCACATACAGGGGAGAGCCCTCCTCTGACCAGTCGCCGGACAGGGTGCCAACGGCAGCCTGCATGCGGTCAGACGCTGCGCTTTGGGCGGCGGATAGGGCCTTGTTCAGGCGGTCGTCCGGCTCATAGTCGGACAGGGGGAGCAGGGTGCTCTCACCCACCACGGCCTCCCCCTTGGGGGAGAGGGTAATTGTGGTGCGGGTCAGGGACGTGCCGCCGCCGCTGACCAGGGAGACCGGCTCCCCGTCGGCGTTCTGGAGGGTCTCCGCCGCCGCCTCGCCATGGCCGCCCACCAGCAGGTCGATGCCGGTGGTCTCCGCAGCAAAGCGGGCCAGTTCGTCCTGTCCGGCGTGGCAGACCACCACCACCAGGTCGCAGTTCTCCTTTTCCAGCCGCTCCTGCCAGTAGCCGGTCCACTCCCAACTATAGCTGCCGGAGGTGTTGTCCCGGTGGGCAAAGCGCACGCCGGAGACAAAGGACTCGGGGAGCTCCTCCGGCGCCTCCATGGCGCCCAGGCCCAGCACGCCGATGCGCACCGCGCGCCGGCCCAGCTCCACAGTAAAGACCTCGTAGGCATCCTCCTTCGGGCTTTGGGTGTCCTCGTCCAGGTAGTTGCCCGAGAGGACGCGCACCGGGGCGCCGTCCTCCGACGCTTCACCCAGGGCGGCGAAGAAATCGTCCCGGGCCTCCGGGCCCAAGCGGAATTCACCCACAGCGGGCACCAGGGCGTCATAGCCGATGGCCCGCAGGGCCAGGGCCTCCGCCGCGCCGCCGTCCTGGACCAGCCCGTTGTCCACCGCGTCACCGCTGTCCAGCAGCAGGGCGGCGTCCTCCTTGACGG
>ERZ773277.1971-NODE-1971-length-14759-cov-2.824129_pt1 | contig 14759 bp, 7 predicted proteins | sample MGYA00511957_ERZ773277 | MGnify/ENA primary metagenome ERZ773277 (study PRJEB29015, sample SAMEA2737800) | human gut metagenome | biome: human gut; feature: human-associated habitat; material: faeces | place: China | collected 2012 ... | reverse complement strand
TTTAATTCAGCAGCAACATCAATCATGCTTTCACCGGAAGAAATCATATCGTCGATGATGACAACATCTTTTCCTTCTACGTTAGAGCCTAAGAACTCATGGGCAACGATCGGGTTACGTCCGTTGACAATCTTTGTATAGTCACGTCTTTTATAGAACATACCCATATCCAGACCGAGGACGTTTGCAAAGTAAACAGCACGTCCCATACCGCCTTCATCCGGGCTGATAACCATCATATGGTCGCTGTCGATGTGTAAATCGTCAACACCCAGTAAAAGATATTTAATAAACTGATACGTAGCAGAAACGGATTCAAATCCCTTTAACGGAATTGCGTTCTGTACACGCGGGTCATGTGCATCAAATGTAATGATGTTATCCACACCCATATCTGTGAGTTCCTTTAATGCAAGTGCGCAGTCTAAGGATTCACGTCCTGAACGTTTATGCTGTCTGCTTTCATACAGGAATGGCATAATAACGGTAATTCTGCGTGCTTTACCACCGGCAGCAGCGATAACACGCTTTAAATCTGCATAGTGGTCATCCGGTGACATATGGTTCTTATAACCGCATAAAGAATATTCAAGGCTGTAATTACATACGTCAACCATGATATATAAATCATATCCACGTACGGAATCGTTTAAAACACCCTTTCCTTCACCGGAACCAAAACGAGGGGTGCTTGCACTTACGATATAAGAATCTCTTTTATATCCGCTGAAAGCGAGTGTAGATTCATCTTCGTGGTCGCGCTGTTCTCTCCAGTCAACAAGATAATTATTTACCTTTTTGCCTAATTCTGAGCAGCTGGCTAAAGGAACGATACCTAAGGTACCATATGGAATAGTTTGTGTGTGACGTTCGTCTCGTGGCATAATTAAAATCCTCCATTAGTATAATACGATACAAATTTGTATTTAACACAATATAAAATATAATCATTCTTTGCCGATAAGTCAATGATTTCCTAAGGTTTTTGCCCTGTTTTTTTCAAAAGACGGATATCGGCACCCGCAAGCTTTAACAGCTTATAAGCACTGGTGAGGCGCGAAAAAATTCGCTCCGAATACATGTTGCGGATATCTGAGAGCGAAAGGTTGGTTGAGATAACCACGCTTTTTCTTCTGAGAATCCGTTCATTGATACAGTAAAACAGGCGGGAACTGGTGTAGCTGTTGGCAAATTCCGTGCCGAGGTCATCAATAATGAGCAGGTCACAGTCTAAAATGTAGCTGCTGTCAATTGCTGTATCAGATGTATCCGGCTTGTTAAAATCCTGCTGTTCAAAGCATTGGAACAATTCCACGGCAGTCAGGTAAATGACACTGTGCGAAGAATCGAGCAGTTCCTTTGCAATACAGTTGGTTAAAAAAGTCTTTCCAACACCGGTATCGCCAAAAAGCAGCAGATTATCATAGGTGGTGTCAAATTCATCCACAAAGCGGTGGCATATGGACACAATATTCTGCATATTATTATAGGGTGTCAGTCCAATGGACGGAATCGGCGTTTTTTTATCATACCATTCATAGGAAAAGGTATCAAAATTTTCCGTCGTGATGATATTTTTTAAATTAGAATCGTGATACACCAGCTCAATGGCTTTTTTGGTGAAGCAGGCACATTTATGCTGACCGATATAGCCGGTATCCTTGCATTTCGGACAGGTATAGACAGGCTCTAAATAGTCTGCAGGTCTGCCAAGAGCGGCAAGACAGGCGGCTTTACGGTCTGCAAGTTCTGAAAGCTTTTTCCGGTAGGCGGTCTTGTAATCCGGATTTTTTAACATTTCTGCCGCCGCCTGCATGGAAAGCCCGATAATATCGTCTTCGATTTGGGCAATTTCAGGACATGCGGCAGTCACCTGCGCATACCGTTCATTCTGGATATGCCGGTTTTCGGTGCGGATCGCATCGTAAGTCCGCATAATTGCATCATGTTGGGAATTGGTAAGTGCCATAACCTTGTCCTTTCTAGCTGTTATTGCTGATTAAAGCGCTCTCTAAGCTGTCAATGTCGGTATCACGCTGGTGAAAATTGTGAAAACGGTTGTTATTTGTGCCGGGAACAGAAGCTGCATTGGTTGCTTTTTTCTGATTGCGCAGCAGTTCATATTCAGCATCTGATTTGCGGATATCTTCGGGTGTTTTTACATTTGCCTTATTCCATTTGGTAAGGATAGAGTCTGCGTATTCAAAACTCGGCTGATGCGTTGCCTTTAAAGTGCGGTTGCAGGCTTCAATAATCATATCGGCATCAAAGCAGTATGTGTCCGTCCATTTGGTGATAAACTCCCGTTCCCGCTGTCCGGGGTCGCGGCTTCCGATGCCAAAGGCATTCATCACGGAGTAAATGGTCATATTGTGGTTTGCTGTTTCAAGCTTTGCCTGTTTGACGGAAGTAATTCCGGCTTCTGCCCAGCTGGCAGCAATTTTTTCAATATAGCGCATACTCTTATGACCCTTTTGTACGCAGTAGCCGACCAGATATTCAATCAGGTCTGCGGGCAGTTTTAAGGTGTCGTAAAAATAGGCAATCCGCTGAAGTGCAGAAGAACCAAGAGGTTCGCCCATGTATTCTTCTACGGCGAATAAAAGCATGGCAAAATTTTCATCGCCAAGTTTAAATTCGCTGATGCGGGTCATGGAATAGGATTCCGGACCGGCGGTTTCTTTTGCGGCTGCCGTTTCCATCAGAGGAGCCACAGTGGATGTCATAGTGTGAGGTGCAGAAGCTGACACGGCAGTATTGACAGCCGGACTGTTTACGATGGCATTTGGCATGACAGAATTGTCTGCATAGCGGGGGTCAGCCCCCCTGGAAGCGGACGAAGCGGATAAATCCGTAAAGGAGATGCCTGTCAGCATGCCGTCCGGGCTGAAATTTAAGCGCAGGGCATTCATTTTATCCCAGTAGCGCAGCCCGCGCAGAATGTCGGCTTCCGTCTGGTTGAATAAATCTGCCATTTCAGACACAGATAAAGAAATGTGACCGGCAGACACACAACGCAGAAGATACAAATATATTTTTACAAATTCACCATTTGCCTGTGGCATTAAGGTGTCAATAAAATAATTGGAAACGGCGGTGTTATCCGCACGGTTTTCCATATGTAATGTAATTGTATTCATACAAAAAACTTCCTTATCAATTCAGTTTCTTCATTATAACACACACCAAAACAAAATCAACAGGTGGAAAACACAGGGTTATCCACTGGGGATATTGTGGATAATGTGGATAACTTGTAAAAGAAAAATGAAATGCGTGTAAAAAGCGGAATTGTGGACAAGTCCTTATAAACAGGAAATCCACACACAGAATCAACAAAAATGTGATTAAGTATGTGGATAATGTGGATAACTATGTTGAAAACCAAACTATTTTACTGAAATTATTGAGAAATCAAGGCTTCCCCGATTTGATAGACATTTCCGGCACCCATAGTTATCAACAAATCGCCGTTGATACAATTTTTTGATAAAAATTTCTCAATTTCTTCAAAAGAGCCAAAATAAAAACACTCTTTGCCCAGTTTTTCGATTTCGTGTTTTAAATCAAGAGAGCTGATGCCCAGTGTATCCGTTTCTCTTGCAGCATAAATATCGGCAAGAACAACCTTATCTGCGTGGGAAAGTGCTTCTGCAAATTCCGTGAGCAGAATTTTGGTACGCGAATACGTATGCGGCTGGAATACACACCAGACGGTTTTGTGCGGATAATGGGCAGCCGAAGCAAGCGTTGCCTTAATCTCATCCGGGTGGTGGGCATAGTCGTCAATGACTGTGACACCGTTAAATTCGCCCTTCTTTTCAAAGCGGCGTTCTGTACCGTGAAAACCTGAAAGACCGGTGGCAATCACTTCAAGTGAAAGTCCCAGCTTTTTTGCGGCGGCAATGGCGGCAAGAGAATTGTATACATTATGCACGCCGGGAACAGAAAGATGAATCTGGCCGGAAGGTGTTCCTTCTATTAAAAGAGTGTACGTGCAGCAGCCCATTTCATCAAAAGCAATATCTGCAGCGCTGTACATGCTCTTAGCCGGGTCAGAACCGACAGTAATGACTTCACAGGAAGTGTCCTGATAGAAGTATTCGTAATTGTCAATATCGGTATTGATAATTAAAGTACCGTCTGCCGGAAGCTTTTCCGTAAACAGCTTAAAGGAATGACGGATATCGTCAATATCCCTAAAGAAATCGAGGTGGTCTTCCTTGACATTTAAAATAATGTTCATGGTCGGGTGGAAGGATAAGAAGCTGTTGGTATATTCACAGGCTTCTGTTACAAAAATACCGGACTGTCCGACACGGATATTGCCGCCGATACTGTCTAAAATGCCGCCGACAGAAATGGTCGGGTCACAGTTACCTGCCATTAAAATCTCCGTCAGCATGGAAGTTGTCGTTGTTTTTCCGTGTGTACCGGCGATATTGACAGCAGTTTTGTAGTTGGTCATAATCTGTCCGAGCAGTTCGGCACGGGTAATCGTAGGAATACCCGCAGCTCTTGCTGCCGAAAGTTCAGGATTGGTGTCCCTGATGGCAGCTGTGTAGACTACTAAGTCAATGTCACTGGTAATATTGTCAGCCGTCTGGCTGTATACAATATGACAGCCTGCGGCAGTAAGTTCTTTCGTGAGTGCAGATTCAGCAGCATCTGAGCCGGATACGGTAAAATTCTTATCCCGCAGTATATGTGCAAGACCGCTCATGCTGATTCCTCCAATACCGATAAAATGTACATGAATAGGATTATTAAAATTAATATGATACATGGTTGAATCCTTTCTTATTAAATATAGCAGATGAAAAACATCATACAATCATATTATAAACGTATTGCGGAAAAATTCAAACTTTATTTTCACCGATACTGACATAATATTTACGGTACAGATGTCATATGGATTGCTCCGTGCTGCGCACTCTCACAATCCTGCCCAGTATTCGCATATCGTGAAGCATTCGCTTCACTTTTATGCGAATACTGGGCGGGTCATGAATTCTTACAGCCGCGCTTGCGCGAGCGCATCGCGGTGATAAGGATTATGACCTTGACATCTTAAATTATATCGGAAAAATAGGTATTATTTGAAAATATCCGCATAAAATGTAAATTGTATTGCGTATGTGTTATATACAAGTGTAATTGTTTTATTAAAGGATAAAAATATTTAGAATTTTACAAAATTCTTTTTACTTAATGAGTCACATATGATATAATTGTTTTATCAAAACAGGTTTATTATTATAACATCAGAGGTGATAGCATGATTAAAAAAGAGATGATTGCCATGTTATTGGCAGGGGGACAAGGCAGCAGACTGGGAGTGCTGACTGCAAAGGTAGCGAAGCCTGCGGTATCTTTTGGTGGAAAGTATAGGATTATCGATTTTCCATTGAGTAACTGCATTAATTCAGGCATTGATACGGTAGGTGTGCTGACACAGTATCAGCCGTTAAGACTGAACTCGCATATCGGTATTGGTATTCCGTGGGATTTGGACAGAAATGTCGGTGGTGTAACCGTACTTCCGCCGTATGAAAAGAGTTCAAACAGTGAGTGGTATACAGGAACAGCCAATGCCATTTATCAGAATCTGGAGTATATGGAACAGTATAATCCCGATTATGTTTTGATTTTGTCAGGAGATCATATTTATAAGATGGACTACAAAATCATGCTGGATTATCATAAGGCGAACAATGCGGATATTACGATTGCCGCAATGCCGGTTCCGATGGAAGAAGCGAGCCGTTTTGGTATCGTGGTAACAGATGAAGATAACCGCATTACAGAATTTGAGGAAAAACCGACGCAGCCAAAGAGCAATCTGGCGTCAATGGGTATTTACATATTCAGCTGGAAGGTATTAAAGGAAGCTTTAATCAAGCTGAAAGACCAGAATGAATGTGACTTTGGCAAGCATGTTATTCCGTACTGCTTCGAGAACAATAAACGTATTTTTGCGTATGAGTACAACGGATACTGGAAAGATGTCGGAACACTCAGTTCTTATTGGGAAGCAAATATGGAATTGATTGATATTATCCCGGTGTTTAACCTGTATGAAGAATTTTGGAAGATTTATACCCGCACGGATACGATTCCGCCGCAGTATATCGGGGAAAATGCTTACATAGAAAAGAGTATTATCGGTGATGGAACGGAAATTTACGGAAAGGTTTATAATTCCGTTATCGGTGCCGGCGTCGTCATAGAAGAAGGCACGGTGGTACGTGATTCAATTATTATGAACAATTCTGTTATCGGAAAAGACAGTATTGTTACAAAGTCGATTATTGCAGAAGATGTTCAGATTGGCAGCCATGTTGAACTTGGGGCAGGCGAAGAAGCAGAGAATGTATTTAAACCCAAAATTTATAATTCAGGCCTTGTTACAGTCGGTGAATGTTCCGTTATCCCGGACAATGTAACAGTAGGTAAGAATACAGCTATTTCCGGCGAGACGACCATTGATGATTATCAGGAAGGGCAGCTTGCAAGCGGAGGCATCATAATTAAGGCAGGTGATAATGTATGAAAGCAATAGGAATTATTCTGGCCGGTGGCAATAACAAACTGATGAAAGATTTATCAAAAAAGAGGGCAATCGCGGCAATGCCGGTTGCGGGAAGCTACAGGGCAATTGATTTTGCATTAAGTAATATGTCCAATTCCCGTATTAATAAAGTGGCTGTTATTACACAGTACAATGCCCGTTCTTTAAATGAGCATTTAAGTTCATCAAAGTGGTGGGATTTCGGCAGAAAGCAGGGCGGACTGTTCGTATTTACACCGACAATTACAGCAGACAGCAGCTACTGGTACCGCGGCACGGCAGATTCTTTATATCAGAATCTGAATTACTTAAAGACAAGCCATGAGCCGTATGTTGTTATCGCATCCGGTGATGGTATTTATAAGATGGATTATAATAAAGTGCTGGAGTACCATATCGAAAAGAAAGCGGATATTACGATGGTTGTCAAGAAAATGACAGACCGTTCGGAGATTAACCGTTTCGGACTGGTAACGATGACAGAGGAAGGACGGATTACCGATATCGATGAGAAACCGCTGGAAACCAATCTTTCCACTGTTTCAACAGGAATCTATGTAATCCGCAGAAGACTTCTGATTGAACTGATTGAAAAGGCAGCTTCAGAAGACCGTCATGATTTTGTAAGGGATATTCTGATACGTTATAAGAATATTAAAAAGATTTACGGATATAAGCTGGAAAGCTATTGGAGCAATATCTCATCCGTAAGGTCTTACTATAAAACCAATATGGACTTTTTAAAGAAAGATGTCCGTGATTATTTCTTTAAGCAGTATCCGGATATTTATTCAAAGGTAGAAGATTTACCGCCGGCAAAGTACAACTGTGGTGCGCAGGTCAGCAACAGCCTTGTATCAAGTGGCTGCATTGTCAACGGTACAATTGAAAATTCGATTTTGTTTAAAAAGATTTATATCGGAAATAACAGTGTAGTAAAGAATTGCATTATTTTAAATAATGCATATATTGGGGATAACTCTTATCTGGAGAACTGCATTGTGGAAAGCGGAAGTACCATTAAAGCCAATACCAATTACAAGGGTGAGGGCGAACCGCTGATTCTTGATGAAAACAGTCCGATTTATTACTAAAAAACTGCAACGACACAAAAAGATTATGGCTGCAACAGGGGGCAGCAGAAGGGGCGCTTATGAATATTACAGATGTACGTGTTAGAAAAATCAGCAAAGAAGGAAAGATGAAGGCAGTTGTATCGGTTACAATAGATGATGAATTTGTTGTACACGATATTAAGGTTATCGAAGGCGATAAGGGGTTATTTATTGCGATGCCAAGCAGAAGGTCGTCAGACGGTGAGTACAGGGATGTAGCCCACCCAATCAACACCTCGACAAGAGAACGGTTACAGGCGGTGATTCTGGAAGCCTATGAAAAGGCAGAAGAATCGCCAGAGGAATAACAGGCAATAAAATTGTAAAGTGAAATAAAAAGGCTGCACAGAAAAAGTAGTATCTGTGCAGCTTTTATTTCTTGTATTCCGTATCACCGGTCAACAATATTCCCTTTCAGTTTCCGGAATGTCGATGGGGACACGCCGTTTACTTTCTTAAAGGCATCGCCGTAGTAGTTACTGTTATCATAGCCGCATTCAAAGGCGATTTCCGTAATGCTCATGCCGGTTTCCAGAAGCAGTTTTTCAGAATGATTAATCCGCACATTATTTAAGTATTCTTTAAACCCCAGACCGTTTGCAGACTTGAATTTTTTGGAAAAGTACGAAGGATTTAAGTGCAGCAGTTCTGCCATGTCATCCAGTGTAATATTATTTTTAAAGTGTTCGTTAATGTAGTCTACGGCAATCTGGAGTGCTTCATCGGTGGCACGTGTGTTGTTGTTGACAATCAGAATTGAAGCATCATTAATATATCGTAAAATACGCACGACCAAGGTCTGAAAATACATTTTTAACATGCAGTTTGAAAAAATATCAGACGACTGGTGTTCGGCAAGAATCAGACTCAGCATGGCATTGATATCGCTGCGGCAGTCCTCCGGCAGATAAAAGATTTTGGAAAACAGGTGGCTTTGCAGCCATACTGTGCCGAATTCTGCAACCAGCTCGCTTAAATAACTCTGTGTAAATTCAATCGATACACATTCATGCAGGGCAGCATCTGAGTAAGAAGTGCGGTGCAGCGTATCTGCGGGAATAAATGTAATATTGCCGGGCGTCAGGTGGTAGACATTGTTTTTGATAAATAAATCGCACCTGCCGCTGATCAGGTAAAACATTTCATAATAAGAATGTGCATGCGCAGAGTGCATATGGTAAGACGCCTGATGGGTCTTTTTGGAAATTTCAAATCGTGATGTTACAGCCATAGAAATCCTCGTTTCTGAACAATTTTATAAAATTTTGTTCGGATGTTTTTTGAATGCAAAATGGTAAAAATGCACAAAAAATCATAATATATTTGCGTAATATTAACATATGCTATATTTTACACCTAAAATAATCAGTAAACAAGAGCAAAAATCACTATTTTTTTGTAGAAAAGGTGGGATGTTTGTGATAGATTAGAGTCATTGGAGAGATTTAACAAAAATGTAACACGAATTTTACATTTTTGATTAAAAATTGACAATAGGGCTAATTTCACGAGAGGAGAGTAATTATGAAGACTAAAAAGTCAAAAAGAGTAATGGCGGTCGTAATGGCGGTTTTACTCACAGTAGGTATTATGCCTATGGACTGGGCTGTAACAAAGGCAGCAGCAAGTACGGTCCACTCTTTTGATGCAACAGCGCAGGCTTCAGTTGGGGATGACAAAGCCGTGATTGCAGAGGGAACAACATTTAATGACGGGTACTTTAAAATCGTAGGAAAAGTGACCCAGAGAACCAACAGTGACGGAAGCATAAAGGCTTACGAACTGGCATCTAAGGCGGCAGGTGCCGTGCAGTTTACAACGGAAAGCACTTCTTCCGTAGTAGTAGGATTAAGCAGTACGGGCGGTTCTAATGAATCCGCAGTGGCACTGATTAATACAGCGGACAATAGTGTGGTTGCAGAAGATGCAGGAACAGCTGTTGTAGCAGGAACAAAAAAGACAGAGTTAAAGTATACAGCATTACCGGCAGGTACCTATCAGGTTGTATCACCGGAAGATGCAGAACGTAACAGAGGCGCAAGATTCTTAGACATTACTGTTGAGGAAGAAGAAGCTGCAGCAGTTACAACAACATATGCATTCGCAGTTGCAGACCTTTCACCGGCAGCTTACAGCGTAACAGCCGATAAGACAGCAATTGCTGAAGGAACAGTCTTTGCTTCTGATTATGTAAAGACTGTCGGAACAGCAACATTCAGAACAAAGAGTTCTTCCGATTTCAGTGCATTAAAGGCAATTGAACTTGGTTCAAAGGCATCTGGTGCATTACAGTTTACTGTAACAGGTACTGCTTCAGTATCTTTTGAAGCAAGCAGTACAGGCGGTTCGAATGAATCAGCAATTGCACTTGTAAACACAGCAGACAACAGTACGGTTGCAGAAGATGCAGGAACAACTATTGTTAAGGGAACAAACGCAACAAAGCTTACATACAGCAGCTTACCGGCAGGTACTTATCAGATTGTATCACCGGAAGATGCAGAACGTAACAGAGGTGCCAGAGTATTAAGTTTTACGGCAGAGCAGACAGCAAGCGGCGAAAGACCGGCAAGAAAAGCATGGGAAGACGTAGCAGCACCGGCAATTGGTGAGATTACGGCAGCAGACGGTAAAATTACAGTTCCGTTTACAATGGTAATCGGCTATGACGGTGCAGACAGTGTATCCGTTGATATGAAGAATGCAGCAGGAACGGTTGTAGCCACAGAAAATTATGCAAAAGATGCAGCAGAAGGTGTAGTTACATTTACACCGGCTGCAAGCGGTGATTATACATTTACAATTACAGCAGCAAGAAAAGATGAAGCAGACAAGACAGGAACAGATAGGGAATTTAAGGGCTTTGAACTTCCTCTTGCTAAGCCGTCTTTCCAGAGTGCAACAAGCCAGGGCGGCGGTAAGGTTTCACTCGTATGGGACGAAGTGACAGAAGCTTCTTCTTATGAAGTATCATACAGCGAAAACGGAACAGACTTTACACAGCCTGTATCTGTAACAGGAACAGAATATGTCGTTTCAGGACTGACGGTCGGCAAGGAATATACTTTCAAGCTGACAGCAGTCAGAGTATTACCGGCAGCCGTTTCAGAAGCTGCAACGATTACAGCAAAAGCAACTGCAGAAGCACAGCAGGTATGGGCTTTTTCAGCATTCGGTCAGGGCGTCAGCTCAGACGAAAAGAATGCAGGCTATGAAGGCAGTGCGAATGACGGAAAGGTAACACTTTGGAATTTAAACAGCAAGGGTAAGATTGTACCGGCTTCTACAGACGGTTTATCCTTCTACTATACAGCCATTCCTTCTAATATGAACTTTACATTGTCAGCAACCGTAACAGTTGATGAATGGACATTGACAAACGGTCAGGAAGGCTTTGGTTTAATGGCGGCCGACAGAGTTGGTAAGAACGGTGATTCTTCTGTATTCTGGAACAACTCCTATATGGCATCTGTCACAAAGGTTGAATACTATGTAAACGCAGATGGCAGCATGGCATTAGACACTATTAAGCAGGGTGGCACAACAGCACCGGAGGGTTCTGTAAAGGCAACAATGAAGTTAGGTATCGGCTCACAGGAAAAGACAGGTGTTACAAAGGCAAACCTTTCTAAGCTGGAAGCAAACGATACAGCAACCGTAAACAATGAATTCAGTTCAAAGATGACAACACTGGAAAGCTCTGGTGTAACGGGAAATCTGATTGGCAATGCAACAAAGGATGTTACAGGAACTGTTGAGAATCCGCTGACAACCTTTAAGATGTCTATTCAGAAAAATAACACAGGTTATTTCGTAAGCTATACCAACGAAGCAGGCGAAACTGTGACAAAGAAATACTATGACACAAAGGCATTGGAACAGTTAGATGAAGACAATGTATATGTTGGTTTCTTTGCTTCAAGAACAGCAAAGATTAGCGTAACAGACATTAACTTAACAACGGTTTCACCTGAAAATGATGTGGCAAAAGAAGAACAGCCGGTTACAACCGTAGCGCCTTCTTACAAAGTAACATCTGCTTCTGTATCCAATTCAGAAAGCTACAAGTTATCTTATGTAGCCAATGCAGACGGTCACGTTGTTGTTACTGCAGCAGACGGAATGGTCATTGCAGATGAAGATGTAACAGCCGGTCAGAAATATGTATGGGAAACGACATTAACATTAGGTGAGAATACATTTACAGTAACAATGACACCGGTGGAAGGTTACAGACCAAGTGAATTTGAAGTATTGGATTCTTATGAAGCTTCAACATTTACTTATAAGGTAACATACAACAAGTTTGACGGTGACGTGATTTATGTCGGACCGGATGCAGCATCAGACGGTGTCGGTACAAAGGAAAATCCGATTGACATTTACACAGCAGTAAAATTTGTTTCACCGGGACAGAAGATTGTACTTCTTTCAGGTACATACAATTTAGAATCAACAGTTACGGTACAGCCGGGTATCGACGGTACGGAAAGCCAGCCAATCATTATGGCGGCAGAGTCTTCTACAGACAGACCGGTATTTGATTTCGGCAAGAACTGTGAAGGTATGGTATTAGCCGGTGATCACTGGTATTATCAGGGATTTGATGTAACAAATTCAGCGAATGCAAAGGATGGTATCAGACTTTGCGGAAGCAGCTGTACAGTAGATAACGTACGGACTTATCACAACGGTAACACCGGTTTACAGATCAGCCGTTTTACATCAACAGATACTAAAGAAGAATGGCCAAGCAACAACTTAGTATTAAATTGTACATCTTTCGGCAATGCCGATGAGGGTTACGAAGATGCAGATGGATTTGCAGCAAAGCTGACAATCGGTGAAGGAAATACATTTGACGGCTGTATCGCATACAACAATGCAGATGACGGATGGGATTTATTTGCAAAGGTAGAAACAGGCTCAATCGGTGCTGTAACAATCCAGAACTGTGTAGCTTATGGCAACGGTTATCTGGAAGACGGTACTGATGCCGGCAACGGTAACGGATTTAAGATGGGTGGTTCAAGTATGTCAGGATACCACAAGTTAATCAATTCCGTAGCATTTGATAACAAGGCAAAGGGTATTGATTCTAACAGCTGTCCGGATATTCAGGTAACCAATTCTACATCATACAATAATGGCGGTTCAAACGTAGCCATGTATACAAATGATGCAGCAAATACCGATTTTATGGCAACAGGTGTTCTTTCATGGAGAACACAGAAGACAAGTGTGAATGAAACATTTAAGTTCAAGGGTACACAGGATGCTTCTAAGGTATATCAGTCAAGCAACTATTTCTGGAACTGCACGGAAGCAGGAACAAATAATAGTACAACAGCCGTAACGGCAGACTGGTTTGTATCTACAGACACAAAGATGAATTATGACACACACGTATATGCAGCGATTCCGGTTACAAGAAACAGTGACAATACAATCAATATGAACGGCTTACTGGTACTTACAGCCAATGCAAAGGCTGGCGCTGTTGTAGGCGGTCAGGCTTCTGCAAAGATTGATTTGAGCGGTAAGATGACAGGTGGTCTGTTATTCCAGAAGACAACAGGCAGTGAATCTGTAGAAACAGGTGATATGGCAAATATGATGCTTTATATCCTCTTACTGCTTGGCGCAGCAGGTGTATATGCAGTTTCTAAGAAAAGAAAGCACGCATAGGCATGATACCGGATTCAGACGAATATAAACGAATATAAAAGTCAAGGAACCCCTTTATTGAGGTGACTTAATAAGGGGGTTCTTTTCTTAAAGAAAATATATATTTTGACAATTAAATTAATTGCAAAAAGATATGTATTTTCTTTTGGAAAAGAACAAAAAGGGAGGTTTTTTTACAATGATTAAAAACAGAAGGACAAGCGGACTGCTGAGCATGGCATTGGCAACATGTCTGGTTGTAAGTGCAGTACCGGTACAGACAGTGGATTCTATTTTGGGGAGTGCAGCAGGAAGAGTAACAGCTTATGCTGAGGAAACGGCGCAGAGTACAAAGCCGCTTACAACACTTTGGAAAACGCAGGAAGTAGGTACACACGAGGGAACAGGAACTTATGCGTATGATGCAGCAGCAAAGACTGTAACGGTAAACGGTGCCGGTACAAAATTTGATAAATCAGCAGGAAGTGATGATTTATTCTACGCTTATTTTGAGGGTAAAGGAGATTTAACCATTACAGCGAAGATGACCGTCAATAATAACGGCAATGCAGGATACGCAGGACTGTTAATCCGTAATACCGCAGATGAAGCGGGAAGTGCCAGTGCAGCACTGTATGCAGATTTTGCAAATGGAAGCAAGAATCAGATCCGTTACGGATACCATAAAGAAGCAGCAGGCGGCGGTGCATCACAGGTCAATACGGCAGTCACAACCGCTTCTTCTGACATTTATATTAAATTAGAAGTTTCAGGGGAAAAAGCAACCTATCACGTTGCTTCGACAGCTGATTTTTCTGATGAAAAGGTAAAGACACAGACAATTTCCGGATTATCCGCAAAGACAATCGGTTTCTTTGCAACAGAAGGAGTAACTGCAGAATTTTCGGATGTAACGGTAACTTCTGCATATACAACGGATGACGGGGCAGATGTTAAAAAGCAGATTTTTGATTCAGAGGCAGGAGAAGTGAACTTCTCACAGTCAAGCAGTAAAGATTACTCAGGAAATTATGATGCCGGAAATTCTTTTGAAACCTCTGCAAACGGCAATATTTTATCCGTAAACCATACAAGAAGTGCGGCAGTTAAGGGAAATATCAGGGATGATAAGGGAATGGATTACATATTATTCCCGGAAACATCAGAAGACATGACTATTTCAGCAGATATTACAGTGACAAAGCTGGATTCCGGTACAGATAAGCAGGGTCTTGCCATTGGACAGTTTAACGCAAAGACCGGCAGCGCCATGAAGTGTGACGTATTACATATCCAGAAAAATATTGTAATCCAGCATACATTTTCAACGGTCAGCGGAACGGGTAACTGCGGTTCTCCAAAGGTTGGCAAAAAAACTGACACAGCAAACGGATATGAGCTGG
>ERZ773277.1963-NODE-1963-length-14808-cov-4.260354_pt1 | contig 14808 bp, 22 predicted proteins | sample MGYA00511957_ERZ773277 | MGnify/ENA primary metagenome ERZ773277 (study PRJEB29015, sample SAMEA2737800) | human gut metagenome | biome: human gut; feature: human-associated habitat; material: faeces | place: China | collected 2012 ... | reverse complement strand
GAATGGCTCGAACATTAAAAGTGGGTTGCAAAGTGGGTTATTTTTCGGGACCCGGCGCGTACTCGGACAGCACGCCGGAGACGGCCTGCGCGGTGGCGTCATCGCGGCCGGTGACGGCGTGGGAGTACCAGCCGTAGGTGTCCATGCTCTTGCTGTGGCCCACGATGCGGCGCAGCTGTGCGGGCGGCACGGCGTCCTCGATCATGCTCACAAAGGTGTGCCGCAGCTCGTACAGGCTGACCGGCGGGTCGATGCCGTTACAGCGCTGGTAGAACTTCCAGTAGTTGTACAGGCTTTGCTGGTTGGACAGCAGAAACAGTGGGTCATCGTCCCGCAAGGGGCGCTCCTCTTCCTGCGTGCGCTGCTGCAGCTGGGCGCGGATCTCGGCCACAGCCAGTGGGTGCAGCACCACGGTGCGGATGGCGTTCTCGTTCTTGCCGCTGGTCTCTTCGTTCTGGCGGTTGATGGCCCGCCCGATGTGCACCCGGTCACCATCCAGATCGCCCACGCGCAGGCCCAGCAACTCACCAGGGCGCAAGCCGGTCATGACCGCGATGCGGTAGGCGTGCACGTTCTCGTCCGGCTCCACCTTTCCACGCACCACACGGGTGTCTGTGGATAAGAGCACCCGCAGACTGTCCGGCTGCAGGATTTTCCGGCCCTTCAGGCGGGCACCCTTCGGCACGGTCAGATCCTCGTCCTCCGGGCGCAGGGAGGTGTATTTATGCTGGCGCGCCCACTTGACAAAGGCCACTTCCACGCCACGGATGCCCTGCAGTGTTTTGCGGGACAGGTTGCCCCGGCTCTTGCGCTTGCTGTCCGGATTCAGACAGCCCTCCTTATAGGAGCGGTTCAGTACGTCCTGCAGCATGCCGGTGGTCAGGTCGCCGATCCGGCGCTGTCCGATCACCGGCAAAATGTAGTTGCGCCCGAACTTCTCCACCTGCCCGATGTTGCTGGTGCCACCCGTGGTTTTGACCGAAATCATGTACTCGGCCCACACGTCCGCGCAGCGCTTTGTGGTGTTGCTGATGCCCTCATCCAGCCAGGCGTCGGCCTTGCGGTTCGCTTCGCGCTGGCCGGTCCGACCGGCTTTTGTGCTGGTAAAGGTCCGGCGCACGCCGTCCTTCTGCACCTTGATCTGCCAGCGGTTCTGGTTCGACAGCCAGACCGCCGTGTTGGTCCGCAATCCCATAAAAATACACCTCCATGGGTACACTTTGACAAGCCTGCCCGGAGGTGGTACAATACAGTTGCTTAGGCTGGATTGTTCCTCGTGAGCAAGCCACTCTTTTCACGCCCTCGGTGTTGGTAGCACCGGGGGCGTTTTTACTTAAATTTATCCATCGAAATTTTTAATGGCATCCTCTCTTGCATCAAACACCAAACAGTTGTATAATATGCGCAAAGATAACAACCACCAAGGAGATGCACAAAAGATGACACGCCAAGAACTGATCAACGCCATCATGGAACTGCTGGAACGGGCTGACTATCGCAAACTGCGCCTTGTGTGGGTCTGCGCAAAGCGTCTGATCGACTGACCTTCCAGCACTCAGGGGGGGGGAGAACCTTTTACGGGTTCTCCTCTTTTTTTTGCGTCAATTTTTCGGCCATGCGCTCCAAGAGTTCCCAGTCCGCCGGGTCAAGCCCTGCCAGCATCTCCAGAAAACGCTTTTTGAAGGTGTCGTCATCATCACGAACTACGCTGTTAATGAAGTCCTCTATTTTTTCTGACCGGGCGTCCTCGCCCAAGTGCATCTCTCCTTCACCAGTACGGAGCCATTCTTCGCGGATGCCGAACTTATCGCAGATATCTTTAATAGTGCGGTCACTAGGGTCAACAACGTTTACTTCATAGCTGCCAACCGTATTGCGTTTAAGATTCAACCGGTCAGCAAATTCTTGTTGAGTCAGCTTTTCAGTTTTTCTGACCTCCTTAATTCGTTCGCCTATCGTCATTTTAGTCACCCCCTTTGCCATCATTATAGCAGGTGCACGTTAAAGCGTCAAGGCCTTTTTGTTGGAAAAATCAACAAAACGCCTCTTGACAAATGTTGTTCAATGACTTATACTTGTCATGCAATCAACAAATTGTAACCCAGTCAACACGAAGGGAGGTAAAGAAGATGGACAACAACAAAAAGCCCAGCGAACCTGTGGAAGAGGAACGCTGGGCGCTGAAGGATGTGCCGACTTCGCAACTTGTGGAAGAGCTGGTCAGCCGGACTGGCGTGACGGCAGACAGCAGCTGGTGGTGCAGGATGTCGAGCTATCATATCATAATTCGGTTAGATATGAAGAAAGACGATTGTCCCTTGGCCTTGCGCTGATGTCTCACAGAAGCGCTTCTGTAACGGTAGTTGGTTCTTTGCAATGTGCAAGCATTTCAGCATCCGAAAACTCACATTTTCCGATTTTGAAAATGCGGCCTTTGCTGCTAAATAACGTTGCAACATACCACCTTCCATTTTCCAAGCTGCGAGCGTCGCCAGTCGAAGCCACTAAAAGACGTACACAGCCCAGCCCTTCAACTTTGACTGGAAGCACATCTGAAAACCAACGCATTCGGCTGGTTTCCCTGTCGCTATGCTTATTGCTGTGACGATGAAGTTGTAAGCGGTATTCTCCAAAACGATTTTGGCGATCCTCGCATTTGATCTTCAAACCGCTTATCGTGATAGCCTCACGGGACCTGTTGACAATTGAAATATTCAGCACCTCCGTATATCCACCGTTGTCGGGATCAGGCCCAAAATTGAAAATATTCTGAATCGTCACTGAAACGTTTTTCCGGTTTTTGCGCCAATCTCTAAAAAGATTCAAGACTGACAGCACAGAGCCAAATGCCGCCAATCCCAAAGTTACATTGTCTCTGTTCTCATTTATCCATTTCAAAACGTTATCCAGCATTTTTACACTTCCTTCCCGCCCAAGTATAGCACGGACGGGGAACCAACCTCAACCCACCCGATGATGACCTCCGGCAAAGGTCGAAACCGCTCCAATCGGGGCGGTCGTGGGAGCCACCCACAGAAAGGAGTGCTACATATGGCACGCAATAAGAACACCCCCCTGAACCCCGCCATGTATGACCTTACCCAGCAGGACGTGGATCGTGTGATCCGCATCCACAGCATGTGCAAGGGCATGGACGAGGACGCATTCGAGCAGATGGAGACCGCAGCTGAATCCATCAAGTTGGTTTCCAGCCTGAAGCAGCTTGCCGGGCGGCCCGTGGCATGAAAGGAGCGAACCCATGGCAAAGAAACAGTTTCTGAAACTCCGGCGGCTGGCGGAAGATCAGGACATCACCACGGATGAGCTGGCCGCAAAGGCGGGCATCGTGCCCCGCACGCTGCGCAAGCGCTTTGCCGCGCCGGAGAGCTGCGGCACATGGAACTGGGAAGAGATCGACGGCATCTGCCGCGCGCTTCACATCCCGCAGGAGCAGATCGGAGAGTATTTCTTCCCGAAGGTTGAGAAAAGAGCATGAACATGAAGGCAAAACTTTACATCGACAGTGAGGACTCGACCATCAAGATCGAAGGTGGTCCCAGCGACGTGCTGCATCTTCTGGTGTGCGCAATCGCGCAGATTCTGAAGAGCTATTTCCCGGACGATTTTGAGCGGCAGATGGGCTGGACGTCCGGACTGCTCTACAACGTGATTCGTGAGCTGAAAGAGGAGGATGACGATGAAGATTAAGTCACGCGTATGGCACTGGCTGGCCGTCGCCTGCGGCAGTGTGGGTCTGGTGCTGGGCATGGGTGCCGAGGGCACCGCACAGACGGGCGGCGCGATCAATGGCAACACCTTCACCACAGCGGTGGTGCTGGTCCTGCTGGGGCTGCTGTGCATGAAGCTGGGCTTCCTGGCACAGGACCACGAGGAGCGGGAAGCCAAGGGCCGCCACGGCTGCGGCAAGATCACCCGCAACCACGCACGCAATGATGACTACCCGCATGACAAGGAGATGGGCGCATGAACCGGATGCAGCACACCCGCCCTTGTGCCAGCTGCGGCAAGATGATGTACAACGTTGGCAACCGGCGCAAATACTGCCCGGAGTGCTCCCGGAACCGCCACAACGCCAGCAACCGCAAGTGGCGGGCGTCTGGCACCAGGACCGAGCAGAGGCACCGGGCGCTGTGGAAGGCGACCGCAGAAGGCCGCCATAACGCGCTGCTGGCAGATGTCCGGGCCGCAGAACAGGCCGGGCTGAGCTACGGCCAGTACATGGCCCGAAAGGCAAGCAAAAAGCCCGCCGGTGCGCCAACACCGACGAGCTGCAAGGGATGATGGATTCGCCAATCACATCACCCCGAAGGATAACACATTTTCGGAGGAAATGCAAATGGATATGATCAGCAAGAAGCTGGCAAACGACCGGCTGTACGCCTACCACGGCGGCCGGTTCTGGTTCTGGGACGAGGGACGCAGCATCTGGAAGGAAAGCCACCTGCTGGCCAAGAAGTACAACCTGAACCACGAATATGATAAGCTGCTCACCCCGGAGGACTTCCTGTCGGATCCGTCGCAGTTCCAGGCGCTGGAGGACTACGAGGTGGACTACATCCTGAAGAACGCTCTGCAGAATGCTCAGCCCTGCCAGAATGCCCCCATCGACCCGGTGGAAGAACCCGAAACGGCAGTGGTGCGGGCCACAGGAACGGACGTTGCCGAACAGTTCGGCAACACTCCCGCCGCTCCCAGCTTTGATTTTGGTGCAGATGACCAGACCAACGCCATGCTGTTGCAGGATGCACAGACCTTCATCACCGGCAACATGGCACGCATCATGGCAGCCAAGCACGCCCACGACCTGACAGCCAATCACTACAAGGGCAGCTGGGGCAAGTGGTGCGCCGCCGTCGGCATCAGTCGCGACACCGGCGACCGAATGGTGAGCGTTGCCGCACAGTGCGGCAACATCCAGCTGGAGGGTAAGTCAATTTTTGACGTGCAGCCCATGAAGCTGCTGTATGCAGCCGCCAAGCCGTCCACCCCGGAAGAGGTCAAACAGGCCGTGTTTACCGGGGACATCACTACTTACAAAGAGTACCAGGAAGCCCTTGCCCAGATCAAGGCCGAAAAGGACCGCGCCAATGCTGCCGAGGCTGAGCGGGACAAGCTGCTGGGTGCCCAGAATCGGGCTGCCTGGGCGGAAAGCCACATCCAAGATGTCGAAGCCCAGCGGGATGCCGCCCTTGCGGACGTGCAGGGCCTGACCGAGCAGAACGCCAAGCTCCAGCAGAGTTACCACGATGCGGACGAAAGCCGCATTGCGGCCAACCTCCAGCGTCAGAAGGCCGAAGCCGAACGCGACAGGGCCGAAGCCCGCGCTCACAAAGCCGAGGACGCCCTGAAGCATCAGCCCATCACCGCCGTGGTGGACGAGGAAGAGGTGGACCGCCGTGCCGCAGAAAAGGCGTGGGGCCTTGCGGATGCCCGCAACCGGGAGCTGCAGGAAGAGAACGACCGCCTGAAAAAGAACAGCGCCCAGCTGGAACGCCGGATGAAGGCCATGACCAGCCGGATGGACGACCTCGGACAGACCGACTTTGAAACCGCCAATCACTGCCCGGAGGCAATGCTTGCCATCTGGAACAGCTGCAAGGGCAGCTATTCCCGCCTGACGGGTGAGGACCTGGAAAACACCTTCCAGTACATCTGCAACACGCTGAATAGCATCCGGCAGGAAGCCGCATTGCTCTGCCGCCAGCCGGAGGGCTACGACGGAGGTGCCGCCTGATGAACCCGATGTATGACCTTGCCCTGGACGGCTACGGCCCGCCGCTGGAGCCGCCGGATGGTTATTATTTCCTGACCAACGAACAGCAGGCCGCACAGGAAGCGGCGGAACAGGAGAAAGACGAAGATGACGAATGAACTGACTGTCCGGGTGGAACGCCCGGTCATTCCGGCCATGAGCTGGAACGAGGAAGAGGTCCAGAAAAATTTGGACGAGCTTCTGGCCGCCTACACCGGCCGGGTGTACACCTCGGAATCCATTAAGGACGCCAAGGCCGACCGGGCCGCCGTCAACAAGTGGGACAAGCAGCTGGGCGACGCTCTGCGGGCCGCGAAGAAGCTCTATACCGACCCGCTGGAAGCCTTTGGCCAGCGCATCAAGGCCATGCAGGCCCAGTGCAAGCAGGTGTCTGGGGCCATTGACCAGCAGGTCAAGGCCGTGGAGCAGGCCGAGCGGGAGGAAAAAGCGTCCTCCCTGCGGCTGGTCTACCGGGACTGCATCAGGGAGCTGGAACCGCTGATCTCTTTTGACCGGCTGCTGGTGCCCCAGTGGCTGAACAAGACATACGACCTTGCCAGAGCATCCAAGGAGCTGCGCCTGGCGGTGGAGACCCGGCGGGAAGAACTGCGCCTGATCCGGGACACCTGCGGCGAGGACGCCGAAGCCTGCACCACCGAATACCTGCGGGCCTTCAGCGTCAATGACGCCCTCCACGAGCATCAGCGCCGACAGGATGCCCGCGCCGCACAGGCAGAGGCCGAAGCCCAGCGGCAAGCCGCAGAGCGTGCAAAAGCCGCCGCACCGTTCGCCGCCCCTCCCTCAGAAGAGGAACGGCAGGTGCGGGAGGAAGCCCGGCAGGCCGCACAGAGCAACGCCTTTGTCACGGCTTCCGGCCGACTGGATTGTGAGGTGCTGCAGCAGTTCGCACAGCCCGCCGCACCGGCCCGCAAGCGCTATTCCTTCTGGGTGGAGTTCACCCCGGAGGACATTGCATGGTTCAAGCAGGGAGCCGCAGAGCGCGGCTTCCGGTATGGTTCTGTTAAGTAATGCAGGAGGTAATTTATATGGCATTCACTCGCAACGGCGCATCTGCGCCCACCACGTCCGCACCCACTTCCGCCCCGGTCCAGGGCACCGCATCCCGCATGGCTGCCATGCAGCAGCGCGCGGCCCAGAGCACGGCCCTGCAGGCCGCTTCCCCGTCCGTGCCGGTGGAGATCACCGCCGCGGATGGCCAGCATTTCACGGTCAGCTTTGCCGACGTGCGCAACTTCATCTGCGCCAAGGCCACCGACGCCGAGTGCAAGATCTTTCTGGAGACCTGCAAGCAGTACCGGCTGAACCCCTTCACCAAAGAGGCCTATCTGATCCACTACGACAACAACAGCGAAGACACCCCCAGCACCATCGTCCTGGGCAAGAACTGTTACATGCAGATGGCCGAACGGCACCCGGCCTTTGACGGCTTTGAGGCCGGCATCATCGTGCTGGACACGGAAGCCGGGCAGCTGGACCACCGGGAGGGTTCCATCGTCTATGAGGGCGAGGAGCTTCTGGGCGGCTGGGCCAAGGTCTACCGGAAAGACCGCACCCGCCCCAGCTACGAGGAGGTGAAGCTGGCCGAGTACGACACCGGCAAATCCCTCTGGAAGGGCAAGAAGGCCACCATGATCCGTAAGGTGGCCCTGGTGCATGCTCTGCGGGAGGCATTTCCGTCCACCTTCGGCGCCCTGTACGATGAGAGTGAAGTGCCCGTCCGGGTGGATGCCGAGGGCACGGCACGGGAGCTGGATGACGCGGCCCCTTCTCCCCGCTGGACCCGCATCCGGGACACCGCTGCCCAGGCGGACGCCCTGGCCGTGGAGGATGCCGACGAACCCGCTGACGACCCCTTTGCCGGAGGTGAGGACGCATGATCATCAAGACGAGCACCGGGGTGCTGCTCCATGGCACCCTCGCCAAGGATCCGGAGATCCGGAATGCCGGCCAGAAACAGGTGCTCAAGTTTGACATCAAGGCCCATAGCGTGAAGAACGCCGCCGGGAACTGGGAGGGCCTGTATGTGCAGGTAAACGTCTGGCACGGGCTGGAGCAGTGGGACGGGATGCTGCAGAAGGGCGACTATGTCACGGTCTATGCGCGGGAGTTGAAGAGCCGCGAATACAACGGCAAGACCTATTACAACGTGGACGCTGATGACATCCAGCCCGGCGGGCTGGTGACCTTCCGGTGGATGCAGACGCTGGCCGACATGATGGCCGCCCCTGCCGTGCCGGAGATGTTCCCCACCGAGGAGGCAACGCCCTTTGACCCGCCTCCGGCCCCGGCCCCTGTGCAGACCACTTTGCAGGGCGGCCAGATGTACCCCGGTGAGTACCTTGCCGACTATGCGCCCCGCAGTGCAGCAACCCCTGCCGCAGACCTTCCCGCAGACGACGCCCTCATCGAAGACACCGATGACCTGCCGTTTTAACCCATTCAACCGAAAGGAGGTCCGGCCGTGGGCATTGACCCGACACGCGGGTTCGTGGCCTTCCCACGCGGCCTGACCGATTGGGAATGGTACACCGAGCCCAACACCGCCCGACTGTTCTTCCACCTGCTGCTCACCGCAAACTGGCAGGAGAAGCAATGGCAGGGCATCACGATCCACCCCGGCGAGCTGGTCACCAGCCGTGCCAGCCTTGCAAAACAGCTCCGGATGTCCGAACAATCCGTCCGGACGGCTTTGGAACACCTGCGATCAACCAACTGGATAACCATCCGGACAGGGCCGAAATACAGCGTTATCACGCTCAATAACTACGTAAGCATCACAGGTCTTAACCAGCTTACCAACCAGCTATCAACCAGCAACCAACCAGCTGCTAACCATAACTTAACCATTATAACAAACCAACAAGCTAACAAGTCCTCGTCTGCTGCGCAGCCGCCCCGGACGAGGACGACGACACAGCCCCTTGTGATGGAGTTCGAGAGCAGCATCGGCAAGCTGAACGGCAAAGGCAAGGCCGAGCTGGCGGAATACGCCGACCGGCTGGGCAATGAGCTGGTGTCTGCCGTGATCGGCAGGTGCGCGGATCTGGGCGGCCGCAGCTGGGCCTATGTGCGCACAGCGCTGCAGGAGGCAGAGGCCGGCAAGTACCACTCGGTGGAGGACTACCGGAAAGCCCATCCCGTCGGGAGTGGACGGAACCGGCCCGTGAGCCGCCCAGAGCCCGGCGGGAACGACTTTCTGACCACGCCCATTGAACAGAGCCTGAAGCGGCTGAAGAAGAGCACAGCAAAGGAGGACGCGCCCCATGTATTGGAACCCTGAGCACTACCCGGACCCCACCGCCGGGGCCGCCCTCCGGCAGCTGTACCGAAAGGAGAAGGATTTGAACACCGGAAAACAGTTTGAAGCGGACTGGAAGAAGTCCATGCCGCCGGATGCGTGGTGCTACCGCCTGAAGGACAGCGCCGCCAGCTACTACGGCGGCAACGAGAACCTGAGCTTTTCCATCGACAACATCTGTGACTTTGACGTCTACCGCTACCCCATGCACCACTACTTCGAGTTAAAGACCATCGAGACACCCAGCATCCAGCTGACCAAGATCTTCGGCAGCTACGACACCGCAAAGCAGCGGTATCACAAGCTGAAGCATATCACCGACATGGCCGCTGCGGCGTCCTACAAGGGCCAGACGGCCCATGTAGTCATCAACTACCGTGGCAAGGTGAACCGCACCTTTGCGGTGCCCGCAAGCGCTGTGCTGGACTTTCTGCGGACCCAAACCCGCAAAAGTATTCCGTGGCAGTGGGCCGCCCTGCACGGCATCGAGGTGGAGCAGCACCTGCTGCGGATGCACTGGCGGTATGACGTGGACGGGCTGCTGAAGAAGCTGGAAGGAATGGAGGACAACGCATGATCCGCAAATGGACACCTGAGAGTGATGCACCCAAGCCGGGCGGAACCGATTACCGCGCCGTTAAGGCGTGGCTGAACCGCTACCGCGAAGCGGAGAAAAGATACTACTTGCTGTCTGACCGGCTGGCCGAAGCACAGGAGGCCACCCGGCACATCACCCAGAGCCTCAGCGCGGCCCCCGGCGGCAGCAAAGATGGCCAGAGCCTTGCCCGGGCGGTGGAACGTGAGGAGGAAGCGGAGCGCCGCGCTTATGAGCAAAGAGCGGTCTGCGACAGGCTGTTCCTCGAGATCAGAAACGCGCTCGACCAGATCCAGAACGAGAAAGCATACACGGTGCTGTACAAGTACTATCTCGATTGTCTCACGTGGGACAGGGTCGCAAAAGATATGAATTACTCTCTGCGCATGGTCTATGTCTTGCGGCGCAAAGCAATGGAGGAGCTGAGCCTTTAAAAAACATTGCACTGTCATTACATTGCGGTTTCACTATCGCATGGTGTAAAATTGTATCATCGGAAAAGCCAAAAGGCAAACCGATGCACGCGGCCTCCGAAACGTGTCCCTTCTTGGCATTTTCCTCCTTTTCTGCTTGCAGATATTGGGCTTTGCTCTCTCTTCACGTTTCGCGGGCTGCTTCTATGCGATACACTGACACAAAGGCAGCCTGCCACTCATGAGAGACAGGAGGCGGTTCGATTCCGCCGTATCGCACCATATGGCGCATGGACTAGACAACCCGCAAGGCCGCACGTGCAACTTCCCGTGCCGAGAAAAGGCCTTAGAATCCTTGCCAAGGTGTAGCTTTCCTGACAGGATGTGCGCCAACCAACAGCCCCGGCGGAGAACCGGAGCTGTTTTTATATGGCCGCCTGAGCGCAGTATGGAGCGCGGCGCGTGTGTGTAGACACGGCTGGTTCGATTCCAAGGGCGGCTTTTATACTCCGGTAGCTCAAGTGGTAGAGCGGCGGTCTCCAAAACCGCGTGTTGCAGGTTCAAGTCCTGCCGGGAGTGCCATCTGCGTGCCCTGTGAGGGGGCCGCGCAGCACGCCGGGTGTCTGGCGGCGTACGTTCCGGGCACAGCAGCACCATCCTGTATCCGCTGTCCAACAAACTGGTGCACAGGTGCTGCTTATTTTGATTTCTGCCGTCCTCCGGGGCGGCTTTTGTTTTACTCTGAAGCCATGAGAGGTGGTGACGTGTCCAACGAAAAGAATCTTATCCCGTTCAATAAGCGAACGGAGAGCGAACAGAGAGAGATCGCCCAGCAGGGCGGCATTGCGTCCGGCAAGGCACGCCGCCGCAAGCGCAGCATGAAGGAAGCCGCCGATTACTACCTCAGCCTGCCGGAGACCGACCGCCGCCGGGTGAACGCCCTGCTGCGGGATGAGGTGGACCCGGAGGACGTGGATAACCAGATGAGCGTGGTCATGGGCATGGCCGAAGCCGCAAAGCGCGGCGATGCCCGCGCCGCCGGGGTGCTGCTGAAGATGCTGGGCGAGGAAGCCCCGCAGGAGGACCCCGGTGCAGATGCACTGGAAAATGCCCGCAAACTGCTGGGAGGAATCGACAGTGCCATTGACTGAGTATCAGCAGGCGTTTCTCCGCAACTGCTCCCACCGCTGGAACATCAAGACCGGGGCCACCCGAAGCGGCAAGACCTATCTGGACTGTGCCGTCACCATCCCGCAGCGCATCCTTGCGGCCCGGGACGAGGGGCTGCTGGTCATGCTGGGCAACACCCTGGGCACGCTGGAACGCAACGTGCTGGAGCCCATGCGGGCGCTCTGGGGGGCAGATCTGGTGGGCATCGTGCGCACCTCGGCGTCCGGCAACATCGTGCAGCTGTTCGGCCGCAAGGTGTATGTCCTGGGTGCCGACAACAAAAAGCACATTGCCCGCATCCAGGGCGCGGCCTTTGAGTATGCCTACGGCGACGAGATCACCACCTGGGACGAGGGCGTGTTCCAGATGCTGAAAAGCCGTCTGTCCTGCCCGCACTCCCATTTTGACGGCACCTGCAACCCGGAAAACCCGCAGCACTGGTTCAAACGCTTTCTGGACAGCGACGCCGACATCTACTGTCAGGCCTACACCATCGACGACAACCCCACCCTGCCGCCGGAGTTCGTGGCCCAGCTGAAAAAGGAGTACACCGGCACGGTGTACTATAACCGGTTCATCCTGGGGCAGTGGGCTGCGGCAGGCGGCATCATCTACCAGCCCTTCGCCGACAGCCTTGCCGAGGGCGGCGACCGCCGGTTCCTCTGGCCCGCCGGGACGCCCTGCAAGCCGTGGCGCGTCCACATCGGGGTGGACTTCGGCGGCAACGGCTCCCAGCACGCCTTCGTGGCCACCGGCATCCTGCCGTACTACGCGGGCGTCGTGGGGCTGGCTTCCGCCCGCATCGACCCGAAACATCAGGATGCCGATTACCTCGCTTCGCAGCTCATCACCTTCTGCACGGCGGTGTTTGCAAGGTACGGCGAGATCCACTACCTGTTCTGCGACAGCGCCGAACAGACCCTCATCAACCACATCCGTGCCCGGCTGCGGGCCAGCAACCTGTTCTGGCTGGCCGACCGGGTGAACAACTCCGCTAAGATCCAGATCATCGACCGCATCCGCCTGACGTCCATCCTCATGGGCGGCGGGCGGTTCTGGTATCTGCCCGAAGCCGCCACCCTGCGGGATGCACTGGCCACCGCCCTGTGGAGCCAGAAGCACCCCGGCATCGACGAGCGTCTGGACGATGGCACCACCGACATTGACACACTGGATGCGTTCGAGTACACCATTGAGCGCGACTACAGGAGACTGACTGCACGATGAACGTCATTGCTTTTATCGAATACCTGAACAAAACGAACAAAACGAAGAATCTGCAGCTGGATCCGTCCTACTATAGCCGCATTGAGACGTGGCGGCAGTGGTGGCAGGGCAACGTGCCCGGCGTGCACAACATCCGCATCCGGCGCGAGGACGGCGACCACACCCGCCGCCGGGCTTCGCTGCGGATGCCCAAGCACGTCTGTGAGGACTGGGCGAACCTGCTGCTCAACGATCAGACCACCTTCCAGATCGGGGACGCGGCCACCGCGGCCTATCTGCTGGGCAGCGACGAGCAGCAGACCGGCGGGCTTTTGCGGCAGCTGCATTTCTGGCCAAACGCCAACCAGCTGGTGGAAAAGGCCTACTGGTCCGGCACCGGCGCGTTCGTGCTGAGCGTGGAGGGCGTCCGGGGCAAAAACGGCACGCTGGAAGCGGACCCGGATGCCCGCATCCGGCTGGACTACGACCCGGCGTCCTGCATCCTTCCGCTGCGGGTGGAGCGGGGCGTGGTCACCGAAGCGGCGTTTATTTCCGAGTGCCTCATGGACGGCAGGCCCTGCGCCTACCTGCAGACCCACACGGTCAGCGGCACGCAGCGCACCGTCCGCAACGAGTGGTTTGCCATTTCTGAGGGGCCGGACGGCACGCCGGTGTTCACTCCGCACAAGGCCCCGCCGGGCATGGTGGAGAGCCTGACCGTGGACGGCTCCCCGGCGTGGTTTGCGCTATTCAGCCCGGCGGCGCTCAAGAATATTGACACCGGCCTGGGGCTGGGCATGAGCGTCTTTGCCGAGGCGCTGGACGCCGCCCAGGGCGTGGACCTTGCCTTTGACAACTACCGGCAGGACCTGTATCTCGGCGGCAAGAAAATCTTCTACGACCGCAGCCTGTGCAAGGTGGTGATCGGCGATGACGGCAAGCCCCGGTACATCCCGCCCGACGACCTGAGCACCCAGCAGTTTTATTCCCTGCCGGGGCGGGACGGCAGTCTAGATGCCTCCCCGGAGTGGCACGAGTACAACCCCGACCTGCGCACCGAGGACAACCACCAGGCGGTGCAGGACATGCTGAACCTGATGAGCTTCAAGTGCGGGCTGGGCTGCCACCGCTACAGCTTCGAGAACGGCACCGTGGCCACCGCCACCGAGTACACCGGCAGCCGGCAGGATCTGGTGCAGAACGCCAACAAGAACCAGATCCCCATCGAGACGGCATAGATCGGCATCCTGCGTGCCATGCTGTGGGCGGCGAAGAACCTGCTGGGTGCGCCGGTAGACCCGGAGTCCAGCATCTCGGTCAACTGGGACGACAGCTACATCGTCAGCGAGCAGGAACGCACAAACCAGCTGCGGGAGGACGCCATTGCGGGCCTTGTGCCCCGCTGCCGGTATCTCGCTGCCCGGTACAGCCTGAGCGAGGACGAGGCCCACCAGTGGACGGCAGAGGCCAAGGCGGACAGCCACACTGACGAAGCCCTCACCTTCGGGGGTGCCTGATGCTGCCGCCGAGCTATCTCGACCAGATGCCGGACGCCTTTGTGCAGCTCTGGCAGCAGGTCGAGGACGCGATCTTACAGGACGTTGCCCGGCGCATCGGCAAGATGGACGCCGTGACCCCCACCGCTAACTGGCAGCTGTGGCGCTACCAGCAGACCGAAGCGGTGCGCAACGACGTGGTGAAGCTGCTGGCGAAGTACACCGGCAAGAGCGAAACGGCCATCCGCAAGCTGCTTTTGCAGGCCGCCACCGAAGCCATGGAGCGGGAGGATGCGATCTATTACCACTACGACATGGAGCCGCCCCCTTTTGAAGAGAACGCCGCCCTGAACAACCTGCTGGATGCCGGCGCGCGGCAGACCTGCGGCACATGGCAGAACCTGACCGCCACCACGGCAAACACCGTCACAGGGGCCTTTGAACGCACACTGGACGCTGCATGGCTCAAAGTGGGCACCGGTGCCTTCGACTACAAAACCGCCGTCAAACAGGCCGTGGACAGCCTTGCAGACGACATGCCCATGGTCACATACCCCAGCGGCCACAAGGACAGCATCGAGGTAGCCGCACGGCGCGCCATTCTGACCGGCGTGAACCAGACAGCTGGCAAGCTGCAGGTGGCCCGCATGGACGAAATGGGCTGCGAATTTGTGGAGACGACCGCCCACGGCGGTGCCCGTCCTTCTCATGCAGAATGGCAGGGACGGCGCTTCCATCGCGGTGGTGCGGTGGACTACAAGGGCAGGCACTACCCGGATTTTGAAGCCGCAACCGGCTACGGCACCGGCGCAGGCCTTTGCGGCTGGAATTGCCGC
>ERZ773277.1942-NODE-1942-length-14940-cov-2.532214_pt1 | contig 14940 bp, 9 predicted proteins | sample MGYA00511957_ERZ773277 | MGnify/ENA primary metagenome ERZ773277 (study PRJEB29015, sample SAMEA2737800) | human gut metagenome | biome: human gut; feature: human-associated habitat; material: faeces | place: China | collected 2012 ... | reverse complement strand
TCGTGACCCCGACCAGCAAAGAGCTGTTCTTCTGGGCACTCGCCGTGTTCATCTTCGTGCTGCTCCTGATGGCACTGGTCACCGGCATGGACTTCGGTCTGGGCAAGCTGACCCTGTGGATCTTCGGCTGATCAACGACTTGAAGGTGAAACTGCATGACTGACGAAGTGTTTTCCGACAACCTCGACGAAGCTCCAGAAGCTGATCTCGAGGCCGTGGCTGCCGTTGAGGCGCTGCAGGCCGAGGGTGAAAGCGTTCCGGAAGTCGCTGAGGCCGAGCCGACTGCTGAAGCTGCTTCCGAAGAGTCCGCGGAGGACGAGGGCGGCGAAGAGCTGGATGCTGGCGCCAAGGCCGTCGAAGACTTCTCCAACAGCCTGCGCACCCTCGAAGGCAAGTGGTACGTGCTGCACACCTACTCCGGCTATGAGAAGCGTGTGAAGACCAACGTTGAATCCCGTGTGGCAAGCTTCGGCATGGAAGATAAGATCTTCCAGATTGAAGTTCCGATGGAAGAAGTCGAAAAGCACACCGAAAAGGGCAAGAAGGTCATCACCCGCGTGCGTGTTCCCGGCTATGTGCTGATTCGCATGCTTCCGGATGAGAACGCCCGTCGTATTGTGCGTGAAACCGAAGGCGTTACCGGCTTCGTCGGTCCGACCAAGGAACCGGCGCCGCTGAGCCGCAAGGAAGTCGTCTCCATGATGGCTCCGATGATCGCTTCCGAAGCGCTCAAGAAGGCTGGTGACAAGCCGGCCGCCAACAAGAAGCGCGTCCTTGAAGTCTCCTACGCCGTTGGCGATCAGGTCACCGTCACCGACGGTCCGTTCACCACCATGGCAGCTGTCGTCTCCGACGTTGAGCCCACCACCCAGAAGCTCACGGTGCTCGTGTCCATCTTCGGTCGCGACACGCCAGTGGAGTTGGGCTTCAACCAGGTAGAAAAACTGTCCTGATAAGTCTTTGAAAGACCCCGCGCATTGCGGGGTCTTTTTTTGTCTGGGGGAGTGGGCACAATAGGAAAGCTTGTGTCTGGAGGGTTTGGCGTGCCTGAATGAGGGTACGGAATCCGCTAGCACAGCACAGCAATATACGTTGCGGAAGGAACCGGACGCGGGAAACCTACTCCGGTGCCGCTACCACCGCTTCTACAGAAAGAAGAACCATACAATGGCTCCTAAGAAGAAAGCTTCTCAAGCTCCAGATTCAGGCTGGCAAGGCCAACCCGGCCCCGCCGCTGGGCCCGGCACTGGGTTCCCATGGCGTGAACATCATGGACTTCTGCAAGCAGTACAACGCTGCCACGCAGGACAAGATGGGCCAGGTCATCCCTGTTGAGATCACCGTTTTCGAAGATCGTTCCTTCACCTTCATTCTGAAGACCCCGCCGGCGGCAGCTCTGCTGAAGAAGGCCGCGGGCATCCAGAAGGGTACCGAAAACCCGCTGACCCACAAGGTCGGCTCCGTCACCAAGGCTCAGGTCCGTGAGATCGCCGAAATCAAGATGGCTGATCTGTCCGCACGCGACGTCGAAGCCGGCATGAAGATCATCGAGGGCACCGCCCGCTCGATGGGTATCACGGTTACCGACTGAGAGGAGAGGGACAAATGGTAAAGCGTTCCAAGAAGTACCGCGAAGCTTCTGAGAAGATCGATCGCAACAATCTTTACACCGCTAACGAAGCCATCGCTCTCGTCAAGAGCATGCCGGAGTACAAGTTCGATCAGACCGTTGAGGCCGTGCTGCGCCTGAACGTGGATCCGCGTAAGGCCGACCAGCTGGTCCGCGGTTCCGTCAACCTGCCGAACGGCACCGGTAAGACCGCCAAGGTCCTCGTGTTCGCCCGTGGCCCGAAGGCCACCGAGGCTCTCGAGGCTGGCGCCGACATCGTCGGTGACGACGATCTCGTGCAGAAGGTTGCCGACGGCTTCCTGGACTTCGATTCCGTGGTGGCTACCCCGGACATGATGGGCAAGGTCGGCCGCCTCGGCCGCGTGCTCGGTCCGCGTGGCCTCATGCCGAACCCGAAGACCGGCACCGTGACCATGGATGTCACCAAGGCCATCAAGGACATCAAGGGCGGCAAGGTCGACTTCCGTGTTGACAAGAATGGCAACCTGAGCTTCCTCATCGGCAAGCTCTCCTTCACCGAGCAGGCTCTCGACGAGAACTTCAAGGCTGTTGCCGACGAAATCAAGCGTCTGAAGCCGTCCACCGTGAAGGGCCGCTACGTCACCAAGGCGACCATCACCTCCACGATGAACCCGGGCGTCCCGGTTGATCCGACGGTCATCGCCTGAGCAATATAGCTTGTAGATAGCTTCTATATAGCTTGCAAAAGACCCGCATCCTGCCCCAACGCGAGATGCGGGTCCTTTCATATATATCTTGCGATTATCTATCTCATTTAATAAATAATGATCCTGCAATCGTCTGACTATCAAAGAATCTCAATGAAACCAGATATCAGATAGATATTAAAACAGAGAAGTGATGTTCAACGGTCGCGCATACGGCCAATCGCAAGCGCCGTCGTCAACACGTATGCGTCACGCGGGTCGGTCGCATCCCAACCGGTCGTTTCCGCGGCACGCTTCAAGCGATAACGCACCGTATTCGGATGCACATTCAATTCCTTCGCCGTGTTTTCCAACGAACTGCCGTTGCGCAAAAACGTGGAAACCGTCACAAACGTCGGATCGTCGGGATTCTCGCCATGAAGCACCTGATACACGTTCTGATACAACTCTTCACGAGCGTAATCATCGCCCAACAGCGCCCGTTCCGGCAGCAACTCATCGGCACGCAACGGGCGGGACGGCGACGCCAAAGCGGGAGCCGCCTGCAAGGAAAACAGGGTTTCACGCAACACGTGCGAAGCGCCGGCGACACCGGAACGCACCGGACTCAAATACACCGATTCGTCATCTTTGAAAGCGGGCATAATCGACGTGCAGGTCACTTCGGCAGTGGCGGCGCCACTCTGACAGACAAGCGCCAGCAGAAAACTGCCGTATGTGCCGACGATCACATGTTCTCCGCCCAGATCGCGCACCGCCTTACGCGCAACGAGCGAAGCCGAAGCGGGACTCGTTTCCGGTGTGCCGCCAATCGCGAAACAATCGAAATCCCCACGCCAACCAAGCACATTCATCAACGAGGCGACGCGATCATCCGTAAGAGAAGTCATCAGGCATTCGAAAGCGAGCCGTTCGATGGTTGAATCGTCGGTGTGCCCTGCCAGAAGGTCGAGAATGTCTGCCTGATCGGAGTTCATAAGCGTCAAGTGTAGCCGCCCAACTGGCGAATCGCTGAACGGAAAGCGTCAACGAGGTGAAGTTCATTCGGGGAGTGCCGCTATTATGCCGCTTATGAGCGAAGTCAAACAAACTGGAAAGCGTGGCGAGCGTATCGGCACATTCCTCAGCTGGATGCTGGCCGTGCTGGCATGCCTTTGGGTGGCATGGTGTTGCGCGATCGGGCCGTTGTATTGGTTCGGCGATGGGCTTTCCGACTTCGGCTGGCTGAATGTGCTGTATTTGGTGGTCGCTTTCGCGATATGGTTTTCGATAGTTGTCGCATTGGTCAGATTCGGCCGCGGCCGTCGCGTACTTCCGCAATATTTCGCACGACGGCATGAAAAACTATGCAACGAGATTGCAGGAACGCCGACCACCGTGCTTGGCATTATGTTGCGACACTTGCATGATGCCGCGCACAGCCGCCCAGGGCGCGCCCTGCATGCAGTGATCGTATGGACGGGGCGCAAACTCATCCGCTGCACCGACTGTTGGTGGAAACTCATGCTGGTGTTCGTAATCGGCTGGCTGTGGATTCCAACCACGCTATTGGCCGCGTTCGGCGCCGACATTCGCTCGCAGATCCGTGAATTCAGCTGGGCCTTGAACCAGTGGACGGGCTTGAAACAGCCATATATCGGCTTCTTCTCGTTCGTGCCCATGGATATTTACCCGACCGCGCATTACATGTGGCCGGACAATCCCACATATCTGACCGACCAGCACAATGTCGTGCTCACCGTGTTCTACGGTGCCGCAGCGGCGGTTTCGCGCTACTTCACCGACTCCAACGATGCGGGCATCGTGGTGCTCGCAGCCTTGCAATGGCTGTTCGCCGCATTCTGCTGTTCGGCCACCGCCAACCGGTTCTTCAACCTGCCGTGGCGCAGGCTTGGCGTCGGCACGTTCGACTTCTCGCATCCGGAACGCCACGATTGCTGGAATATGCGCGATTACGCGCATCCTGAAGCAGGCGTTGTGGCACGCCCCTCCAGACTGCGGGCCGGTGCGAAAACACGATTCATGATACTGCTGTTCTTCATGGTGTGCCCGCTTGCGGTATTCGCCACGATTTCCCTGACGAAATCGCCGCTGTTCGCTTTCGCATTCGTATGGTGGTTCGGCGTGTGGTACGAACTGCACATGACGCATATCAAAGCGCTGCCCACCATCAACGGCAAGCCGACGTACCTACGCAAACGCTCGATCATGGCCTTCACCATCTCAAGCTGCGTGATGCTCATCAGCGCGAAATACGCGTGGTACATCATTCTCTTCACCCTGATCCTGGCACTTATCAACGATCGCAAACGTTGGAAAACCTATCTTGTGGCACTTCTGCTGCCAACCATCCTCATTCATGGCGGCATCGTGTTCCTCACCAACACGGGCGCCATCATCGGCGGCGACCCCATCGAAAGCCGTGGCATCCAACTGCAGCAGATCGCGCGCGTCGCCAAATACAATCCGAAAGGCATTCCGGCGGACGCGGCGAAAAAGCTTGAACCGGTCTTCAACCTCGACCAGATGGCCGAAGCGTACTTCCGGCAGGACGCCGACCCGGTGAAATCCTCCGGCATCCAATCGAAGAAAGTCAGCTACAAGTGGCGCACCGTCACCGAAGACGACATGACAAACTTCAACGAGGCCTGGCTTGAAATCGTTGTCGCAAATCCTGTTATCGCGCTCGACGCGTTTTTCGCCGAATGCTTCGGCTATTTCGACGTGACCGACCTGCCATACGTGTCGATGGACTACTACGTGAACAACGATTACGTGCAGAACGACAATGCGTGGATCCACCTGTATAACCACGATTGGCGCGATGCGGTGGCCGGCTTCGCGAAAGGTTGGGGCAATATTCCCGTGATCGGCTGGATGACGCACGGCAATCTGTACGTAACGCTGATGCTGCTGGTCGGCGCTGCCGAAGTGGTGTTGCGGCGATGGCGCTCGCTGTCATGGCATCTGCCCCTGCTGCTGCTCATGGGCGTGATGATCACCGCTCCGGCCAACAATTTCGAACGGCATATGCTACCAGTCGCGTTCGTATTCGGTTTCGTATGCCTGCAATTCTGGCGCGAGTCGCGTAATGCGCGATCGGCTGCCAGCGCGAACGTGGCCAGTGCGCATGAGGCCAGCCAGGTGCGGCAGGACGAGTAGCGGCTGCGTTGGCTGCTGCATGAGCTGTTGCGTTGCGGCGACATTGCGTCGGCGCGCCGCGCTGTAGTAGGTAGGAGGTAATGATGGCGATTTTGGATTCGGCTGCGATCATGCCGCGTACATGCGTTGCGGCGGATCAGGTGCTTGTTCTGGATACGGTGGGATCCACCAACACGTATGCCGCGGATTTGGTGCGTGCAGGTCGGCTGTTCGGCATGGATGGCATGGACGGCATTGCAGGGAACCTCGTGTGGAGCGGGCGTGAGATCGTGGTTGTCGCGGCGAACGAGCAGACGGCCGGTCGCGGGCGGCTCGACCATACGTGGGCCAGTGTGCCGGGGGAGTCATTCATCGTGTCGCTGGTGGTGAGCGTGCCGGTTGCGATTGTGCGCGATTCGTCCGTCAATGGTTGGCTGCAGATGATTGCCGGTTGCGAGATGCGTGAGGCGATTGTTGGTGCGGTATGCGATTTCGGCGGCACGCTCGATGAAGATGTTTTGCTGAAATGGCCGAACGATATTTTTGCTGGCGGCAAGAAACTTGGTGGCGTACTCGCTGAAATGGTGCCGATTCCGGATTGCGGGGATCGCGTTGCCATTGTGATCGGCGTCGGTTTGAATCTTGCCGTCGCTCAGGAACGATTGCCGATAGATAAGTCCACATCGTTGCAGTTGGTTGCGCGCAATCTGCCTGATGCGATGGTGTTGCGCGATGCGATTGCCGTACGTTGGGTGCAAGGATTGCGCTCGCGGTTGGCTGATTTCGAAGAGGACCCTCACCGTGAGGCTGTGCGCGCCCGGGAAGCGATGACCCCGATCTGCTGGACGCTCGGCAAGCAGTGCGAGGCTCATTTTGTGGACGGAACCACTTTGCAGGGCAGGGCTGTCGCGTTAAACGACGACGCCTCCCTGACCATTGAGGATCAGGAAGGCGTATTGCATCGGGTGAGCACGGCCGACGTAGGCGTGCTCAGTAAGTAAAAAATTACTTGATTGCTGAAATTTGCCGCAATCTCACTTCAGCTTGGCAAGACCTGCGACCACGGCGGAAGCGATAACGGCCTTGACCGCATCGCCTGCGACGAATCCCATGGAAGCCACGGCCACAATCGGCAGTGCGATGCCGGTAATGGCGGACTGCACGATGAAACCAAGCAGATAGTCAAGCGCAATGCAGCCGGCGACACAGGCAAACAGGTAACGTGCGGCGGTCAGCGCGCCATGCTTCAGCGAATCGGTGCGCGCCTCACCCTTCAGCAGCGACGTGACGATGGCCGCCGGCAGGAAGCCGATCAGGAAGCCGGCGCTCGGGCCAACCAATGCCATGGTGGAAGCGCCGCCGGCTAACACCGGCAGACCGACCGCGCCGGCTGCCAGATACATGAGCATCGCGGCGCCGGCCTGCTTCCACGGCAGCATCAGCGCGGCCAGCATCACCACGAACGTCTGTAGCGTGATCGGCACCGGCGTGCCCGGAATCGGCACGGCACCGGCCGCGGATGCGGTCCACATGAGCACGGCGAACAGCGTCGGCTTGAGGATGGATCCGACAGTGCCGCTGGTGGCGGTTTTCAGCGTGGTTTTGAGTGTCAGCATTGCGTTACGCACGATAATCCTCCTTGGATGTGATTGCATTACGTTGATGAATCGACGATTGTTGACAGCCGAAATGATGGCCAGTGCGAAAGTGACGAAAATGCAAGGTTTGTCAACTTATGCCCCCAATCGTAGGCTTGCCAAGTTTCGGTAACGTTTGTGGAGCCTTACAAAAAGATTGCGTGTCTTTTGTGGGAAACGAGTTCACGATTTTTCGTTCGCGCGACCAAACTTGACGTTATGCCTAAAAATGTCAACAAACTTCTGGTGGCGAATCGCGGAGAAATCGCGCTTCGCGTAGTGCGCACCGCCCGTGAGATGGGGATTCCCACGGTTGCGGTGTACGCGGAGCAGGATCGCCATGCACAATACGTGCAGATGGCTGACGACGCATATCTGCTTTCCGGAGACACGTATAAAGACACCTATCTCAACGAGGATCTGCTGATCGACATTCTGCAGCGCAGCGGTGCCGACGCAGTGCATCCAGGCTACGGATTCCTTTCCGAAGTGGCCACTTTCGCGCAGAAAGTGATCGATGCGGGTGCGGCTTGGGTTGGTCCGAATCCGAAAGCCCTCGTGGATTTGGGGGATAAGATCACCGCACGTCGTGTGGCCACGTTCGCCAAAGTTCCGCCGGTTCCCGGCATTTCCCAGTCGATTTCCGACATGCGATTGCTGCTGGATTTCGCGCACACGCACGGTTATCCGCTCATGCTTAAGCGTACCGATGGCGGCGGCGGTCGCGGCATCACGCTCGTGCACAACGATGACGAGCTGCGCGGTTTCTACATGAATCATGATGCGCTGCAGGGCGGTGATCTGAACGAATATTTCGTGGAACGATTCATCGACAAAGGACGTCACGTCGAAACGCAGTGCGGCCGCGACTCGCACGGCAACTTCACCGTGTATTCCACGCGCGACTGCTCCGTGCAGCGCCGCAATCAGAAGCTTGTCGAAGAGGCGCCGGCACCGTTCCTTTCCTCCGGGGTGACCGACCAGCTGGAAACCTACTCTCGCCGACTGTTCGAAGCCGTCGATTACGAGGGGCTTGGCACCTGCGAATTCATGGTGACCGAACAGGGCAAAGTGTACTTCCTGGAAGTCAATCCGCGTCTGCAGGTGGAGCATACCGTCAGCGAGGAGGTCTGCGGACTTGACCTGGTGCGCGAGCAGCTGACCATCGCCAACGGTGGGGAACTGACCGTGAACCATCCGCTTCGTGGACACAGTTTTGAACTGCGCCTGACCTGCGAGGATCCGGCGAAGAACCTCGCGCCAAGCTCCGGCACGCTGGCCTCGTTGCGCTGGCCGTCCGGCCCGGGCATCCGTGTGGATTCCGGCGTGGTCGAAGGCGACACCATTTCGCCGAAATTCGATTCGATGATGGGCAAACTCGTGGTCACCGCATCTGACCGAGCGGCAGCAGTGGCCCGCGTGCGCCGCGCCTTGAGCGAGCTGAAGGTGGAAGGCGTGCCGACTCCGGCAAGCTTGTTCGAACAGATTTTCAACGACGACGAATTCACCGCCGAACACGGTGTTGCATACGATGTCAGCACCAAATGGCTGGAACGCAAGTACCTCAACAAGGAAGCCGCATCATCGCAAGGCGGGCAGCCGGCGTCCATGTCTGGCGCTTCCGAGGTCGACAAGAAGGAATCCAGCGAAACCTTCGTCATCGAAGTCAACAATCGCAGAGTGTCGCTGACCGTGCCGAACGACATCGTCGCCAACCTGACGGGCGGTGCCAAAGCTCGTGACGCGAAACGTGCCATCCAGCCGCTGCGTGGGCAGGGACTGCATCATGCGCAGAAAAAACAGCAAAGCAACGACGGCCAATCCGGTGTGATCGCAAGCCCGATGCAGGCCGTCGTGACGCGTATCAATGTGGCCGAAGGCCAGCAGGTGGCCAAGGGCGACCTGCTCGTCGTGCTCGAATCCATGAAGATGGAAAACTACGTGTATGCGCCGGTCAAGGGCGCTGTCACCAAGATTTTCGTGGGACCCGCGGCGGGCGTGGAAGCCGGCGAAACGTTGATGACCATCGACGTGACCGGAGCGAACGGTACGAAAGCCGGCGAAAACGGCGCAACTGGCGCTGCTGTTGACGGAACCGCAACCGACGGAACTATGGAAGGGGGTAAGTGATGACTGATATCATCGCAAGCCCGGCCGTCAAAGAAGCCGTGAAGATCGTAATGGAGCAGCAGGAGCGACTCGGCAAAAACGCGGCCGAAGCCGTCTCCGCGGCCGACCTGCCGGGCGCATCCCAGCCAATCCGCGCATCCGTGCTTCGTGCGGCGCAACTCGCGCACGAAGCGGAAGATCATGCCCGCAATCGCCAGCATGTCAAAGGCAAGCTGACGGCGCGCGAACGTCTTGACCTGCTGCTTGACACCGGTTCCTTCGAGGAAATCGGACGATTCTGCGGCGGCGACATCAACGGCGGACGCGCGGGAGCGGCGGTCATCACCGGTTTCGGCGAAGTGTTCGGACGCAAAGTGGCCGTATACGCACAGGACTTTTCCGTGCGCGGCGGCACGCTGGGGGTCGCGGAAGGCCGCAAGATCTGCCGATTGATGGACAAAGCGCTCGACTTGAAAGTGCCGATCATCGCGCTTATCGATTCGGGCGGCGCCCGCATTCAAGAGGGCGTGGCCGCGCTGACGCAATACGGGCATCTGTTCCGTAAAACCTGCGACGCCAGCGGTTTCGTGCCGCAGCTCTCGCTGATTCTCGGCCCATGCGCGGGTGGAGCCGTGTACTGCCCGGCACTGACCGATCTGATCATCATGACCCGTGAAAACTCCAACATGTTCGTCACCGGTCCTGACGTGGTCAAAGCGGCCACCGGCGAAGTGATCAGCATGGACGACCTCGGCGGCGGATACGTGCACAACGCCACCTCCGGTGTGGCGCACTACCTGGGCGAAGACGAAGCCGACGCGATCGACTACGCACGAACCGTGCTCGCCTACCTGCCGTCCAACTCCGACCTGCAGCCGCCCACCTACGCGTACGCCGCAACCCGCGCCGACCGTGACGTGGCCAAGCGACTTGCCACCATCGTGCCGGACAACGACCGCCAGCCGTACGACGTGCTCGACGTGATCCGCTGCATCGTGGACTACGGCGAATTCGTGCAGGTGCACGAGCTGTTCGCAAGCTCCGCAGTGGTGGGATTCGCCTGCGTGAACGGGCATCCGGTCGGCATTGTGGCAAACCAGCCGAACGTCAACGCGGGCATCCTTGACGTGGATTCCTCCGAAAAAGTGGCACGATTCGTGCGTCTGTGCGACGCGTTCAACCTGCCTGTCGTCACCTTGGTGGACACCCCCGGATACAAGCCTGGCGCCGAACAGGAACATGCGGGCATCATCCGCCGCGGCGCGAAAGTGATCTACGCCTACGCCAACGCGCAAGTGCCGCTGGTCACCGTGATCCTACGCAAAGCCTTCGGCGGAGCCTATATCGTGATGGGATCCAAAGCCATCGGAGCCGACCTCAACTACGCGTGGCCATCCAGCCAAATCGCAGTGCTCGGCGCGGCCGGAGCGGTGAACATCATCCGCCGCAAAGACCTGCAGAAAGCCAAAGACGCAGGCAAAGACGTCGAAGCGCTCCGAGCCAAATACGTGGCCGACTACGAACGCACCACCGTCAACGCGAATCTATCGCTGGAAATGGGCGAAATCGACGCCATGATCGACCCCGAGCAAACCCGCGAAACCATCATCGAATCGCTCAAACTGCTCTCCAGCAAGAAACGCGTGCGCAAAACCACCAAACACCACGGCAACCAGCCGTTGTGACGGGCGCAAAGTGCGCGGATGAATCGTAAGCAAACGTAAACGCAAGAACACATCGCAAGATTTTTGAAACAAGTAAGGAACATCATGAACACCTTTTTTCTTGACCGACTGAACAGCGAGCCGCACGCACTCGCCTTCGCAGGCCAATCCACCCCATGGCCGGTGACGCTCGCCGACCAGAGCGCCAATCCGGTGCTCGACGAAGCCCTGCATACCCACGCCGACGCAGCCCAGGCACTGCTGTACCCGGTGTCAGCCGACCTGCTCGCCACCACCGGGCGCCCGGTCGACCTGTTTGGATTCGAGCCGAATCCAGCGCGACTTGGCGCTGCCGCAGCGGCTTCCGCCAGCGTTCCGGGCATTGCTCTCGCCCAGTTGGGTGCGCTGCTCGATGCTGCTTCCCTCGGCTACAATCCCGCCGTTGCCAAGCCGGTTGCCGTGCTCGGTCACTCCCAAGGCGTGCTCGCCGTGCACATGGTGCAGGCGATCGTCGAAGCGGGTTCCATTGAGGCGGCTTCCGCGCAAATCGATGAAATTCTTGCGATTGCCACGCTGATCGGCGTTGCCGGCACCCGTCAGGCGCGTCAGCTTGGTCTTGCCGCACGTCACGGCGAAGCCACGCCGATGCTGTCTGTCAAGGACATCACCCGCGCCCAGGTGGATGCGCTGATCAAGCGTGTTTCCGGTGCCCGAGGCCCGATCGCCGTGGCAGTCACCAATTCCGCCACGCATTATGTGCTCTCCGGCTACCCGGAGGATCTGGCCGCGTTCGGCGTGGAAGTGGCCAAGGAGCACAAGCACCAGGCCAAGCTGCGCGAAGAGAAGGTGCGTGGCGGTCGCGTGTTCGAACCGGTGCTCGAATACCTTGACGTGACCCTGCCGTTCCACAGCCCGCTTATGGCCGAGGCTGTTTCACAGGCTGTTTCATGGGCGGAATCCTGCGGAATCAACGCCGACCACGCTCGCGAGCTCGCCGCCGAAGTGCTGCTCAACCATGTGGATTGGGCCGCCCGCGTGCGTGCGCTCATGAAATCCACCGATCCGAGCGCCCTGTGGGTGTTGGACTTTGGCCCGGGAACCACTGTCGGCAAGCTGTTCTCCACCGTTGCCCAAGGCACTGGCGTCGGCGTGGTGGAAGCCTCCACCGTGGCCGATCGTGGCGCGCTTTCCACGCTGGAAACCCTGCCGGAGCGCACCCAGAACTGGACCCGCTTCGCACCAAGCATCATCCACACCTCCGCCGGAGACAAGGTACGCACCGCATTCACCGAACTGACCGGCAAGGCGCCGGTGCTGCTCGCCGGCATGACCCCCACCACCGTGGAACCGGAAATCGTGGCGGCGGCCGCCAACGCCGGCTACTGGGCGGAACTCGCAGGCGGCGGTCAGGTGACCGCCAGCGTGTTCGACCGTCATGTCGCCAAGCTGGAAGAAGAGCTTGAAGAAGGCCGTACCGTTGAATTCAACGCGATGTTCATGGACCGCTACCTGTGGAACCTGCAGTTCGGATCCCAGCGCATCGTGCCGAAGAAGCGTGCCAGCGGCACCCCGATCGACGGCGTGGTCGTGTCCGCGGGCATTCCGGAACTTGACGAGGCCGTGGAACTCATCCACACTCTCAACGCCGACGGATTCCCGTACGTGAGCTTCAAGCCGGGCACCGTCGACCAGATTCGCCAGGTGGTGCGCATCGCCAAGGCCGTAGCTCCGGTCAAGGTGCTCATCGAAGTCGAAGGTGGTTCCGCAGGTGGACACCATTCGTGGGAATCATTGGACGATCTGCTGCTGAGCACCTATGCCGAAGTGCGTGAACAGGCCAATCTGGTGCTCGTGGTCGGCGGTGGCATCGGCACGCCGGAACGTGGCGCCGACTACATCACCGGCGAATGGTCCGCCGAATACGGTCGCCCGCTCATGCCGGTGGACGGCGTGCTTGTCGGCACCGCCGTGATGACCGCCAAAGAGGCGCACACCAGCCCTGAAGTCAAGCAGATGCTCGTCAACACCCCAGGCATTCCCGCCAAGGGAGCAGACGTCGATCCGTTCGCTCCGCTGGGCGAACAGTGGGTGCCGAGCGGCCAAGCCAAGGGTGGAGTCACCTCCGGCCTGAGCCACCTGCATGCCGATATTTACGAGCTGGAAAACTCTTCCGCGCGTTGCGGACGCCTGCTGGTGCGCGTGATGAAGCATCCGGAAGAGCTGGAAAGCCGCCGTGAGGAAATCATCGATGCGTTGAACGCCACCGCAAAGCCGTATTTCGGTGACCTGAAGGCCATGACCTATCTCGCATGGGCGCAGCGTTTCGCCGATCTCGCTTTCCCGTGGGTAGATGAAACCTATGCCGATCGCTTCCTGCACTTGCTACAGCGTATCGAAGCCCGCGTCACCACGAAGGAAAGCGGCGAATTCGCATCGCTGTTCGCATCCCGTGCCGATGTGGAATCCGATCCGCATGCGGCCATCGCCAAGCTTGCCGAAGCCTATCCGCAAGCTGATGAACTGACCGTCACCCCGATGGATGAAGCTTGGTTCCCGGTGCTCGTGCGTGAATACCCGAAGCCAATGCCGTTCGTGCCCGTCATCGACAACGACCTGCTGCGTTGGTGGGGTCAGGATCAGCTGTGGCAGTCCGAAGACTCCCGTTACTCCGCCGATTCCGTGCGTATTATTCCTGGTCCGATCTCCGTTGCGGGCATCACCACCGTTGACGAACCGGTCGCCGACATTCTTGGCCGTTTCGAAGAGGCCATGGTCAAGCGCGTTTCCGCCGAATCGCCAAGCGCAGACAAAACCGCGTTTGCCCAGCTCGGCGCGGCATCTTCCGCAGAAGAATTCATTCGCAAATCCCCGAACATCTCGTGGGTGGGCCATCTCATGGCAAACCCGGCGTACGGTACCAGCAACGGTGACGCCAACTACGAAATCCGCAAGATTTCCAGCGAAGGAAGCATCGAAAAGTACGATCTCGACATTCATCTCGATACCTACTGGGACAATGATCCTGACGGTGGCGCATCCAAGCACGCCGTACGCGACATCGTCATCCCGCTGAACGTGGACGGCAACGAATCCGGGCTCTTCCCGGTGGTCGACCGCGACCGCCTGCCGGAACACGTGTACCGCATGCTTGCCGACACCGCGGGCATCGGCAATACCGCCATCACCGGCGACAAGCTCACCGCCATGCCCGTTATTGAGCAGGTGGCAGACAAAGCCGCCCATCCGTTCGGACAGGCGCATACCAGCTACACGCTGTCCGCCAACCTCGGCTTCGACCATGAAGCGGCCACCGGCGGCGCGCTGCCGAGCAATCTGGTGCCGTCGCGCATCGCACCGGACGCACTCGTCGGACCGGCATGGCCCGCCATCTACGCGGCCCTCGGATCCGTATACGTCAACGGCTTCCCGGTGATCGAAGGCCTGCTCAACGCAGTGCATCTCGACCATCTCATCGAACTGGAAGTCAGCGAAGACGAGCTGCTCAAGCACACTGGCGAACAGATCGCACTGACCAGCTGGGCCGAAAACTACTTCGAATCGGCATCCGGCCGTGTGGTGACCATCCACGTCACCCACAGCGCACAAGACGGCACCGTGCTTGCCAACGAAACCGAGCGTTTCGCCATCCGTGGCCGCGCATATTCCGACGCACTGCCGCCGGAAGCGCCGGACTACGGCGGAATCGAAGCGGAAATCGAAAGCACTCCGCGCCGACTGCTGCGCCGCGTCAAGGTGACCGCTCCGCACGAGATGACCGCCTTCGCCCGTACTTCCGGCGATTTCAACCCGATCCACACCTCGCATCGTGGCGCTGCCGTTTCCGGTCTTGCGGCACCGCTCGTGCACGGCATGTGGCTCTCCGCAACCGCGCAATACGCGGTGCAGGCGCTTGACGGCAAGGGTGCGCACTACGAAATCGCAGGCTGGACCTACAACATGTACGGCATGGTGCAGCTCGACGACGAAGTGGAAATCTCCGTCGAGCGTGTCGGACGCGTGGCACACTCCGGCATGGTGCTCGAAGTGACCAGCCGCATCGACGGCAATATCGTGTCTCGTGGCACCGCCAT